>SMVB01077988.1_pt1 | contig 10327 bp, 5 predicted proteins | sample 2456461 | NCBI WGS metagenome assembly SMVB01 (sample SAMN11095934, study PRJNA526329) | marine sediment metagenome | biome: Marine sediment; feature: Surficial sediment; material: Deep marine sediment; isolation source: Hadal surficial sediment | place: Pacific Ocean | collected 2014-05 | depth 0-1...
CAAAGAGCCCGGTGAGGACGGCCAGATCAGCGGCTTCGGCGAGCGCGGTTTCATCTACGTGAAGATGCTGACCGTCGGCGAGCAGGAGCGGGAGCTCCGCGACTTCTTCGAGGGTCGAACCGACGACTCCCCGGTGCTGCGGCAAAGCTCGGGCCTGAGGGTCGACACCGACGAACTCATCGACCGCGGCGTCATCGAGGAGGAATTCCGCACCCTGCATTGGGCCGTCTATCGGGGCGAGATCGCCCACGGATCGAGTGAATCCGGGCAGGGGCTCACGGCGATGGTGATGTTCGAGTGCCCCGGCGCCGAGCGCCTCAGGATGGGCATATGGTTCGGACCCGATCCGTCACCCGACGCGCCCATCGGCGAGGCCGACTTCACCGGAACGGTCGCCGACCCGTCGGCCATCCAGAGCTTCGTGGCGCCCTTCGACGTCTGTAGTCGGTGAGGCTCCAACATCCTGCGAGGAGAGATCGTCGAGACCGCCGTCAAGATCGGTCAGCTTTCGGGTGGTATCTCGACGCCCGGCTTCAGGATGACGCCGCGGTTGTGGGCGCCGTCCATCCTCACGACCGGCGGCTCGTCGAGGCGCAGGTGCCGAGTGTAGGTCTTCTCGGTGACGGCCGGCTGTTCGGCAAGCCAATCCCAGTCGACGAACCCGTCGCCGATCTCGGGATTGGCGGTGAAGTAGCCGATGTTGTTGGCCACCAGGTTCTGGAAGAAGTGGGTGCCCTGCGACGGCTGCACGTGGAAGTCGCGGAAGCCCGCTTCGACGATCACCTTGGCGCCGGAGATTTGCTCCCAGGTGACCGGGATGCCGAGCAGCGGATCGGCGGAGCCCCAGCGACCGACGCCGATCAGCAGGTACGGGACGCCCTCGGCGGCAAGCTGGGCGTTGAACTGCGCCACTTCCTGCGCCACCGCGTGCGACTGGCCGCGCTCGTAGCGATTGAAATCGACGACCACGATATCCCGCAGGTCGTCGATTACGCCGTTGCCGAGCACGCTCGAGCTGCGGCACAACGTTGCGTCTGCATCGACCTCACCGATCTTCACCCGTACCCTGCCGAGCGGCGCGGCCACCGGCCGTAGCTGCAGAAATCCGAACTCTTTCGGTTCACCCGGCGGCGTCGAGAGGTTGGCGGCGAACTCGATCTCGACCGGACCGCCGGCGGCATCGACGCTCACCTCGAGAAGCCGAACCAGGATCTCGGCGAGCGGGAACACGCCGTGCTTGAGAACCGGCGCGAAGCTGACCAGCCGCACGCCGGGACGTGAGATGCCATCGTACACGGCGTCGTTTTCGGGCGAGTAGGTCGAGCCGACGGGTGCGAGTGTGCCGTCCTTCTCCGCCACCGAGAGATCGTAGCGATCGAGCTGGGCGGCTTCACCGAACGCTTCGGCGCTTACCGCGTCGCCGTCGGAGTCGAGGTTGATCGCGTAGAACTGGCGCTGCGAGTTGTCCAGCGTGTCCTTTACGGACGACATCTGTACGAGCCTCTCGGGGTGTCGCGGCGAAAAACGCAAGCAATCCTCGCCCTGAACCACCGCCGGACCCAAGCCCAACGCAACCGCGACGAGCCCATCTTCGGCTTTGATCGGATCGACTGGGTAATAGTTTTGCGACAGCGCCACGCCGGCCATTTCGGGATAGAACCGCTCCTCGTGTTCGGCGCCCACAACACGCTGCAGAATGACCCCCATCTTTTCTTCCTCGAGCCGATACGACGTCGACCTCAGGTGCCTCTTGGCCACCTGCGCGAACGTCGACGCGTACACCCGCTTGATGGCCCGCAGCAGCTGGTCGAGCCGTACTTCGAGGTCGGGGTTGTTGTTCGACACCATGAGCGTCTCGTAGATGCCGGCGAAGGGCTGGTAACGCGAGTCCTCCAACAGGCTCGAGGAGCGCACCGCGAGCGGGTAGTAGCAGAGGTCGAGGAACGCCCACAGCGACGCCCGAATGTCTTCCGGAAGCTTGGCGGCAAGGAAGCGCTCGACGATCTCGTCGTCGTCATCGGACGTGATGGCATGCTCGCGCAGGTCGTTCTGGTCGAGAAAGTCGTCGAAGACCCCCGTGCCGATCACCAGGGTCGGCGGCACGGCGATGCGGACATTCGGAAAGCGCGTCGCCAGGTCGAGATCGGTGAGCAGGAGGTTTGCGAACGCCAAGCCGCGTGCTTTGCCCCCCAGCGAGCCGCCGCCAAGCCGCGCGAAGCCACTGTCGGGATTGAAACGGTCGGGGTTGAAATCCGTGACGACGGCGCGACGGCACGCCTCCCGGTGCTCGCGGATCGCCTCGATCAAGTTGTCGCGGAGATCCTCGGCGCTGTCGAAGTCGGAGAGCTTCTGCGGCCGCAGCCGGTTGGCGATAGCGAACTCGGTGTGCGCCTTGAGCCAGACCGAGAAGTGGTTGTGCTCGGCATGGTGGGCGACGCTCTCCACCGGCACGATCTGCAGCTCTCTTTCGAGCGCCTTGAGGTCGTGGGCACGGCCGACTTCCTCGCCGTCGGGCAGGCGGAAGATGAAGTCGCCAAAGCCGAAGTTCTCGAGCATGAACGCCCGTAGCTCCCTCAATAGTGTCGGCGATCCCTTGAGCAGGAAGGCACGCCCGACCTGGCGCGCCAGCTCTTCGTTTTCCTGCTTTCCCGACTGCAACACCACCGGCACATCGGGCATCAACTCCCGTACCCGCTCGGCGAACTGAATCCCGGCGTCGGCGCACTTCTCGCCGTTGCGGGGGAACTCGACGTCGGAGATGATGCCGAGGACGTTCTCCCGGTACGTCCAGAAGTAGTTCCACGCATCCTCGTAGTTGTCGCACAGCAGGATCTTGGGGCGCGCCTTGATGCGCAGAAGTTTGTGCGAAAGGTTGACGCCCTCCGGCACCAGGCTGCGTGTGTGCTGCATCACCTCGGTGTAGATCGACGGCAGAAACGACGAGTAGTAACGGATGTTGTCTTCGATGACGATGATCGCCTGCACACCCAGAACGTCGACGTCGTGCGCCACGTTCATGCGGTCTTCGATGTATTTGACGATGGCGAACAGGATGTGGATGTCGCCCTGGAAGAGGAACGTCCGCTCGATGTGGGTGAGGTCGTGATTGCGGATGAAGTCGTTGAGCTCGCGATGGTGATAGGCGAGCACGATCACCGGGATGTCGAGGCCGGCCTCGTGGACCCTACGGGCGAGCTCGTCGGCGCTCATGTCGCCGACGTTCGTGGCGCTGATGATCAGATCGTAGCCACCGAGGCTCTCGACCAGCGTCAGCGCCTCACCACCCGTCGACACCCGCGTCAGGTCGGGAACGTTGTACAGATCAAGGCCGAGAAAATCGCCCAGCACGAGCTCGTTGACGAGCCGGTCCTCCGACAGCATGAACGCGTCGTAGAGGCTGGAAACCAGCAGGACCTTGTCGACCCGCCACAACATCAGGTCCTGGAAGCTGCTCGGATAGCTACGCCGCTCGGAGTTCTCCATCGCCCCGCTACTGTCCGCCAGAACCCGGGCCGAACGCAAGCGACCACAAGAGCGGGGCGGCCCGAAGACCGCCCCGTTCCGACAGCAATTCAGTTCCACCACCCCCGTCCCAGCGAGAGCGAGAGTGCGGTGGATGCAAGGCGCGCGACCCGAGGGATGCTGTACGCGTACTCATGTACGCGGGAGGCAGCCCGAGCGAGCGCAACGCCGCAGACGCCGTTCTATCGCTCTCGCCTACACCACACCTTGGTCCATCATCGAGTCAGCCACCTTGATGAACCCGGCGATGTTGGCGCCGATGACATAGTTGCCCGGCGAGCCATACTCCTCGGCGGTTTCCCTCGCGGCGGTGTGGATCGACTTCATGATGCCCTGCAGCTTGGCGTCGACTTCCTCGCGCGTCCAGCTCATGCGCAGGCTGTTTTGCGACATCTCGAGGCCGGAGGTCGCGACACCGCCGGCGTTGGCCGCCTTGCCGGGGCCATAGAGAATGCCGGCGTCGATGAACTGGTTGACGCCCTCGATCACCGTCGGCATGTTGGCGCCTTCGGAAACGAGGTAGACACCGTTTCTCAGCAGGTTGGCGGCGTCCTTCTCGTTGATCTCGTTCTGCGTCGCGCTCGGGAAAGCGCAGTCGGCCTTGTGGTCCCAGATGGAGTTGTGGTCGGCGTTCGGGTCGGTCTCGGTGTACACCGAACCGCTGTACTTCTCGACGTATTCCTTGATGCGGCCGCGGCGCACGTTCTTCAGGTCCATGACGAAGGCCAGCTTGTCGCGGTCGATGCCCTCTTCGTCGTAGATGTAGCCGCCGGAGTCCGACAAGGTCACGGGCTTGCCGCCGAGGTCGAGGAGCTTCTCGCACGCGTACTGCGCCACGTTGCCGCTGCCCGACACGAGGCAGGTCTTGCCGTCGAGGGTCTCGTCGCGGGTGGCGAGCATCTCGGCAGCGAAATACACGGCGCCGTACCCGGTGGCCTCGGGCCGGATCAGCGAACCGCCCCAGTTGAGAGCCTTGCCGGTGAGCACGCCGGTAAACTCGTTGCGCAGCCTCTTGTACTGACCGAAGAGAAAGCCGATCTCGCGGCCGCCGACGCCGATGTCGCCGGCCGGAACGTCTGTGTTCGGGCCGATGTGGCGGCACAGCTCGCTCATGAAGCTCTGGCAAAAGCGCATGACCTCGTTATCGCTCTTACCCTTGGGATCGAAGTCCGAGCCACCCTTGCCGCCGCCCATCGGCAGCGTCGTGAGCGAGTTCTTGAAGACCTGCTCGAAGGCGAGAAACTTGAGGATGCCGAGGTTCACCGACGGATGGAAGCGCAGGCCACCCTTGTACGGACCGATGGCGCTGTTCATCTCGATGCGGAAGCCGCGGTTGACCTGGACATCGCCGTTGTCGTCGACCCACGGCACGCGGAATATGATGGTCCGCTCCGGCTCGATGACGCGCTCGACGATCTTGGCCTTCTTGTACTCGGGGCGGCGCTCGAGCACGAGCTCGAGCGACTCGACCACTTCGTGTACCGCCTGATGGAACTCCGGCTCGGCGGGGTTCTTGGCCTTTACCTCGGCCATGATGTCATCGACAAATGACATGTGAGGTCCTCCTCGTCGCCGCGCCTCGAAAGGTCGGGGCGCGGCGTGGTTCAAACAACAAACAATCCGATCGACTTCTGCAGGCTGGTGGGCTTTGCGCGCGGACCTGTGGGCATTCGATCACGTCTACAGAGTCAGACGGCAAGAACCCGAAAAGGGAGAGGCGTAGCCGCTACAGGACCACGACCAACCTAATGTTGCCTCACAAACAACGCTTTGGCGAGCCGATTTTCACCACCCGATACAAAGCTGCCGGTGGATGTCCCGCCGCTTACAACCGACGCTCACCTCGCAGTCGTGCTCAAGCCCGCGTCGACGTAATGAACCTCGCCCGTGACGCCCTTCGACAGCGATGACAACAGATACAATCCGGCGGCGCCGACGTCGTCGATGTCGACGTTGCGACGCAACGGCGCGCGCTCGGCGAGCTGCGAAATCATCGACCGCAAACCGGTCACGCCGGACGCGGCTAGCGTCTTGATCGGACCTGCCGAGATGGCGTTGATGCGGATGTTTTTTTCGCCCAGGTCGCCGGCAAGATAGCGAACGCTCGACTCCAGCGCCGCCTTGGCGATTCCCATCACGTTGTAGTTCGGCACCGCCTTCATGGAGCCGTAGTAGGTCATGGTGACGATGCTGCCGCCCTCGTTCATCATCGGCTCGGCCTTGCGGGCGAGCTGTAACAACGAGTACACGCTGATCTCCATCGCCTTCAAGAAACCATCGCGCGATGTATCGAGCGTGCGGCCCTTGAGATCCTCACGGTCGGCGAAGGCGATCGAATGGACGAGAAAATCGAGCGAGCCGAAAGCCTCGCCGACGGCGGCGAAAGCGGCATCGACCTGCGCCTCGTCGGTCACGTCCATCGGCAGGAGCAGGGTGCTGCCGACGGACTCGGCGAGCGGCCGTACGCGCTTGAGAAGCACCTCTCCCTGATAGGTAAAGGCCAGTTCGGCGCCGGCCGCCGCTGCCCTGCGGGCCAGTCCCCAGGCGATCGATCGTTCGTTGGCAACCCCCACAATCAGGCCCTTCTTTCCTGCGAGGAGGGGTGGAGTATCGGCTGTCGGGTCGTCTTGTTCTGTCATCGATTGCCTCGTTCACACGTTCACCGCGGCCTGCTAGATCAGGGGCGCCAGTATACTCTCGCGCAACTATGGGAAGCGCCAACCGGCGCGGCCGGACAGCCCGCCTGCCGCGCTCTTTCTATCGTCGAGGCGTGATCGAGGTCGCCCGCAGCCTCCTCGGCCAACGCCTGGTCAGCGAATTCGACGACTCTCGTGTCTCCGGCGTCATCGTCGAGACCGAGGCCTACCTCGGCACCGTTGACAAGGCGGCACACACCTACGGCGGTCGACGCACGGCCCGCAACGAAGCAATGTGGGGCAACGGCGGATACGCCTATGTGTATTTCGTTTACGGGATGCACCATTGTGTCAATGTCGTGGCCGGGGATGCCGGGGAGCCGATCGCCGTCCTGCTGCGGGCGCTCGAGCCCGATGGTGGCACCGACCTGATGTTCGAGCGCCGGGCCGCGGCGCGGCGCCCGATCGACCTGTGCTCCGGGCCCGCAAAACTGTGCCAGGCGCTCGGCATCACCCGCGCCGCCGACGGCGAGGATCTCGTGGCAGGCGAGAGGCTGTTCATCGAGAAGCTCCGCACCCGGGCCTTGCCGGCCGCGATGATCGGTTGCGGCCCCCGCGTCGGCGTTCGCTACGCCGAGGAATGGCAGCACGAGCCACTACGGTTCTGGGTGCGCGGGAATCGCAACGTCAGCCGCTCGCCCGGGTGCTAGCTGCTGCCCTCGGCCGGCGGAAAGTCCTCGAGAACCTTGCGAATGGCGCCTTCGAGCTTGCCGGAGCCCTGCGACGACGGCCGCAGCTCGGCCCGGGCGATGCCGCGCCAGATCAGACCGAGGGCCGAATCGGGCGACAACACGTCGATGGTGATCGTCCCGGTGTCGTACTGCGAGACGTTGAGCCCGACCGGGCCGTACCAGCCCCAGCCCCAGTAGCCGCCCCAACCCCGGCCGTAGTAGCTCTCCTGGAGGCGCGCGACCTCTTCGATCCCGATGTAGTAGGTGACCAGGAACGACGGATTGTTGCTCGAACGGGTGAAACCGGCCGCCGCCATGTGCCGATCGACGACCCCTCTGATCACCGTATCCAGCGACCCATACTGCGCGCCGGCTCCGGCCTCGGGTTCCTTCGGCGCCCAATCGAACGTGTTCAGCCCAATAAAGGCGAACTGGGTGTCCCAGACGGTGTCGATGTGGCTTCCCGCGCACGCGGCCAACCCGAGCAGTGCTACCAAGGCCCCGATCCGAAGCGTCTTTTGCATGCCTGGGAGGATATTCCATCCGTCCCCGACAATCACGTCACCGGAACGGGCGGCCAGCTCCGCGGTCGAGCGCTGCCGTTCACCACCGAATCGCGAGATCGAGAACAATTGCATGTTGCCGTCGAAAGTTGCCGCCATCACCTGATCGAATTCAAGGAGGAGCTCAGCCTTCGCAGTGATTCAGGAGCCGTTGCGTCTTTTTCTTGCTCAGCCGCTCCCAAGCCAGGTTGGTGAGATCTTCGAGATCCGGATGGCGGCTCTGCAACGTGCTGATCGGGCTGTAGCGGCAGGATGGCGTCTTGCGCACAAAAGACTATACATTGGTCTTTCTGCTCATTATTGTTTGATACTGCTCAATCGCACACAAGTTAAGGATGCGACCCAGCGCGCCAAACCGTGCCCATCGCAGTGGGCAGGGCGCGATGGCGGCACCCTGGGGGGCCAGACCAAATGCAATACGGTGAGCTCATCGATTTCCTCCAGCACGTGGGGAAAGACCCGTCGCGCCTCATCTTCGAGGACGAGCTTACCGGGATACATAATCGCCGCTTCCTCCTCAGTTACCTGGAGCACAAGGTGCGCTGGGATAACAAGGAGGGATTTCCCCTGTCGTTGCTGATCATCGACCTCGACCGCTTCAAGAATATCAACGATACCCATGGCCACGAGGCCGGCGACCAGGTTCTCACGTGGTTGGCGACTCTGCTGAAAGACGCGGCAGGCGACGACGGGTTGCCCATCCGCTACGGCGGCGACGAGTTCATGTTGCTGCTCCCCCACACCGATGGCGGGGCGGCCCGCGCGGCCGCCGAGGACATCCTCGAGCGCGCTTCGAGCCGACCCTTCAAGCTGCGCGACTCGGGCACCAAGCTGCCGATCACCATCAGCATCGGCATCGCGACGGCGCCGCAAGACGCCAGCAACTCCACCAGGCTGCTGCAGACCGCTGACACGGCCCTCTACCATGCCAAGCGCTCGGGAAGGAATCAGGTCGCCGCCGCCGACGACGTCGACCTCGAGAAGGTCTTCTCGAAGGCGGCTCTCTATCGGCTGCGCTCGACCGGGATCTTCGGGCGTGACAAGGAGCTCACGGTTGTCTCTCAAGCGCTCGAAGCGCTGACCCTCGGCAAGAGCCAGTTTCTGGTATTCGAGGGCCCTCCCGGCAGCGGCAAGACGGCGATCCTCGAAACCGTGGGCCGCAACGTCGCCGATCATGATCTGTTCCACATCGTCAAGGCGGTAGGCGCGCAGCAGGAAGCCTACCGACCGTACTATCTGGCGACCGCGATCCTCGTCGACCTGTTCAACCAGCGTGAGGACAACGGTGCCGGGGTGCTGGAAGCGATGGAAGCAGAGGACGTCGGCTACCTCTCGCACCTGTTGCCGCATCTGGAAGACAAAGGCGTTGTCAAGGACGAAGACGAGGCGGCGCGACGCGAGGGGATCTTCAACACCCTGATCAAAGTGATTTCCACGGCGCTTGAGTACCGTCCGCTCGTCTTGCTCGTCGACGACCTCGAGCTCGCCGACGAGGCGTCGCTCCTGTTGCTCGGCGCGATCGTTCAGCACGCTGAGCCGCGGGTCTTTATTTGTGGCACCTGCACAGAATCGATGCGCCTGGGCGGCGAACCCGAAGCAGTTCCCTTCGATCGCTTCTGCAGCACGCGACAGAAGGAGCTCAATATCCGGCGCGTGAGGCTCGGGCCGTTAAGCGCCAGCGACATCGCCAGCTACCTGCGCGGCGTCTTCCCGGGTCTGAGCATGCCCAAGGGCCTCGAGCACGAGCTCGTCGATCTGACCGAGGGCAACCCGCTGTTCACGAGCGAGATCATCCGCAAGCTGGTGCACGACCAGAAGGTAGTGCTGGTCGGCCAACAGTGGACGATTGAGCCGCTCGAGGACGACTACCTACCGCGCTCGCTCGAAGAAAGCGTCATGGCCGAAATCCAGGCCCTTGACGAAGAAGAGCGCCAGCTTCTCGAGCGGGCGTCGACCCTGGGTGAGGATGTCTCGCTCAGTGTCTTGACGGCTGCTTCGGATCAAGACGAGAGCCGTGTGCTCGACTTTCTCGACCGCGCCGAAGCGTTGGGTCTGGTGAAATCACGCTTCGAGCTCAACGATGAAACCATGCGCTTCCTCGGCAAGCGGGTGCTCGACATCAGCTACGGCGCGATCGGCAAAGAGCGCCGCCAAACGCTCCACGAAGAGGTCGGTGCCTACCAGGAAAAGCTCTACCAGCAAGGCTATGTGCCGTCGGCGTCGTTGCTTGCGTACCATTTCAAGCGCTCGGCAAACCAAGAGAAGGCGCAACGCTACGAGCAGCTTCAGACGCGCTACACGAACATCGTCTTCGACCCCGAAGAAGCCGCCAGTTACACCGGCAAGATCGAGGAGGTCGAGGTCGAGGAGCGTCTCGACCCGGAAACCTTGGCGCAGCATTTGCCGACGTTCTTGCGCGCCATGGTCACCGCCGCGCGCAGCATCCAACTGTACCCGGCGGAAAGCCAGGCGGTCGTCCGGGCGCGGGTCCAGCTCAGCGAGGTGCTCGATCGGATCTTCGAGCGCAACACCCGCCTGACGGTGTCGCAGGTCGGCGGAGGGTTGGCGGCCAACGGCGAAAAGCTCGACGTGTCGGGTTTCAAAGGGCCGGCCGATTCACTGACCCGCCTGATGGCTCGCTCTCAGCTACAAGGACTGGTCTTCGATCGCGGCGTCACCGACGACGAGATTTTGGCATTGCTCGAGGGCCTCGCCCACCTCAAGCCGGAGGACATCAACCGCCGCTACTGGAAGAAGTTCGTCAAGGAACAAGGGTTCAAGCACATCGACGCCCGGCAGGTCCGCTATTCGGAGGTCACGAGCCGACCCGCCGGCGGCATGCGCGCCGCCAAGAAGGAGCTCGGGGAGTCCGAGC
>SMVB01099193.1_pt1 | contig 10325 bp, 8 predicted proteins | sample 2456461 | NCBI WGS metagenome assembly SMVB01 (sample SAMN11095934, study PRJNA526329) | marine sediment metagenome | biome: Marine sediment; feature: Surficial sediment; material: Deep marine sediment; isolation source: Hadal surficial sediment | place: Pacific Ocean | collected 2014-05 | depth 0-1...
CACCGCAGGAACTGTCGACCGAACAATCCCAGGCCACTCTGACCACCCCTCTCCTTCCAGGATTTTCTCTCTCCCTTTCCGATCTGTTCGCATAAAGCCGCCAATCAAGACCAACTAGCGCATCTGCACGAAAACCCACGGCTTCAAAAATCTGGTTTGACCACAAGAACGGGATCGACGCCCATAAATAGAAAGTTATTCTTGCCCAAGCCCTGAGGGCTCGTGCAAAAACAACTTCCCATTTTCACATCCCATCTTCAAGCCATCTTGAGTCGATCTTCACTCGCACAATCTTCAACGTAGGCCTGGCTACGCTTGCGGTTTTGCTCCCTCAGATCGACACAATCTGACTCAAATCTGGGCGCGAATTCTGGGAAGTTATTTTTGCGCGAACCCTGAGGGAACTGCAGGTTCCCTCTTACACATTATTGAGGAGGTGGCCTAATTTGGTTTTTTTCGTGCGTAGATAATGGACATTGGATTCCTGCGGAGCAATTTCAATCGGCACTCGCTCTACAACCTCCAACCCATAGCCCTCGATTCCGACAATTTTCCTGGGATTATTGGTAATCAAGCGAATTTTCTTGAGACCTAAATTCACTAAAATTTGGGCGCCAATGCCATAATCTCGCAAGTCCGGTTTGAATCCTAATTGGAGATTCGCTTCAACCGTATCACTCCCTTGATCCTGAAGATGATAGGCCTTAATTTTATTGGTCAAGCCAATCCCTCGTCCTTCTTGATTGAGATAGAGCAGCACGCCTTTGCCTTCCTGCTCAATGAGTTCCATGGCTTGATGGAGCTGTTCCCGGCAATCGCACCGCAAAGATCCAAACACGTCAGCCGTCAAACATCCTGAATGCACACGAACCATTGTGGGACTGGCATCAATCTCACCCTTGACCAAGGCAATATGCGTTCCGGAATCCAGCTCATTTTCAAACACGACGGCCTCAAATTGCCCGAAATTTGTTGGAAGATTGGCCCGAACCATTTCTTTGACAAAAGTCTCCCGATGCATTCGATATTGAATCAGATCTTTAATAGTAAAGATCTTCAATTGATGCTGCTTGGCAAATTCCATGAGATGCGGAACGCGGGCCATCGTCCCGTCATCATTCATAATTTCGCAGATGACTGCGGCTGGAAACAGTCCGGCCAATCGAGCTAAATCCACAGACCCTTCGGTTTGTCCCGCCCGTCTGAGCACTCCACCTTTGTGTGCCTTAAGCGGAAACACATGGCCTGGCCTGGCAAAATCGCTAGGCTTGGCATTGGAATCCACAGCCAACTTGATAGTGGTTGCCCGATCAGCAGCCGAGATGCCCGTGGTGATATTCCGGGCAGAGTCGATGGAAACAGTAAATGCCGTGCCAAAGGTCGCGGTATTTTCATGCGTTTGCGGAGGAAGCTTCAGTTCCTCGACACGCTCTGGAGTTAAGGCCAGGCAAATAAGTCCACGCCCATACTTGGCCATAAAATTTATGCCGTCCGGAGTGACTTGTTCAGCCGCCAAAACCAGATCGCCTTCATTTTCACGATCTTCATCATCAACCAAAATGATACATTTGCCAGCTTGAAGATCCTCTAATGCTTCAGAAATACCATGAAACTGAGAGGTGGTTAATGACTGTACCTCATTGATCATAAAGACCGAGCTCCGCAATTTTGAGATAAATGTTAACCCTCGTTCCCGGAAGCAGATCGAAGAGAAACAACCCATGTTGAACGTTGAACTACTATAACACTAACAGCGGCTAATCCTGAAACAATTCCAAAAGCCATAAACCCGGACGAAAATACTCCTGTGAGATCTTTCAGCCAGCCAAAGACGGTTGGCAAGAGAAAGCCACCTAAGCCGCCAGCCGCCCCGATGAAGCCCGATGCCGTGCCCATGGTATCCCGAAACCGGCAGGATACGACCTGAAACACCACACCATTCCCAAAACCCAAGCACAGCATGATCAGCAGCACAAAGGTCAGAGCCCAAGCAAGAGTTGAAAATTGCCCGCAGGCCAGGCACAAGATCATGACCAGAAAAAATACCCACTGCAATAAGACAAACCCTCCAAAGCGGTCTGCGAGAAACCCTCCTAATGGACGGGCCACACTTCCTACCAGGGCAGCAAGAGCCGTCAAGGTTCCGGCTGTGATCATATCAACGTGAAACCGATCGTGGAAAAAAATCGGCAAATAACTTGCCAGTCCCACAAAGCCACCGAAGGTCACGGCATATAACCCACATAACCAATACATGGATGTATTGCGTAAGCCTTGCCTGAGAAGCATGAAATAATCAGTCGATTTCTGCTTGTCCGGCTTGGGTCTCTGCGGTGACGACGGTTGTACCAACCTGAAAAATAGATAGGCTGTGCCAAGTAGAGGAACTAACATCAAAGCGAAAACTTGATGCCAACCGAACATGACGGCCAGTCGCGGAGCGAAAATGGATGCTAACAACACTCCGCTATTTCCTACTGCTGCAACTCCCATGGCCAATCCTTGATGGGCCGGAGGATAGGCTTGGCTGGCCAAAGGCAGGGCAATGACAAAACTGGCTCCAGCAATGCCCAGCAGAAGCCCGACAATGAGCATTTCACCGAAATTGGTCCCCCATTGCCAACCAAGAATAAGGGCCAGCGCTTCAAGTCCCAAGATAGCCAGGCCGACCGATTTGGCTCCCGCCCAGTCACCTAAAGGCCCGATCACTATCCGAAGCAATGCTCCTCCCAGCAAGGGGATGCCCACTAACACCCCTTTTTGGAGATCGGACAAACCAAACTCTTCTGATATGGCAATACTGAGGGCTCCAACCAAGAGCCAGACCATAAAGCTGACTTCAAAGTGCAGCCACGCTCCGAGTAAGCTCGGCCAATGACCGGAACGTAGAGCATGTAATCCGTCTTTCAACATGGCTGAATTCTAGTGAGAAGGGAAAATTAAAAAGTAAGGAGGAAAACGTGAGGCGTCAGGCGTGAAGCAACTCAGGACGTTTTTCCCCTCACGCCTTACGCTTTACACTTCACGTTTTTCTTCTTGCCATTGACACGCATTTGGTCATAGCCGGAAAATTCATTACAATATCTCAAAACCCTCAACAAAGAATAGAGAACCGACAAATCATACGCCATGCGAAGAAAACCCTCAAAGAAAAATAATCCCGACGTGATCGATGTCACAGTCAAGACATTAGATTCTTCACATTCCATTGAAGAATCAGATTCCCGGACTGATGAATTATTGCCTATTGCACTCTCGCAAGACGAGGATCAATCAAAGCCCAAAGAAGAAACGAAGAACACGGCAACGTGGGAAACCCTGTCAACCGCACTGACTCCCACAACGACATTGAGCCGTTATCTGGCAGAAGTCCGCCGTTACCCCTTTCTCACGAAAGAAGAAGAACTTCAATTATTTCATGAATATCAACAGTTTGACACACGAGAAGCGGCAATAAAGCTTATTTTAGCCAACCTGCGCGTGAGCGTAAAAATTGCTTCAGAATACGGGATGGCGGGCCTTGACCAAATGGATCTGATTCAAGAAGGCAATGTTGGCTTATTGCAGGCCATGAAGAAATTCGACCCGACACGAAACGTTCGCTTCTATGCCTATGCCGCATGGTGGGTCCGTGCCTTTGTATTGCGGTATCTTTTAAATAACTTTCGATTGGTCAAAATTGGAACCACTCAAGAGCAGCGCCGCTTGTTTTATAACCTGCGCAAGGAAAAAGCCAAGCTTGAACGAGAGGGGTATATTCCCGATCCCAAGTTATTAGCTGATCGTCTCAATGTTCGCGAACGGGATGTGGTGGAAATGGACCAACGCCTGGGTAGTTGGGAATTGTCATTAGACCAGCCCATGACCGAAGACGGAAAAGGGACGTTTCATGACTTGCTTCCCGCCATTCAAACCCCTGTTGATGATCAACTGGCCAACACACAGCTTCGATTGCTTTTTCGAAAAAAATTGGCTGAATTTACTCATACTCTCTCCGAAAGGGAAGAAGACATCCTGCGAAACCGATTACTTTCTGAAACCCCGGTGACGTTGGAATGTTTAGGAAAAAAATATTCAATCACGAAAGAACGAAGTCGGCAAATTGAAGCAAAAATCATCAAAAAATTACGTGAATTCCTGAAAAATGAAATTCATGATTTTGATTTACTTAGGAAATAATTATTATGTAATTGTACTCGACTACAGAAGTACATCTTTCCACGTCCTATTCTTCCATTCAAACTTTAACCTCATTTGAGCGATTCTGCTGGATGAGATGTGCCAAGATCTTACGATGGCAGGGGTTTTGAAAAATGATGGCAGACCCTTTCAGTCTGTCGAGGCTTTTCAAAAACGCTAGCGTACAAGGGATTCGTGCAGGTCTCCATAAAAAATCGCTCAATGTCGCTTGAAACATTCCTCCCCTAATCGATAAGGGAGAGAAAAATCTCTTTCACCCCCTCTTGACTTCAAATCAACAGAACTTATCTAAACGTTCAACTCGGAAGCTTGTGCGAATTTTTCCATATCCTATGGGCTGACGATCACAAGCCGATGAACAGTCACACATTTTTTATTGATCAGGCCACACACCACTGAAGGAGGTAAGCATGGCAGCCACACAAGAAAAAGAGAAAGAAGAAACAAAACAAGAAGGAAGTAGCGCCAAAGGGTTCCGTCCCCTTGGAGATCGAGTCTTTGTGACCTACACCGAAGAATTAGAGCGGACAGCTGGAGGCATTTATGTGCCGGATTCCGCACGTGAAAAACCACAACGCGGAACAATTGAAGCCGCTGGCGCCGATGTAGAAAACGTGAAAGTCGGCGATCAAGTGTTGTTCGATAAATATTCAGGCACCAAAATCAAAATTGAAAATGATGACTGCCTGATCTTGAAAGAAGAAGATATCCTGGGTGTGTTTGAAAACTAATCCTGCCGATATTGCCCAGACACGATTCAATTGATATCCATTTACAGATGCATTCTTAAGGAGAACATGTATGGCTAAGCAGATACAATACAGTGAACAAGCACGCAGCTCGATTCTTCGGGGCGTCAACAAGTTGGCCGATGCGGTGAAAGCCACATTGGGTCCTAAAGGCCGTAACGCCATTTTAGACAAGAAGTTTGGCGCACCGACAATCACCAAAGACGGTGTCACCGTTGCCAAGGAAATCGAATTAGCGGACCCCTATGAGAATATGGGCGCCCAACTTGTGAAGGAAGTGGCCAGCAAAACCAGTGATGTGGCTGGTGATGGCACCACCACGGCCACAGTGCTGGCACAAGCCATTTATCGAGAAGGTGTGAGAAATATCACCGCCGGTGGCAACCCCATGGAAATCAAGCGTGGAATCGATAAAGCCGTTGAAACCACCATTGAAGAACTCAAAAAATCATCCCGGCCCTGCCAGTCAAAAAAAGAAATTTCTCAAATCGGGTCGATTTCAGCCAACAACGACTCGACGATTGGAGACCTCATTGCCGAGGCCATGGACAAAGTGGGTAAAGACGGTGTGATTACCGTGGAAGAAGCCAAGTCCATGACCACTTCATTAGATGTCGTTGAGGGTATGCAGTTTGATCGTGGCTATATCTCCCCATACTTCGTCACCAATGCTGATCGCATGGAAGCCTCAATGGAAGATGCCTTTATCATCATTGTGGAAAAGAAGATCAGTGCCATGAAAGATTTGCTCCCGATTTTGGAGCAAGTCGCGAAAATGGGCAAACCCCTTGTCATCATTGCTGAGGATGTAGAAGGTGAAGCCTTGGCGACCTTGGTCGTCAATAAATTGCGTGGCACCCTGAACGTCGCGGCGGTCAAAGCCCCGGGGTTCGGTGATAGACGAAAGGCCATGTTAGAAGACATTGCAACCTTAACCGGTGGCCAAGTGATTTCTGAGGAAGTCGGCTTGAAATTGGAGAATGTGAAGCTCACAGACTTGGGCCGGGCCAAGCGAATCAATATCGACAAAGATAACACCACGATCGTAGAAGGTGCCGGGGATCCCAAACGGATTGAAGGCCGCGTGAAGCAAATCAAGACTCAGGTTGAAGAAACCACGTCTGAATATGATAAGGAAAAATTGCAAGAACGCTTAGCCAAAATGGTCGGTGGTGTCGCAGTCATCAATGTTGGCGCTGCAACGGAAACTGAAATGAAAGAAAAGAAAGCCCGAGTGGAAGATGCCCTTCATGCCACCAAGGCTGCAGTGGAAGAAGGTATTGTGCCAGGCGGAGGCGTGGCCCTTCTTCGTTGTATTCCCGCCTTAGACAACTTAAAGCTCAACCATGACCAACAAGTTGGCGTGAAGATTGTTCAGCGGTCATTGGAAGAGCCAATTCGGCAAATTGCCATCAATGCCGGAGCAGAAGGCTCAATCATTGTGGAGAAAGTCAAAGAGGAGAGCGCACTTCGAGGATACAATGCCGCAACGGGTGAATACATGGATCTGGTTGAAGCAGGAGTCATCGATCCCACTAAGGTGGTTCGGTGTGCATTACAAAATGCTGCAAGTGTGTCAGGCCTCATGCTGACCACCGAGGTCATGATCACGGACATTCCAGAGGAAAAGAAAGACGGTGGAATGGGAGGTCACGATCACGGCATGGGCGGCATGGGCGGAATGGGCGGCATGGGCGGAATGATGTAATTCTTCTGCTCTGTGAAAGATGGAAAACCTGGAGGGTTCTGCCCTCCAGGTTTTTTTTTGCCACTCTCCAGCAACGCATCCTTTATACTCAGAACAATTCCATTCTTCAACATATTCCTTGCATTCTGCTTATGCAACGACTTTGGATTCTTCATGTAGTTTTGTACATCCTCTTGGTAGGTTGTGCTCCCACACTGACATGGATTCCCGATCCTTTCCCGATTCCTTCCTGCCAACCCGATAGGCTTCTGAATTGGAACGATTTTCACCCTCGTGTTCCACAAGATCGGCGTGGCGCTGAAACCGCCGTTCGCTTTCTTCATCACCCCTCTCAACACCGACTCTCGATTGCGTTTGACTATGAACATTCCTGGGTTCGATCAAACCTCATTGATCCGCAAAATGTCCAACTTTGGCGTACATCAGAACATTTGCTTGTCCACGAACAACTCCATTTCTTCATTAGCTGTATTGTTGTTCGCCAAGCGAATCTTGTCCTCACGAAACAGGACAATTTATTGAACATGTTGAAATTAACGAAATCGGTGGCGCAACGCTTGAATCTTCAATATGACACCGATACGAATCATGGCTTAAACTTTGAGGCACAAGAATCATGGGAAAGAGAAGTGATGCGCCAGTTCAAAGAGCTAGGCGAGCACTCCTCCCCTCTCCTCCGGCATTAGAGCAAAAAAAGAGAAAACGTTTTTGACAGCCGGTTTCTGAAATATGGTATAAATGAAGACATTCGACTAAACCACTTGGGTGTTTTTCATCTTTATGAATAACGTAGGTCCCTATGAATAGTTATCACGAAAGAGAATCCATCATGTTTCCACCTCGTTCCATTTTCTTTGCCTGCTTGTATCTCGCTATGTTCATGCTCAGTGGCACATGGATTGTGGCTCATCCCGTTGAAGCCGGCGACGTGCAATCACGCACAGAATCTAATTGCACCATTGGTATGGTCAAAGGTACCACGACAGCAGAATGCCAGGTTCCGATTCCTCATAATAGATGTACGGTGGCGCAATTCCCGGGGTATGATGAGCCTTGGGCTGACATCTCTAAAGGTGGACGCACCTCATGCACCTTTGACCCGAAACGTACCGACTGGAAAACACGCATTATCGGAATCTGCCAAAAATGTGAAACAGAACAATGCACAGGCCGATTTACCGTCATGTTTAATTGTTTGGACAATGTTCCTCCCGCAAGTCCAGCCAATCCTCCACAAAGATAGAATTCCCTTTCTCTTACAAACGAGTCGATTGCGATGTCTGCTCTATCGACCCTGACACAACGCATCAAATCACAGGCCCTTGCCATGGGGTTTGATGCCGTTGGGATCGTCCAAGTTCCCCCTGCCAATCCCCAATCAACGGTATTACCAGGTCACAAGAATGATGACCTGAACCTACCCGTCACACAACGATTATGGAAACAGCTGACGCATTGGTTGGAGCAACGTTTTCACGGAAACATGACATGGATGGAGCGTGATCCTCAACGTCGTTCAGATCCCGCCAGAGTGCTTCAAGGATGTCAGTCAATGATTGTGGTAGGGATGAATTATTACACGGATTCTATGGCTGATGAGTCACAACAAGCCGGACGAATCGCTCGCTATGCTTGGGGGAAAGACTATCATGACGTGATGCTACAACGACTGAAACAGTTAGAGCAGTATCTCCACAGCCAGATTCCAGAAATACAAACCCGCCGTTATGTGGATACCGGCCCTATTATGGAGAAAGCATGGGCACAAGAAGCCGGGATTGGCTGGATAGGCAAACACACGAATGTAGTATCCACGAGTTATGGTTCCTGGCTGTTGTTGGGAGAGATCCTTACAACGGTCGCATTGGAGCCAGATGAGCCAGAAACGGATTTGTGTGGTTCATGTTCATTATGCATTCAAGCCTGTCCGACTGGAGCCATAGTCGAACCGTATCAGCTCGATGCCGAGCGATGCATTTCTTATCTCACAATAGAACACCGGGGAGATGCCACCGACATCCCACCTGATGTACGTAAAAAAATGGGGAATCGAATTTTTGGTTGTGATGACTGCCTCGACATTTGCCCGTTTAACATCAATGCTCAGCCAACCGTAGAACCAAGTTTCCAACCTTCGGCTTGGACACTTCATCCCCGATTATCCACATTATCCGCATTGACTCAAGAAGAATTTACCACCATGACCAAAGGGAGCCCTCTCCGTCGAGCAAAGCATCAAGGCTTTCAACGTAACGTCGCCATTGCCCTGAACAACCAGGCACAGCCTTCATCTTCTACCTAAATCGAACGATTTTTATGGCGATCTACACCAATCCCTTGGGCGCCAGAGATATTTAAAAAGCCTCGACAGACTCGAATGAGTCTGCCTGCGTTTTTTAAATCTCCTGTCATCCCAAGCTCTTGGCACATCTCATCCATGAAAATCGTTCAACTTAGGTTCTACTTCAACTCAATAATCGTCACACCATCCCCCCCCTCCGACGGATCTCCTGCACGAAAATTTTTCGTGTATGGGGAGGATTGGCACAAGTTCCGAATTCCATCTTTCAATGCGCCAGAGCCTTGCCCATGAATAATTTTGACGTATTGGCTTTGCTCCATGAGGGCGTGATCTAAGGCGGCTATCGTTGCCTCCAATGCATCTTCCAACCGTGTTCCCCGAAGATCAAGCTCATGTTGATACACTCCGGCTTCCATTGAGGAATGAGTAGAAATTGAAGAGGAAACGAGAACATCCCGTCGTGATTGCGATTGATGTATGGGTTTCGAGCCAGACGACGAATCAAGCCGTACTGCCGATGGCGCAACTTTAATGGTGTGCGAACCCACGCGAATCGACACCTGTTTTTTCCCTTCAAGATCTTCTTGTAAAATACCCACAGTTCCTAATTCGTCAATTTCTACGCGATCTCCTGCCTTCGGAATGATGAAGGAAGAGCTAGCCTGACCAGGCAAGTGGTCTTTCATACGTTGATCAACCTGAGCCAATGATTGGCGTACAGCTTGTACCCGAGAGAGCGTTTTCTCCTTTTTCAGCAATTCGACGAAATGACTCACCTGACGTTGGGCTTGTGAGAATTCACGTTGCCATTGTTTGCGATACCGTTGCCGGTCCTCTTGTTCCTGCCTCGCAAGTTGTTCACGCATGAGACGAGCTTCCTCGAACAGACGCAGGGCTTCTTGATGCCTCACGTCCACTTGCGTGCGTTCTTCTTCTAAATGCGTATAGGTCTCTTGCAGCCGTTGAAACACATGGTCAAGATCCTGATCTTCCCTCTGAATCAACTCCCTGGCCTGCTGAAGAATTGCCGGCTCCAGTCCTAATCGATCAGCAATTTCCAAAGCGGAAGACCCGCCGGGAATGCCATCGATCAATCGATAGGTCGGTGAGAGACGTTCCATATCGAATTCCTGACTGGCATTACGCACATGCGGATTTCGATAGGCGAGCGTTTTCAATGAGGGATAATGCGTCGTCACAATACTCACGCAGCCTACATCGCTTAAACGACTGAGGATGGCCTCGGCTAATGCCGCCCCTTCAATCGGATCCGTCGAACTGCCCACTTCATCCAGAAGAACCAAGGAGGCATGAGGCAAGACAGTCGTCCGGGATTGAAAATCATCCAGCAAGGCAATGAGCGAGA
>SMVB01385287.1_pt1 | contig 10322 bp, 8 predicted proteins | sample 2456461 | NCBI WGS metagenome assembly SMVB01 (sample SAMN11095934, study PRJNA526329) | marine sediment metagenome | biome: Marine sediment; feature: Surficial sediment; material: Deep marine sediment; isolation source: Hadal surficial sediment | place: Pacific Ocean | collected 2014-05 | depth 0-1...
CCACCTGAAATAAAGAATATATATTTCATATAATCAGGCTTAGCAATGGTCCCAAATGTTTCAACAAAATCAGCCATATAAGATGAATAAACATCGGAGTTTGATGGTTTATTAACAGCTGCAGCGCTCAGAACTTCTCTTACTTCAGGGGAGTTTAGCTTTGGATGATTAAGCCCTAATGACGATGAACCAAAAAAAGTAAAAAAATCAATGTATTCGTTACTGGTTTTTTCATCTATAAATTTAATACCGTGGCTCTTATTTAAATCAAGAATTAAATCAAATCCGTCAGCCAGCATATAATTACTAATAATTTCATGGATTTGTTTAACTGGAGATAGTGTATTTCTTAACATCTGAAATGCCTTATTTTCATACTGAGAAATTTGCTAATAAAATTTTTATGCTGAAGTAGTTTAAAGCAGAACGGTTTTAAAGACGTTTTCGAAATTGGAAACTAAATAACTAAGTAATGAAGTGTTAGAATTAAAGTGACTATTTTTATCTTTTATGTTCATTATTCATAGCGAAAAATAAGATCTTCGAAAATCTAAATAATTGAATATTGTTTTCCAAAATCAATATTTGAGCCATATAACAATTGGATTATTTTAAAATATTATACATTTTAATTATATTTGTTACACTAACTGTAACAATTATATTTAAATGTCGGCTTCAACAAAACTTTCAACTGCTGTTAAAGCAATCTGCTCTCTTAATACAGTATATCCTAAGCCTCTAACAAGTGCGAAAATATCGTCTGATATAGGAATCAATGCATCAAAATTGCGTAAAATTTTGTCTATGCTCGTGAAAAATAATATTGTTGAAAGTATCTCAGGAATGAGTGGTGGATTCGTTTTGAAAAAAACTGTCTCAGAACTTCATCTTCAAGAGATTTACTGTGCAATTGAAGATAGACAAGCGTTTTATCTGAATGTAAAAAAGAATTATGGAAGTAAATACGAAGAACAGTTAAAACTAAATAATTTTTTTCTAGATCTTTTCATCGAGATACAGATTGATATTGAAAATAAAATGAAAACGATAACTGTAGATTCAATTCTAAAAAAAATAAATAAACAATAAACTTATTTAACGGAGATTAAAATGGACTTCCTTAAAATACTTGGTATTAAAGAGATGAATTATGGCTCTTCAACAGGAACAAAATGGAATAAATCTAAAAACCAGGGTGTGCTAAAAATAAACTCACCTGTAAACGGAAAATATATTGCCTCTGTATATCAATCATCTGAAAAGGATTTGGATGCGGTTATAAAAATTGCACAAAGAGCTTTTAAATATTGGCGTGATTTGCCCGCACCCCGAAGGGGAGAAATTGTAAGACAGATAGGATTGAAATTGCGAAAATATAAAGAACCGCTTGGTACTTTAGTTTCGTATGAAATGGGAAAATCATTGCAGGAAGGATTAGGTGAAGTTCAGGAAATGATAGACATTTGTGATTTTGCTGTAGGACAGTCACGCCAGCTTTACGGTTATACAATGCAATCCGAAAGACCTATGCACCGAATGTACGATCAATATCATCCGTTGGGAATTGTATCAACAATTTCTTCTTTTAATTTTCCGGTAGCAGTTTGGGCATGGAATGCTATGTTAGCTGCCGTTTGCGGTGATGTAAATCTATGGAAACCATCTTCTAAAGTACCACTCTCAGCGATAGCGATACAAAATATTATAGAAGAAGTATTGAAAGAAAATAAATTACCTGAAGGTATTTTTAATCTGGTAATTGGCAGAGGATCAACAATAGGAGAAAAAATATTAAATGATAAAAGAATCCCATTGTTATCAATCACAGGTTCTACGTATGTGGGGAGACATGCAGCACAAGTTGTTTCAAAAAGATTTGGTAAAATAATACTCGAACTAGGTGGAAATAATGCAATTATAGTTACACCTGATGCTGATTTGAAAACTGCAATAACGGCAATTGTTTTTGGTGCTGTTGGTACTGCAGGACAGAGATGTACATCTACAAGAAGAGTTATCATTCACGAATCTGTTTATAATAAAATAAGGGCTTCATTACTTAAAGCATATAAAAGTTTGAAGATTGGCAATCCATTAAATCAGGACAATCACGTTGGTCCATTAATAGATGTTGCTGCGGTTAAAACATTTTCGGATGCTTTGGAGCAGATTAAAAAAGAAGGTGGAAAAGTAATACACGGTGGTAAGGTATTTTCGGGAAAGGGATATGGTTCCGGTTGTTATGTAGAGCCTGCAATTGCTGAAGTTAAAAATCATTACGCAATTGTACAGGAAGAAACTTTTGCTCCTATACTATATTTAATAAAATATAAGGGTAATGTTGATAACGCAATTAAATTACAGAACGATGTTGTACAGGGCTTATCATCTGCAATCTTTACAAATAATTTAAGAGAAGCTGAAAGATTTCTCTCAGTAAATGGTTCGGATTGCGGTATTGCTAATGTGAATATAGGAACATCGGGTGCTGAGATCGGCGGTGCCTTTGGAGGAGAAAAAGAAACTGGCGGCGGACGTGAATCCGGATCAGATGCCTGGAAAGCATACATGAGAAGACAAACAAATACTATTAATTTTGGGACTGAGCTTCCACTTGCGCAAGGAATAAAATTCCATATTTAGTTTTTTAATTCATTCTAATTGTTAATGGGAACGGTATTTTTTCCGTTCCCTTTTTTACATTCCTTCATTTAGCCCTGCCTTATATTTCTCAAATCTATACATAGAACATTTCTCTCCAAGTTATAATTACCTAACCGAACTAATATGACATGAAATAATTTCTTAAATGTGTTTCAATTCAATAAATAATTGTTTCGGAAAAGATATTCAAAATTATGGCAAGCTTTTGGATAAGTAGGAGGCAAATACAGTAATAATCATAAGTAGAATTAAATGACAACACTTGATGTAAAGAAATTAACTTCCTCCAATTCTGATTGGGAAATGAATCAATATACGCTGCTGAGCAAAGTGAAAGAATGGGAATCAAATTTCAGAAAGAACAAATTATATCCGCATCTTAATGAATCAATCGAACTTAATAATAAGCTGGAAGAAATTTTACAGGAAAACCTTGAATCCAAATGGTGGCTAGAAAAAGAAACCAGACCAGGAAGGGTAAATAATAAATATATTGTTTACGAAAAAGCAAAACAGGTAAGTCATCAATTAAATCAGCTTTTAACTTTTGTTGCATGGGCGCTTAAATTAAACAGACCTGTAATGCAAGAAGGACTTATCCTGAGAGATTTTATAGAAGACAATATGATAATTTCAGAATTAGACAACGATGCAAACTATAAAGGAAAAGGATATTTTTCATTAATTGATAATAAGAAATCTGTTGTGAATATTTATTTATATGATATGAAATGGGATTGGCAAGACGATGAGCCTGTTCAATCGCTTAAAATAAATCTTATGAGATCAACACCTCTTCTTCTTCTTGATGAAAGTGTAGAAGAATTAATGACTGATTTTGTAAATTATTCTCAACCATTATACAGACCTGTTGCTTATATAATTTCCAATGAATTTGATTTTTCATATGATGAAACTATATTACCACTTGCAGGTGAAGTATTACTTAAGAGAATAATGCGTTGAACTTAACCGACGGAGAGTGTAATCAGGTCAGCTAAAATATTAGCACTTTCATTTAAAAAAGGATCAACATTATCAGTCTCATCATCCGCCGGTGTCTCACCTTTCGCAAATATTTTCAAACCTTTAATTTTTCTTCTTTCATTTTCACGCAAAAATCTTTTCTCTTCACGCTCTTCTTTTTCCTTTTTTCTTACTTCTTCATTTAAAGAAATAAAATTATCATTTAAAGATTCTTTATACTCAGCTATTTCTTCCAAGATATAATCGAATTCAAAATTTGATTTTGTTCTCTGGTAAGAAAGTTTCCTTAACTTCGGCAGAAGAACTGAAAGATCCGAATATAGATCATAATCTAACGCATCAATTTTATCCCATTTTAAAGCGCTTGGTTCACTACTTTCTCCAAAATCTGCTGCATCAATGTGAGAGGGAAACTGGATATCAGGCATTACTCCAACTCGCTGCGTACTGCTGCCATCTATTCTATAATATTTTGCAATAGTTAATTTAACCTGTCCAAGTTTATAATCTTTTGATGACGTTAATCTGTTTAGATCAATTAGATTTTGAACTGTTCCTTTACCGAAAGTATTTTCACCGATGATGATACCCCTGCCGTAGTTTTGTATTGCCCCGGTAAATATTTCTGATGCCGAAGCACTAAAACGATTTACTAAAATAGCCAGAGGACCATCATAAACTAATTGCGGATCATCATCTTTATCAACAGTAATTCTTCCGTTCATATCCTTCACCTGAACTACAGGTCCTTCCTTTATGAATAAGCCTGTTACTTTTACAGCTTCTTCCAGTGAACCTCCTCCGTCATTACGCAAATCAATTATAACACCATCAACATTTTCTTTTTTCAGTTTTTCAATCAATTTTTTTACATCTCGGGAAGTACTTTTAAAATCCTTTTCACCCAATCGCTGACCCTCAAAATCAATATAAAATTTTGGGATGGTTATAACACCAATTTTATATTGCTTGCTATCACTCATAATATCCAAAGTAGTACTTTTAGCAGACTGGTCTTCTAATTTAATTTTATCTCTTACAAGAACGATTTCTTCCGGTTCAGAATTAAGATTTTTATCCGAAGAAATTACCTGCAGTCTAACTATTGAATCTTTAGGACCACGAATTAACTGAACTACATCTGTAATCCGCCAGCCAACGACGTCAATAAAATCTTCCTCTTCGCCCTGAGCAACCGCAACAATTCTATCATTTACGTGGAATTTCTTTGATTTAAATGCCGGACCCCCGGGAATTATTTCTACAATTTTTGTATATCCGTTATCATTTTGAAGTCTTGCACCTATACCCTCAAGTGATAAACTCATATCAATTTTAAAATTATCAGATGCAATTGGAGATAGATAATTAGTATGAGGATCAATTGATTGCGTAAAAGAGTTCATGGCTATCTGAAAAACATCTTCAGAATTAAATTGCTTAAGCAGCCTTGCATAATTATCGTATCTCTTTTCTAAATTACTTTTAATTGCTTCCCAATCTTTACCGTTTAATTTCAGATTTAGTGCGTCATTTTTAATCTTCTTACGCCATAAATCATTTATTTCGTCTTCAGATTCAGCCCACGAGGCATTTTCTCTGTTGATAAAATATTTTTCATCTATTGAATAATCGAACTCCTTCTTTAATATTGTATCTATATAACTTATACGATCACGCATGCGGAGCATATAAATATTAAACATATTATAGAAAGGTTCTACATTTCCCGATTTTATCTCATTATCTAATTCAAATCTGTACTTCTCAAATGATAGAATATCTTGCCGGGTAAAATAATTCTTTCTGTAATCAAGTGATTTTAAAAAGCGGTCTAATATCACAGAAGATAGAGAATCGTTTAAATCATACTTATTATAATGATATCTGGATAAAAGCGTATTAATTAATTGATTTTCAAGAGCATAGTAGCCTTTTGGTTCCAAGCTTTTTAGAGTATCTAAATCATCCGTTATAACGATATTATTTTGTACTGTTTCCGCAAAATAAAGATTCACTCCAATAAAAGTTATAATTAAAGCAATCGCTAATTTCATAAATGCAACCAGATGTTTGTAATTTATTTTCAGAATTAATTAAAACTAAAAATAATGTTAATTAAGTAGGATTAAAATAGAATTAATAATCCCATAATCAGAGTGAGTTGTTTTTCTAACAATTATACCTAAGCTTCCCCGGAAAATACAAACTTAGGATGCTAATTAAATATTATTTTTATAAATGGATTTTATTAGTTGATAAAAAACAAATCCTATGAGTTTCCAGCGTAAATAGATCTGTTAAAAATATAATTTATGTTGGAGAGTATTCTTTTAGTATCAAATAATTCTTCGATGGCCGTTTTACTTAAATGGGATAATACTTCTTCAGATTTTTTCAATTCATCTTTGAGATTTTTTGTTTTATCATCCCAAACTTGCATAGCTGCAGTTTGTACAATTTTATAAGCATCTTCTCTAATTAAACCATTACTAATTAGTTTAAGCAAAACCGTTTGAGAAAAAATTAGTCCACGAGTGAGATTTAAATTCTTAAGCATATTATCCGGATAGATAATCAGGTTTGCCATTAGCTTGATCATTAGATCCAGCATATAGTCTAAGACAATGCAACTATCGGGTACAGCTATTCTTTCGACGGAAGAATGAGAGATATCACGTTCATGCCAGAGAGAAACATTTTCCATAGCGGATAATGAGTTGCCGCGCAGAATTCTGGCAAGCCCTGTAATACGTTCACTTACAATGGGATTTCTTTTGTGGGGCATTGCAGAAGAACCCTTTTGTCCCTTTGAAAAATATTCCTCCACCTCCAATACTTCTGTCCTTTGCAAATGTCTTACTTCCACTGCTATTTTTTCAAGCGTCGAACCAATAATTGCAAGAGTGGTCATAAATTGTGCATGCCTATCCCTTTGTATTATTTGTGTAGAAACAGTTGCCGGCTTTAATCCCATTTTCTCACAAACATATTCTTCAACCTTTGGAGACAGATGCTCAAAAGTCCCGACCGCACCGGATATTTTTCCAACACTAATTATATCAATGGCGTCTGACATTCTTTTAATATTTCTTATAATCTCTTCGTGCCATAAAGCAAATTTTAACCCCATGGTAGTTGCTTCGGCATGAATGCCGTGCGATCTGCCGACACAGATCGTATTTTTATGCTCGATAGCTCTATCTTTTAGAACATCTTTAAGTTTGTAGAGGCGTTTTAAAAGTAATTCACCTGCTGCTTTCATCTGATAGGAAAGGGTAGTATCAAGAATATCGGAAGAGGTCATTCCATAATGAATATGACGTGAAGCCGGTCCAACATATTCAGCCACATTTGTTAAAAATGCTATGACATCGTGTTTGGTAGTTTCCTCAATTTCTAAAATTCTTTTAACATTAAAATTTGCTTTACTCTTTATTATTCTTACATCATCTTCAGGGATCTCTTTCAACTTTACACGAGCTTCACAAGCTAATAATTCAATTTGCAGCCAGGTGGAAAATTTAAATTCGTCCTGCCAGATTTTTCCCATCTCGGCTAATGTATAACGTTCAATCATCTGCGAGGCTCCAGGGTCATCCTTTTGTGCATTTCTTTATTGTCTCTGATTATTAAAATATCAATTACTTGTCCTGTGCGGAACTCATAAAAAACGCCGAATATAGTATTATCATTATTTATCTGATATTTATCTATCTGTAATATTATATCACCTACTTGCAATTCAGCTTTATCTGCCGGTGTACCTGAAAGAATTTTTGTAATAATAACACCTTTTGTTCTTTCAAGGTTATAATATTTAGCAATACTTTCATCTATTGATTGTATTCTCATTCCTATTTCAAAGTTGCGGTTTATCTTTCCTTTTTCTTTTAATTCTTCTATTATAGTTTTTACCTTGTTTATCGGAATTGCAAAACCCAATCCAATACTTCCCTGGCTTCCTGCTGTGAAAATAAGCGTGTTCATTCCGATTACTTCGCCCAAACTGTTAACCAAAGGTCCTCCGCTATTGCCTCCATTAATTGCAGCATCAGTTTGAATCATATTCAAATAATATCTGTCGTTTATGGGTTCCAAATTCATTCCAGTAGCGCTTATAACGCCTACTGTAACTGTTGGTTTATCATTTACTTCGAACAAACCAAAAGGATTGCCTAATGCAATTACCCATTCCCCAATAATTATTTCATCTGAATTGCCTGGCTCAATGTAAGGAAATTTTTCACCATCAATTTTAAGAAGTGCAATATCGGACACAGGATCCGAACCAATCAATTCAGCATCATAACTTTTTCCATCAGTAAGAGTAACAGTTATTCGTGATGCATTTCCGGCAACGTGATCGTTAGTAATAATGTATCCGTCAGGTGATATAATATAACCTGAACCGAGTTCTTTTATTTCGCGGGTGTGTGATCTTCTATCACCAAAGAATTGCCTGAAAAACGGATCATCAAAAAAAGATCCGAATGGATTGCGAATTTCCTGTATTTCAATAACATTAATTCCGACTACAGCAGGACTTACCTTTCTTACAGTCTCTGTAATAATATTTCTTCTTGAATGAGAAATATCATCATTTGCTTTATCTAAATCCTGATAGTAAACAGTTCTAAAAATTGGACCACTCTTATCCTGAGTTGTAACAGCATCTTCTTTTGTCTGAGTGAATATATAAATAATGCTGACAAGCAGAGCAAGAGATAGAATTACTATAAATATATTTTTACTTTTATTCATTTCTTTTCATCTTAAATATTTTCTTATCATAAATTAATTCTTTAAGGGAGTCGATATGTTTTATAAAAATAATTATTAAGCCGGATACAACAAAAAACATTAATGTTGAAACACTATCAGGAGATGGATTAGCATATTTAATTGCCAGCTTCGGTGTATTAAAAACCAAGATGAGTGACATAATAATTGCACTAATATTACTAAATAGAATATCTTTTTTTAGTAAATAAAATATCACCCAGAGTATTAGCCAAATAACCAATAAATATGGAAATAAAACTATTGCACTTCCAGCATAGGTAGCTAATCCTCTGCCGCCTTTAAATCCGATCCACGGATTGTAACAATGAGCAAACACGGCAAAAACTGATGCCATTGCAGGCCAAATAAATGTATCACCGAAAATCAATAAAGGTAGTAATGCACTCATTGCACCTTTCGCAATATCGATTAACATCACTGTTAATCCTAACCACTTTGAATCACTTACCTCATAAGAATTCATTGCTCCTACATTTGCTGATCCTGCTTTACGTATATCAATGCCCCTTGTAAATTTCAAAATCAAATAGGCTGTAGGTATGGAACCAAGTAAAAATCCTATTACCGAGCTGATCAAATAATTCATTTAAATAAGAAAATAAATGTTACCTAAAAAGCAAATTTAAAGAAAAATAACATTATATATAGGTAAGTAAGTGATTTGTGGTTTGAGATAATGTACAGATAAGATATTTTCTGTAAGAATTGGAACTAAAAACAATAATTGATTTTATATTTTTCGATGAAAAGATTTTTTTTAAGGAAATAAAATTTTTGAGGCGCCGGTCGGATTCGAACCGACGAATAAAGGTTTTGCAGACCTTCGCCTTAAGCCACTATATAATAACTTAGCTCCTATTTCTGACTATTTTTCTGAAAGATTTCCCTGTTTTTAGTGTCATTTATGAAAAAAGCCCAAGAGGTGGATTCAAGGAAGATGAGTTCCTTCTAAAAACCTCTCAGGCTTTCTCAAATAAATTCATTTTGTTATCACTCATCATTTTAAATCCAACTATCAAGATAAAATTATTCTTGGCAATGTCAAGAGACAATTTGTCACGTCCTTGTAAGTAATTAATTTTAAATGAGTTACAGACAAAAATAAATTTTAACCGTTTAGATTTAGAGTAATTAATTCATTTGTTCATATTAGAAAAGCTATCACTCTATTGTGTAGAACGTGCCTTATAGCACACGTATGGAGCTAACAGGGCGTAAATAATAGACGATACCACTTATGAAGCATTACAAGGATACACGACAAATGATTGCTATTAACCTGATGACAACTTAATTTAATGGTAAGCACTAATCATATTAGGGAATTATCTTGGAAGCATTTGAAAATTTATATGTTGATGGTATCTATGTTATTGTGGTTAACTGCACTCGTTCCACTATTCTGGAAGCAAATGAATTTAAGAAATTGATAAAGGATGAAATCAGTTCCGGGCACAGTAAATTAGTAATTGACTTAAGCAAGTGTGACTATATTGACTCTACTTTCTTTGGTGCAATTATGATGACATTAGGATTGATGACACGCACAGGTTATAAGTTGAAATTAGTAAAACCAGTCATTTTAGGAGAAGATATATTTACTGCCACAAATACTCTCAGACTATTTGATTTGTATAAGACAAGAGAAGAAGCTATCAAGAGTTTTGAGTGAGACTTTTAACTTAAAAGTTGACCGAAACTTTCAACCAGATTGACCCCCCATACACCCGGAAAAGAAGGGGGGGTGGTTTTGGGTGAGATACCCACACACAATCTAAAATATATTTTTAAAATCTATTACTTGCCAATCATCAAAATTATTTTTCTTGATTCTTAATAAATAATGTTGCAATTTAACCAGA
>SMVB01216508.1_pt1 | contig 10321 bp, 6 predicted proteins | sample 2456461 | NCBI WGS metagenome assembly SMVB01 (sample SAMN11095934, study PRJNA526329) | marine sediment metagenome | biome: Marine sediment; feature: Surficial sediment; material: Deep marine sediment; isolation source: Hadal surficial sediment | place: Pacific Ocean | collected 2014-05 | depth 0-1...
CTCATCGCCCCCCATACGGATTATATATCCATTATCGGCGACCAGACCTTCGAATACCCGCGTCACGTATTGCAGAATCTTATCACCGCTTTCATGCCCGGCGTTGTCGTTGATGATCTTGAAGTCATCGACGTCGATCAGCATAAACTGGAACTGGCTCGCGTTTTCCTGGCACTTCTTCATATAATCCTCAAAATCGACATCGAAGTAGCGTCGATTCCAGGCACCGGTCAGGGGATCCCGATTCGAAAGATCGGCGATGCGGTCGTGCGCAACCACCAGATCGTGCTGGGTGGCCAGGTCGTGTTTGCGCAACTGCACATTGCGCACCACCAGCGACAGGCTGACCACGCCGGTACCAATCATGATGAATTGCAATGTCCACAGACTTTGCTCGGCAAAATAGAATTGCGTGCCCATGGTCGACAGGGTGAACATGGAGTAAATCAGCAGGGTTACGACCAACGCCTCGCGCAGGCCCCAGGGCATCATCGGCACCACCATGAACAGCAAAGCGACGCTGGCAAACAGCATCGGGTGAAATACATGCTGATAATGCGCCAGCAATACGAAGGCTGTGCCGGATACCACCAGCAGGGTGACCCCGAGCAAATGCAGGGCCTGGGGATCGTCGATGGTACGCGCGGAGAACAGTATATTAACCGACAACACCATCAGCACCGCACAGGTGTATAGATAAATCGGGTCCAGGCCGAACTTGACGTATATGGTGGCTTCGATGAACAGGATCACGATGGTCAACATGCTCATCGCGGTGAGCCCTTTGCGGGCCTCTTCGATCGATTTCTGCAGGGCAAATTCGGTGAGTTCTACGGATCCATACCGAGTACTCGACCATACTGATTGCAGATAGCTGTTTAGTTTGATACGCATCTATTTATTTACAGGTTCCAGCTGTATATATAGTTCATGATTCGGTATCTGACAAATGTAATATGCACCTGCTGTGAAACTCGTTTCGAAAACAGGATCATGGAACCAGTGCCCACCAGCCAACCGGGTAGAAAAATCGATCTGCGCTACCGGCCTGGGAATACCATTCGACCTGCGAGCTGCCATCGACTTCGACATGCAGGGTAGCGGCGTCGGAACCCCCTGATTCGGCCTCGTGCAGAACGAGCCGGCGGTTCAGCGCAGAAGCCGTCGCACGCACACCCATATTATTGGCGCCGGCATCGCTGTCATTGGTAATTACAAACTGTGCGACCGCATCTGCCGGTATGCCGAAGCTGCTCAGGTCGACCGCTTGCCAGCTTGCTGCGGCCACAACCTGCCCACTAACCCCACCCAGTTCGGTGTAACTGCCTGGTGCCCTGCTCCAGAATCCGACCACGTAGAAATCGATTTCCTTGTCGGCCTCGGCGTAGACTTCGATGCGGGAACTGGTATCGGTCTCAACCATCAGCGTGAGCGTATCGACCCCCCCGGACTCGGCCTCATGTAAATCGAATAGCCGCGGCAGGGACGAGCCCACCGCCCGCAGGCCGATGAGGCGTTCACGGTTTGTATTGGTATTGGCCACGACTATCTCGGCAACGCGCTCTGGCTCCAGCCCGTTGTCACTGAGATTTTCGACTACCCATTTATTTTTACCCTTGATGTCAAACAATGAAAAACGTTCGGCATAGTCCACGCCGGTCCAGTAACCGAGCAAGGTAAAGGTCACATCGGTCGTTCTATCCGCGTAATGCTGTATAAGACTGTTGTCATCCAACTGGACATGCATCACCAGGACATCGACCCCGGCGTCTTCCGACTCGTGCAGGAGCAGGCCGCGTTGCAGGGCCGAACCCTGTGCGCGCACGCCCGCCCAACGCTCATTGTCGGTATTGGAGTTGGTGATGGCCACTTCTACCACCGCATTCGCAGGCACTCCGAAACCGCTCAAATCGACCGTTTCCCAGGTATCGTCGACGCTGGCGAACCAGGGCTGGTGCATTTCGGTATAGCTGGTCGGTTCAGGCGGGGCGCCAGCCTCGTAGAGATCCGAAATCGTAGCGGCACTCAGCGCTTGATCGTAAACCCTGACATCATCGAGAATGCCATTAAAAAACCGTTCCGGGGTACCGTTCGCACCAATTGCCACGGGTACCGCCGGGTTCGTATCCAGCGGACCGCCAAGCGCATGGGCCACGTTCGCTACTTCGGTTCCATCCACATACAAGCGCAGGATGCCGGAATCGGAATCATAGCTGGCGACGGCAAAATACCACTGCTCCGTGACCAGATTGACGGTTGAGTCCGCGAGCGTGGTGGTGGCGCCACCCGCCTTGATGCGCATACGCAGGTAGCGATCTGAACCGGAGTCCGTGGTGCTGAGTTGCCACCAGGCATCGGCCGCACTGGCGCCATTCGCCTTGGAGATTATCCTGCCGTCGCTGGTACCGATAGCCTCGGCGTTGAACCAGCCGGTCAGCGTCAAACCGGTGCCATTGACATCAAAGCTGCCCACGTCGACATAATCATTGGCGCCGTCAAAATCCAGCCCGCCGTCGATCAATGCCGGTATCCAGATCGGACCACTGGTCAGGCTGCCATGATGGCCGCCAATCGAATCGACGGCATTGATCCCGCCGACTTCATCCAGTTTCCAGTGCGCGACGGGTTCGATTTTAAGATTCTCACCGCCGGCCCACTCCAGCGCGCGCTTCATCAGGACCTTGCCATCAAAGGTTAACTGGCTGACTTCGGCTCCGGCGAAAGGCAGGTGCACTCGCCGTGCCGGGGCCGGGGTCGCATCCCACCTTTGCGCACCGCTATCGAGGCTCACCAGGGCCGGTACCGCCACCGATGTTTCGCCGACAAACAACAGCTCCGGCGCCAGGCTGCCACCCGGTATCGGCATGGCTATGCTGTCGGTAAAAACCGTAACCGGGTTACCGCCGAAAGGATAGGTAATATAATGCAGTGGGTCGGTAACCACGAACTTGTCGGTGGTAGCGGTGCCGGTGGCACTGGAAAAACCAAAATTATCGAGCTTGGCGCCCATTTCATTGACCACCGGCCTGGGCAGACCGGTGAGCTTGTCGGCCAGACTGGCATCCGCGGATGTCCCCGATACGTAGACCAGATTAATGGTCGCCGTGGCCTCGATGAATTCAGCCTGGCTGGCACCGTCATCGATAATTTCTACCTGGTAATCCCAGGACTCGAACATACTGCGTCGCTCGACGTCCCCGGTTGCCGGGGCCCCGGCATCACCGACGACCAGCAGGAGTTTGCCGGGTCCACCGCCGGAGCCTGAGCCAACGTGCACCGACCCCAGCTTCTCCGAGGTTTCTGCAAACAGCGTTTCACCATCGAAAAAGAGGACCGCCGAATCCGTGACGGGATCGTAATCGACCAGCTGATCCGCGCCGAAACTCAAACCGCCCAGGGTGGTATCGCGGCTCGCGGCGAGCACGATATGTCCGTCTTCGAGGATATGCACGGCAGTGATTTTCGCCGACAGGGTGGTGGCGTCGCCGTCGAAGAAAATACTGGCGCTGCCGGTATCCGGGTTGTACTCGACCAGGTCTCGCGAACTGAAGGCCAGACCACCCAACGACGCGTTACCGGAGGTTGCAAGCACAATGTTGCCATTATCCAGAATGTGAACCGCCTCGATGTCTTTCTTGACATCGAAATGAAGATCGGCTTCCAGGTACATGGTCGCGCTATCGGCGACCGGGTCATATTCGATCAGGTCTTCCTTGCTAAAGCTGAGTCCAGCGAAACTAGTGTCACCCTGGGTGGAGAGAATAATGTTGCCGTTCGCCAACAGGTGCAAGGCATCGATTTTCGTGGTCAGGCCAAGCGTATCGCCGCGTAGAAACATAGTCCCCAGATCGTTGCTGAGCCGATAGTTCGCAAGGTCGTTGGAATTGAAACTCAGGCCTCCCAGGATCGCCTCGTTGTCGGTTGAAAGAATAATCTTGTCGAGGTCGGGTCCATCGACCTTACCTATGCCCCACTCGATTGCGCGCTGCACCAGCAGGCGACCATTGCCATTGAGATAGCGCCAGTCGAAGTTGTTTTCTCTGCCCAGCGGCAACATCACCCTGCGCCCGGCGGCGTTACCGCCGCCCTGTAATTCCGCATCCGTCTCCAGGACCACCAGCGCGCCATCACCCGATGTGGTCGCTAATGTCTGCAAACCGTTGGCCTCACCACCCGCAACACTCATGCGCTCCATGCCCGCCCGGTAAATTCCCACAGGCCCGGGCGCAAAGACCGCGGTGATATAGTGGCTGGTATCGACGATATCGATGCCGGACCCGATAGACCAGGCCGCGCCCGCAGCAAAACCCAGATCGTCGTTGTAAACGCCATCCTGGCTTACCACTCCGATGGTGGCGTCTATCAGCCTGTTGCCCACCTGGGGAAAAGTGACGCTTGCAGATATAAATACCACGTCAGAAGTAGACAGGGCGATGTCGTAGTTGATCTGAGTCGCGGTCTGGATGATAGTGGATACGGTATAGCCCCAGGATTCAAACAGCTCTTTTTTGTAGGCGTCGCCAGGCGCCAGCGCGTTCGGATCATCCACCACCATCAAGATATCACCGCTGCTCCGGGGTAATGCGCAAATCAGGCCGCAAGCACAGGCGAAGGTGATGGAAAGCTTCGGACGCAGCGCGGGATCAGGGTCTTCTTTCGAGGCAAAGTTGACGTCGAGGTTATCCGAGCCCCTCAATAACAGGCCACGATTAGGAAAGTCGCCATTGACCCAGCCGCGCACCAGCGCAGTTATTTCCCAGGATTCCCAGTCGCCCGTGGCCAGTGTTATATCACTGCCGGCCAGCAAGCCAGTCTCGTAATCACCACCACTCCGGGACCAGTTACTGCTGCCATCCCAGCTATTCCAGGTGGCGCCGTCGGCCGGACCACCACCTGCCTGGGTGCCTTCGACCCAGGCACGCGTCAGGCCATGCGCGTAGACGCGCGGATCGACCGGGCTCGCCGTGGTTGCTTTATGATATAACTCGAGCCGGGCCGACACTACCCTGGCTGCCGGCGGTATAGGCGGCAATTCAAACTGAATCAACGAATGATGAGACTGGGTACTGTCCTGCGAAACCCTGAGTTCGTAGTTGCCATAGTTCTGCGCGTTGAAGGAGTCGAGCACAACGTCCTTGCCGTTTCCCGGGCCCAGGCTTAATTGCCTGTAGGACAACGGGTGTTGGTATAGCGTAATGTCGTTACGGGTAATGCTGCGCTCGACACCGTTTTGCAAACTGCCCACCGCCTGCAGAATCGCCGGGGAGCTCGGCGGATCGCCGACTACTATTTCGAGATAGGGGACATTGGCGGAATCGCTGCTGGCGTATTCTCCGTGAATGTCGGGGTGGGTGGTATTCAGGGTGATGCCAAAATTCTGCCGGCCGTTGACCCAGGCCTGTACCTGCGCGGTGAAGTTGAGCGATACCCACCTTCCGGCGACTGGCTGAGCCGGGATAGTCGCCAGTATTACACTGTCGATATTGGCGCCCATGGTGTTCCAGGTGGCGTCGGTTTCACTCCAGTCGGCATCGATTAAATGAATATCTACCGTCCCCTCCGGATGCGCTTTGTCGAGATAAAACCAGCCAGCCGCGGACAGTATCTTGGCGTTTGCCGGGATCGGGCCCAGATCGTAGCGGTACATCGGACGTTCGATCACCCCGCCCTGGTTGCGGACATGGAGATTCTGGTCGACGGCGTTGTTTTTGTCCGGCTGGTCGCTTCTGATCCAGTTGTCCTGGTCCGGAAAGATCGTATAGCTGGTCGTGATGCCGAGATCCGTGGTCAGGTAACTGCTGTACTGGTGGTTACCCAGGCTGACATTGCTGAGATCGCTATAGACGCCGCAACCCTGTTGCATGGTCTCGCGCAACGCGTGTTGCAAGCCGGCCTGAACGACGTATTCCGCTTGCGCCGCGTCGAACTCACTGGCGGAAGAATTGACGCCAAGGCTACTCTCCTGGCTGCCGAGATAAGCCACCACCGCGATCAGCGCAATCGTCACTGCCACGGGCAACAGCACATAGCCGCCAGTTTTTGATCGGCCTTTGGTCACAGGGCACCGCCGAGTCGTACGCGCGTTTGCAGGCTGATCGTTGCGCCGCCATCGGCACTGGTCAATTCGAGGGTCAGATCGATAATTTCGACCCTGCTACCCCTATTCAGCCGCTCGACGCGAAACCGGGTGACCTGATCGGCAACCACCGATACGATGAAATCGGCGCCGCTGATCAGGGTGTCGGCATTGGCGTCCCAGGGCACAGGCATGCGCTCCTTGAGATCGCTTCCATCGAGATAGAATACGACCGAATCCAGCCAGTCCTCGTCCACGGAGCCGTCTTCGTCATCATCACCGATGGCGCCCTCGTCGATGATTCCGTCATTGTCATCGTCGATGCCGTTAACACCGGAATCACCATCGGCGTTCATGTCCGACCAGGCATCTTCATCGATGCTGCCATCGCCATCGTCATCGAATCCATTGAAACGATCTTCGGAGCTACTGCCGTCCTCGTCATCGTCTTCTTCAGGTTGGCTGGCAGTTGACACATCGACCGAGCCATCGCCATCGTCGTCGATCAGGTAGATGCCGGGATAGCCATCATTGTTGCTATCCGCGCCCAGATCCTCATCGATCAGCCCATCCGCATCATTGTCGGCATCGGCAACCCCATCGGCATCGAGATCAATATATTCGGGTAAGGTGAACGCCAGAACCGCGGTCGCGAGCGTACTGGAACCGATCGGCGGCGAGGCAGGAATGGTCTGTTCACGGATATTTTCCGGCCAGTTGGTATAGGGGCTGTCTTTTAGCGGCAGCAAAAGTCGACGCGAATGGCTGACCAGTCTCACCATGCGCTGCATCGCAAATCTCGCCTGGCGGGTCAAATCGTTGCGTCGGTGTACATCATCGCCGGTTTTGATGGCCGTGTTCACCACCCCCATGAGCCCGGCAATAATTAGCCCGGTAATGGTCACCGCGAATAGCATCTCGACATAACTAAAGCCAGCTTGTTCAGAGCAAACCGGCCTGTCGATTACCCGTGGCAACGGACGCAGGCGCATTTCAATAGGGAGTGATCAGGGTTTGCAGCGACTGGCTGGCATTCGCCAGGGATACACTTACCCATAACAGGTCATCTTCTCCACCGGTGAAGACATCGGCGTCCGCATCGGCATCATCGGCATCGTAGCGCCAGATAAACACCTGGTGCGGTATCCTCGCCGCGAGGTCGGAATACCCGGTTGGACTGGTCGCGGAACCCGCCGCGGTCGCGGCCGCATCCAGATCAGCGAATGGCTCAGCCAGTACCGACTCCATCTTGGCTGCCAGGGCAAAGTGAATTTCAGCTTTTTGCTTATGCAGCTTAGACCCCTGTATACCCGACAGCAGAGCATCCATCATCGGTACCAGTGCGACCGCGAGCAGCAGCGTGGCGATCAACACCTCGAGATAGGAAAAACCGGAATGCCTGACTATCACTGAATACTTATCCGGCCAGTCAGCGGGGCAACCGCGACTTCAATCAGACTATTACCATCGCTTAATTCGACGACTCCATTGGTCAAGCGAAATACGCTTCCGTCGGAACCGCGTACCCAGACCGGTATTCCCATCGGGTCAAATATCAGGCTGCGCCGCCGGCCGATGCCGTCATAGAGAAAGATATCGCTGGCATTGCTAATCGATATGCCGCGACTGAGGATTAAACCAGCGGCATCGAATTCGAAGCTTTGTTTACTAACGGGATGGTAGGGCACCAGTTCGGTGCTAACCGGATCAGTGGTGATGTCCCACTTTATGACTGTTATTCGTTGTGTCACCTGGCTAATGGTAACGCCATGGTGCTGACCGGTACGCAGCGCTTCGCCCTGGGCGAAGCGCAGCGCCTGGGCTATTTGATTGGCCGCGAGTTCAAGTTTTCTCTGCTTACCGGGGGATGAATCGGGGATTACAACAGCCGCCATGATCGCCAACAGCATGACGACTATGGTGAGTTCTACAAGGCTAAAACCGGCCAGGCATCGCTTTTTTTCCAGCCTTGGGTAGGGACACACACTGTTTCAAATTAACGCTGGTCGTAGGCAATCAGGGGACCGGCGCCATCCGGGTCAGTGGTATCGTTGGCAATAAACTTGCCGGCGATAATATCAAACTTCCAGCCCAGATTCGTTCCGCTACCGGCCATTAATATATCGCCCGTGTTAATGACTTCGAGCGTGGCGACGCTGGTGACGGGATTGTCGGGCAGGGTATTTTTCTTCAAATAGGGGCCATATTCGAAAACGGCATCCTTGATGCTGCAGCTACCGCCGTTGGCGTTGGTATATAAACTGAGCTGGTCGAAGAAGGCCTGCGCTCCCTGTACCCCTGCGCCACCGGTACCGGTACCATCGGTTGCGGTACAGGTGGCATCGACCGCGGTCAATGCACCGGGAAATTCTCCGTGTTGCTGATAATAAAGTTCGACCGAAGCGCGAACGTTGGCGAGCGTCGTATCCAGCGACGCGAGCTTGGCATCATCGGTAGAAGAAGCAAACTGGGGAACCACGATCGCGGCCAGCAAGGCCAGGATGATAACAACGATTAACAGCTCGACGAGCGTGAATCCCTTTTGAGTGGTTTTTAGGATCGATTGCATTTTATCTTGACCTTAAGTGACTCTGCAAAAACTTAGTCTGAGTATAGACAGTAATTTGAAGTTTTTATTAATTTGGTTCATTTTGGACACAGATCACTGATTATTAAACAATTTATTTGAAACTGATCACCCGACGGCGCGCGATAACTTGAATATCGGCAGTATTAACGAACTCACAATCACACCAACCACACCCCCCATAACCAGCAGCATCACCGGTTCGGCGAGGCGCGACAGAGTGTGCAACCGGTTGGAAAGTTCAGTTTCAAAATAGTCGGAGAGCCGGGTCAAGACTTTCGGCAAGCTGCCGGTCTCTTCTCCGGTACTGATCATCTGTTCCACGATCGGTGGAATAAAGCTGGTATTCCTGAAGCCCGCGGCAATACCATTCCCGTTTTCGACCGAATCCTCGACGCGACCGATGAATTGCTGAAATATTCGATTGTCGACCACGTACTTGCTGGCGTTGAGCGAATCCATCATGCCAACACCATTCGACAATGACAGGCTCAGAACCCGTAACGCCTGCACCAGATATAGCTGGGTAAAAATGTTACCCAGCAGCGGTAAATTCAATTTCATCCAGTCCAGTTTCTCGGTGCCCTTGTCGGTATTCGACCAGATTTTAAAAGCAACCACCAGAATCGATATACCAGCCAGGGTCTCGATCCAGAAATGTTTCAAATATTCGCTCGCGGCCATCAAGAATACGGTTGTCGCCGGCAGCTGATCCTGAATCTGGGAAAACAGGTCGGCAAATTTTGGAAACACCACCACGAGTACGAATATCACTACCCCTAGCGCGAAAACCAGCAAAAATATCGGGTAAGACAGAGCCGAGTACAGGGTCTGGCGCAATTGCTCGCGCCTCTCGTCGAGGTTTAGCAACTGTTCCAGTACCTGGTGCATAAATCCGCCCTCTTCGCTGGCGGCGATCAGGTTGACATAGGTGGTCGAAAAAACTTCCGGGTGCTTTGCCAGCGCGGCGGAAAATTGCAGTCCCTGCCCGATATCGTCGGATAACTGATCGACCAGGTTAATCATCGCGGGGTTTTGCAACTGCTTTTGTAACGCCTGCAGACTTGCCTGCAAGCTGGTCCCGGTCTCTAACAGGAGTGCCATTTGCTCGGTAAAAAACTTGCGGTCCCGGTCGCTAATCGCAGGCCCGAATTTCAGTTTGGCAGTGGACCAGAAACTCGACGCGGGCGTCTTATCTGCGGATAGTTGCTGCTTGATATTGATAGCCATAATTATTCCGCGACAGTCTACAGCCTAGCTGTTAACCACACGCCAGATTTCCTCGACCGTGGTTTTGCCTTCCAGAACTCGATCGATGCCATCGTCGAACAATTGCTTGACATTGTGCTTGCGCAGGTAATCAGTCAGTTCGTCTCGCGACGCGTTGGCGATGATCAGGCGTTGTAACTCGGGACCGGTTTCGATTATTTCGTGGATACCCATGCGACCCCGGTACCCGGAATCGTAACATTCGGCACAGCCGCGACCCTTTGACAGGCGGACCTTCCCCTTGTCCTGCCAGCCAAATTTTTTGACCAGATCGGAGCTTGCGAGATATTCGCTTCGGCAATTCGGGCATACCGAACGAACCAGACGCTGGGCGACAACCCCGATCAAGGACGACGAAAGCAGGTAGGGCTCTACGCCCATATCGATCA
>SMVB01055369.1_pt1 | contig 10320 bp, 16 predicted proteins | sample 2456461 | NCBI WGS metagenome assembly SMVB01 (sample SAMN11095934, study PRJNA526329) | marine sediment metagenome | biome: Marine sediment; feature: Surficial sediment; material: Deep marine sediment; isolation source: Hadal surficial sediment | place: Pacific Ocean | collected 2014-05 | depth...
AAGTACATCCTGGTGGACCGCATTCCGGTTGCAGAGCCTGATCTGCTCAAGTGGGCCCGATGGATGGAGTCAGCAGATCGTCGTGTTGCTGAGACCATGGTTGAGGGTGTCCGCGTATCCACGGTGTTCCTTGCTCTCGATCACAGATGGGGAGGGAATGGTCCTCCGATCATTTTTGAGACGATGATCTTCGGCGGCGAACACGACCAGGATTATCAGCAGCGATGTTGCACCTGGGACGAGGCGGAGAAGATGCACACCGTAGCAGTTAAAGCAGCGAAGAAGGGTCGCAAGGCCCCGTCCTACGAGTGGGCAAACAGGATGATGCGTAAGTCCATAGCGGCATTTTTTAAGCGATGAGGCAGATTGTTGACTACACCGTGATCGTGGCTGCTAACGGCGGGGCCCTGGTTGATTCTGTGTTCGAGAATATCGGGCAGGGCTGGCAGCCTCTCGGTGGTGTCTGCCTGGCTTACGAGCGGAACATTCACCGGGAGCTGGGGCCGAATGACATCAATCTGCCGAACGACTTCGAGCATTACGCTCAGGCAATGGTGAAATACGAAGATGGCTGAGAATCCAGACAGGCAACTACCGTCAGCAGGAGACCTGCGCTTCGTGCTACGGGCTGGCGATCCAGCACTGTTCGAGGAGAAGGGCAGGACTCTGCGTATTTTGCAGCGATTTGAGTGGTCCAATACGGAGAAGAAGTTGGATTGGTTTGATGTGCCGCTCAAGGAAGAATAGAATCGCCGGAGCCGCCTGGAGGATGCAAGCATGCCACTCAAAAAGGGTAGCAGTAACAAGGCTGTAAGCTCGAATATCAGTGAGTTGGTGCAAACGGGCAGACCGCAAGATCAAGCTGTCGCAATCGCGATGAGTGTTGCCGGGCGCTCGAAGCACAAGCCAGGCAATCCACACGGCAAGAAACCAGGCAATCCCCATATGTCGATGGAGCGGCCAGCGCACCATCGCAACAAGCACGATATGTGATGGCTGGGCAGTCTCAGGGCGCATGCGAGACGACCTTGACCGAGCGATTCTCGGTGAGTCACTGCGAGTGCGATACCTATCCAGGTAACCTGGGGCCATGCAAGACGTACCTGGCCGGCGCGAATGACCAGTGCGTGTATTGTGATCACTCTGAGAAGTGCCACCAGCAGGTGTGTGATGTCTGACCTCAACGAAAAGAACATCGAGAAGGCAGCCAGGCGGCTCAGGATCCGCTTGATGGTCAACCGGAAGCACCTGCATGCGCCGGCATTGCGTCCGCATACCTGGATCTTCCTGCGCCATGGAGATGGCGATGAGGATGCGACCTGCCTGGGTATCGTGTTCAATAAATGGCCGGCGAATAAGTACAACATGATCCGCTTCACCGCTCACACCCACACTGGCAAGGAAATGAAAACATCAGGACGACTGACCAAGATCAGTAATGGCGAGGATGGCCTGATTCTCGATGTGCGCTGGCCCTGGGACACCTTGCTGAAGGAGTACAAGGGACTCAGCGCCGGGAATCTCTAATGGTGGTCGAAGTAGAGATCCGCTTTGGCACTATGAGAATCACGGTTTGTGAAGATGGCAGTCTCTGGTTATCAAACTCTGAGGGCGAGGGAATAGCAGTCGAGGTGGAGCAGATTGACGAACTACTACTGACCCATTTCAAAGAGAATTTCTGAGGTGGTCGCAGACGCACTAACGGTCCAGGAAGCAGTAGCAGAATCGCTGACGCAAGCCCAAGCCGAGTTCTTACGGCGAGATCTGAGAGAGTTCGTTGCGGCAGCTTGGCCGATCGTAGAGCCAAAGCCATTCAGAAATAACTGGCACCTGGACGCGATCTGCGATCACCTCGCCTATGTCACGTTCGGTGACATTCGCAATCTCATGATCAACATCCCACCGCGGCAGACCAAGAGCCTGACCGCGAGTGTGCTGTGGCCAGTGTGGGAGTGGCTGCTGGATCCTGGGGTGCAGTTCTTGTTCGCTTCCTATGCCCAGGAACTGGCTATCCGAGATGCAGTAAAGTCTCGCCGGCTGATCGAGTCAGCCTGGTTCAAGGAACGGTATGGCGGCACCTTCTACCTGGATCCCGCGGACAACAGGAAGAATCGCTACGTCAACAACCATGGCGGCCATCGCATCTCTGGCTCGATCCTGGGTAAGGCAACCGGCGAGGGTGGCGACAAGATCGTCATCGATGACCCTCACAACATGAAGGACGTGTATTCGGACACCATCCGGCACAACACCCTTTCGACCTGGGATAACAGCCTGCGGTCCAGGCTCAATGATCCAACCACCGGCCAGAAGGTGCTGATCGGGCAGCGATCGCATGACGCCGATCTGTTTGGCCACATCCTGGCCAGCGAGGACGAGCGATGGGAAGTGCTGATGCTGCCGATGGAGTTCGATCCAGCCAGGAAGTGCATCACCTTCTTCAACAAAGGCGTCGGCCACATCGAAAAGGATGGCCCGATCTTCGAGGATCCCAGGGAGAAGAAGGGCGAGCTGCTGAATCCGGAACGCTTTGGCAACGAGGAGAAGAAGGCCGAGACCAAGGCGATGTCAGTCAGGGACTACAGTGCCCAGTTCAACCAGGATCCGACCTCCGGTGGCGGCCTGATCCTGAAGAAGAAATGGTGGCAGCAGTGGTGCTATCCCCAGGATCATCCGGAAGCTGGTAAGCCGATGCCAAACCCAGACTTCATCGAGGTCATCTCCGTGTACGACACTGCGTTTGAGACCGAGGAGGAGAACGACTGCTCGGCCAGGATCACGGTGGGGCTGTTCGAGTGGTCACCGACAGGCCGGGAGAGTGATACTTGCGTCAATGCGCTGCTGCTGGAGCGATTCAATGACAAGGTAGAGTTCCCGGACCTGAAGACTGAGGCGATCGGCCACAACACCGAATGGAGTCCTGACTGGACGCTGATCGAGAAGAAGGCCAGCGGTCATTCGCTGCTCCAGGAGCTGAGGCGAGCAGGCATTTCGGTCAGGGGAGTCAAGCCTGGCACCAACGACAAGATCTTCAGGGCCCACATGGTCGCGCAGATCCTCAAGGATGGCCGCATGTGGTACATCCCCAGGAACTGGGCCTACGAGGTCATCAACCAGTGTGCGACCTTCCCAGTGGGTGAGCATGACGACCTGGTGGACTGCGTGGTGATGCTGCTCGGTTACATCCGGCGCATGGGCCTGATCACCCTGCCTGACGACGAGAAAGACGATGAGCTGGCGCTGTTCAGCCAGCCGAGGAAGTTCTATGGCGCATGACATGAAGAACGTGATCGAATTAAGTGCCGGCAAGTTCGATGCCGTGCGAACGCTCAGAGATGCACTGGCCGAGGCAGAGCGCGGTGACATTACCCACGTCATCGTCATCGCGGCTGACAATGCGGACGAGGGAAAGATAGCTCGTCCTGGCACCATCTGGTGTACCTGGTCGGAGCTGACTCGTGTCGATGTGCTGTGGATGACCAGGTGGCTGAACAATAAAATCGATTATCGTTATTTCGGCATGTGGCACGAGGACCAGGAGTGAGGTAGCATGCGCTCGCCGCGATAACGGGGAACGCATCATGGTCATTGTCTGGATTCTCATTGGTATTCTGATCGGCATGATCCTGGCCTGTAAGCTGCCAAGCGTTTGCAGCGTTCTCAGCAAAGCCTGGAGCTGGCTCAAGGGTAAGTTCGGTGGCAAAGCAGGGGAGTAACAAGTCGAGGAATCAAACCAGGTCAGGTGGCAGCGTCGATGCCAGGTGGCTGGTGAACAATAAAAATAAACGACGCAAGCACCGAAAGATCGCAGAGCAGTCTCGACGCCGCAACCGCAAGTAGATAGAATTACCGCATCTTCGCCGCCAACGAAGCATGGGGCACAGCTATGGGATTAGGTGGTGGAGGTCTGGAAGGGCTAACGAGCAAGCCGGCAAGTCTTACCGGCTTGGGCATCTGGAAGTACCGTACCGAGATCGCAGCGCCGCCTGCAAGCGGCCAGGTGAGGTTCAACAACGTCGATCCAGCGGCGGCCACAGAGATGTACATTCACGAGACCAATCAGAATGGCCTCGACCTGGCCAACTTCTTTGATCTGATTGCGGTTGATTCGATTCTTTATCTCCAGGACCGGCGCAACGCCGATAACTTTTTCGTTATCGAGGTCGCCACCAATACCGATAGCGGTGCCTATCGCACCATCGTCATGGACACAATCATTTTGCAAGGCGCAGAGCCGAGTCAGAATACTGATATGGCCCTGGTGGTCTCGTAGAGGATCAACTAATGGCAGTCAGGGCAGATCTTTTATCGACCATGAAGCCGATGCCGACCTTCACGGAGACCGAGCAGGTCACCGAGAAGAACATCATCCGGCACAACGACGATGGCACCATCTCGGTTATCCCGAAGGGCGAGATCGCGGAGTACGCTGATGTCGATCACAATGCGGAATCTCCGGATGGCTGGAACGACAACCTGGCCGAGGAGCTGTCTCCCCAGGAACGCATTGCGATCGCGGACGAGCTGATCGAATACTACGAGATCGATGAGCAGGTCCGCGACGAACACTTCAATCGGCTGACTGACGGACTCAGGCTGATGGGCCTGACCGATGAGCCGGCCTCGGACGTGCCGTTCAAAGGCGCGGCCACCGTGCAACATCCGATGATCGCTGAAGCCGTAACGCAGTTCCAGGCGCGAGCGATCGAGGAGTTCTTCCCGCCCCAGGGCCCAGTGAAAGCGTACATCGTGGGTGAGGCGACCGAGGAGAAGGTAGCTCAGGGCGAACGTCTCGCGGATTACATGAACTACCAGCTCACCGAGGCCGACGACGAATACTTCTGGTCAACGGATCAGATGCTGTTTTATCTCCCCCTAAGCGGCTCTGCGTTCAAGAAGGTGTACATCGACCCCATCACTGGCATGACGACTTCTCGCTTCGTGACTGCCGAGGATTTCATCGTCCCGTATCATGCGCGGACCCTGGCGAATGCCCCTCGGTACTGTCACAAGTACGAGATGCCAGAGAACGATGTGTTTCGGGCCCAGGCGGCGGGATCTTTTATCGAGGATGCCAGGCTGGAGCCGACACCGCAGATCCTGGTGGACAAGAACACCAGCTTCTCCAGGTACGACATGGAGGACGTGGCTGACGATCGCAGTCCTCAGCAGCATTACGACGACACGATTTACACCATCCTTGAGTACCACATCGATTACCACATGCCCTGGGATCAAGACCAGGACATCGCTCCTCCATACATCGTCACGGTCGAGGCCGAGTCTCGCGAAGTGCTGGCAGTGCGCCGCAACTGGGTACACGACGACGAGCTGATGAAGAAGCGCATCTGGTTCACTCACTACAAGTATCTCCCTGGCCTTGGTTTCTATGGCTTTGGCCTGCTACACATAATTGGCTCACTCGCAAAAGCAGTCAGCGGTGGCATCCGTGCCCTGCTCGACAGCGCAGCAGTGGCAAACTTACAGGGTGGCTTCAAGAGCAAAGAAGCCAAGATCGCCGGGGAGATACGCTTTACTCCTGGTGAGTGGATCGATGTCGATATGTCCGCGGACGAGCTGTCGAACGCATTCTTCAACCTGCCAGCCAAGGAGCCATCGACTGCATTGGCCACCCTGGTACAGATGCTGGCCGATGAGGGCCGGCGCTTCGCCACCACCACCGAGAACATGGTCGGTGACGCCAGCAACACTGGTCCGGTAGGCACCACCCTGGCGTTGATCGAGCAGGGCTCGAAGGTGTTCAGCGGCATCCACAAGCGCATGCACGTCTCAGCCAGGCAAGAGTTCAAGATGATGTCCACATTGAACTACGAGTTCATGGACCTGGACGAATATCCTTACGAGGTGCAGGGCGAGGAGCGCACCATCCTCAAGCAGGACTTCGATGGCCGCGTGGACATCATCCCGGTGTCGGATCCGAACATCTGGTCAGCGGTGCAGCGCATCGCGCAGAGCCAGGCAGTGCTGGAACTGGTTACCGCGGATCCGGAGCTGTATCCGAAGAAGCAGCGCAAGATCATTCATCGACGCATGCTGGAAGCACTGAGAATCCCGGACGTGGATCAGGTGTTGCCGGAGGACACGGACTCGCCACTGGATCCGGTGAGCGAGAACATGAACTTCCTGGTGGGCAATCCTTCGACCGTGTATCCACTCCAGGATCACGAGTCGCATATCGCAGTTCACATGAATTTTGCTCAACAGCAGGCCGCGGAGGCTCCTGACCTGGTGCAGATGCTGGAGCCGGTGATCCAGGCCCACATCATGGAACACAAAGCCTACGTGTATCGGGCCGAGGTCGAGGCTCAACTGGGTACGCAGCTTCCCTACATCAACCTGGATGATCCGAGCGAGAACGAGGAGCTGCCACCTGACCTGGAGCAACTGATCAGCCAGGCTGTGGCCAAGAAGCTCAAGCCTCCGCCACCACCTGCGCCGACGCCTGAAGAACAGGCCGAGCAGGACGAGGCTCAGCGTGAGGAAGATGAGCGCGACCTGGAGGTCATTGGCAAGATCGAACGTGGTCGAGCAGAGAGCGCAGCCGGCATCGATCGCGATGACGAGGAGTCCGACGCCGAGCAGAAACGCAAGGACGAGGAATCCAAGTCTGAGGGCAAACGCAAAGACATTGAATCGAGAGCCGAAGTTCGCCGCCTGGACAGGAAAGCTCGCGCTGTGGCCACCTTTGGCAGGAGCCCAGTGAGCGCAGTAAGCAGCACAGCGAGGAAGAAGGCAAAGAAGCGTGGCAGTCGCAAGTCCTAAAGAAGTTCGAGCAGCGAGAGCGTTCCTGCGGAACCAGGGTGCGTTGTCGTCGGACATTGCGCCACGCAAGTTCGCCAATTCAGCGAAGGAACTCAACATGGGATTCCGCAAGTTGCTACGCCTGATTGCCAGGCTATACTCTGGCGGCCAAATGCAGAAGCAGTTCCGCCAAAGCGCAATCATGGCGGCTGCTGAAGCAGAAAAGGGTTAAGCGATGAGACCGTAAAGATCGTCGCAAGCGAAGGAGATCAGTCATGACTGATTACGAGAAGTATCCTAAGCCGAAAGCTGACAAGACAGCAGGTCGCAGTGCCAAAGAAACTGGCAAAGCTCCGCTGGGTGGTCAGCACTCTGTCTCCGGTGCGATGGGTAAGCACCAGAAAACCGGCACCGGCAAGGAAGGCAATCCCCATTCTGGTGGCTACTGATGCCTTACGAGCATAAAAAAGTACCAGCCGGCCAGATGCACATGACCAAGAAGCCGATGAAAAAGCCAGGGACTGCGAAGGGCACCATGGGCATGTCCAAAACGAAGGGCCTGAAGGCCAGCGGGGCCATGGGTAAACACCAAAGCACCGGAACAGGAGAGGCTTTCTAACCACAGGAGAAGGCGATGTCTGCACTCAGGATGGCAGAACTCGTCCTCAACCGTTCCAAGGAACGCATGGCGGAAAATCATGCCCAGATGGACAAGGGCTGTGGTCACGATCAGTACATGAAGCTCGTCGGCAAGAACGTCGAGCTGAAATGGGTCCAGACCATTACCAGGGAGTTCCTGGCGAAAGTTGAAGGAGAGGATGAAGCGGATGAACTCTGAAGCGGAAGTAGCAGAGCAGCAGGAAGCGACATTGCTGGACACGTTTGTCGAGAAGGAATATCCAGGGAAGATTGATCTGTGGCGCATTGCGGTGCAGATCCCGGAGCCGCCTGAGACCACTGCCGGTGGAATTATTACGCCGGATGAGTATCGAGACAATCGTGAGTTCAGCACTTACGTTGGCATGGTTAGATCCATGGGCCCGTTGACTTACGAAGCGGTAACCAGGTCGAAGTTGGACTTAACTCAAGCGATTGGGTGTTCGATTGGAGACTGGGTGCAGTTTGGTAAACATGACGGTGAGAAGTTTCGGACGCAGGATGGCACCCTCTGGGTGATTCTTTCCGATACGCAGATCATCTGCGTGGTGGATTTTCCCGAAGCGTTCGATTGCATGTCTCTTTGAAGGAGGATTGCAAAGAGTAATTATCAGCGACAAGTAAGCCACCATAAGTCGTTGCGGACTACGGAGAGCGAGGATGGCCAATACGCAACGGGAGAAGATCGAGTACGAATTTGATGATCTGCGACGGAACACGGATCCAATACCAGAAAACGTACTTGACGAGCTTGGACTCGACGACGAGGATTTGACTGAGGCCGAGCGTCATGACGACACAAAAGTCACGGACGACAAAGAAGGTAAGTTGGACTTAGAGGATGACCTGGACGATCAAGGAGAGTACAGTCCAGCGAAGATGACCAAGGCGATGCGGAAGCGTCTCGTCAAGGTCAAACGTGATGCGACCAGGCAGATAACAGCCGCCAAAAAGGAAGCCGGCGACACTATCTCAAAACTGGAAGAACGGATCGCTTCACTGGAAAAGTCAGGGAAGACTGATGAACTCGACAGCGAGTTCGCTGGCAAGCTCGACGATATTGAATCGCAGATCGAGACTGCCATGGAGGCAGGCGACAGCAACAAAGTCGCATCCCTCACCAGACAGATGTCTGAGATCACTGCGGACAGGCGCGATAAAAAGCGCCAACTGGAAGTTGCTGCTCAGGATGAGCCGGATGACAAGTCGGAGGTTACGCCTACGGAGGTCATCCCAAGAGCCATGGAATGGATCGAGGAGCAGGTCTGGTGGGATGACGAAGACCTCGGACACGTCCGAGCCTTCGTTCGTAAGGCGGATCTCGCCTTGCAGAAAAAAGGATACGATCCCCACGATGATGACTTTTACGAGCAGCTTGAAGCTCTCGTCGAGGAGAAGTATCCAGGTGTCGTGGAACACACGGCTGATCTGGACTTAGACGAGGAGGAGGAGGAGGAGGGTGACGAAGAACCCGATCTCGACGATGAGGATGAGTTCGATAGCATCCCCTCGAAGAAAAAGGCTCGTCGAAAGAAGAAGCGAGGCCGGGTAAGGAGCCCGGTGTCAGAAGGTGACCGCGGAGGGGTCGGTAGGAGCAAGAAGAAATTCAGGAAGAAGAAGGAAAAAACGCTGAGCCGCGCCAGGATTGCGAACATGAGAGCGTTCGGTTTGGATCCAGAAGATCCGGCTCAGGTTGAGAACTACTTGGAGGGCTGTGACTGATGGCTACCAATGCAAAAGAGCAAGCTCGAAATCAAACGGAGAAGCGGAGAGCGGAATCAGCCCAGGGAAAGAAGGCATCTGGCGAGCAGAAGAATGCTCCCGAAGCCGTGGTCCATGCGGATGAAAAGGTCCACGATGAAAACACTGACAGGGACATGGATGACCTGTATGCCACGGAAGGCGAGAATGAAGTTACGGAGTGGCGGCGGCATTCAGACTTGGATGCGCCACCTGCCAGGGATGGCTATGTGAATCGTTTCATTCGGATACGTCTTGGAACAGTTCGCGATACTGCCCGACTGAGTAATGCACTTCGAGAAGGATGGAAGCCGGTCAAAGCGTCAAGCATTGACAGCCGTTCACTGCCGACCATCAATATCGACCAGTACGGGGATGTCATCGGCGTAGAGGATTTGATCCTATGTGAGATGCGCGAGGAAGTTCACGCTCAGCGGAAGAAGTTTTTCGCAGAAAAGCAGCGCAGACAGAATCGTGCCATCGAACGTCAACTCAAGGGAGTGTCCAGGGAAGATGTATCAGGCTTCGGCCCGATTACAGCGACCAGACACTCATCCATTACGGTGGCTCCTATGCGCGCAGCGCGAGTAGCCGACGATGATTAACCGGAGGTATCCGAATGAACGTGGACCGACCGTTTGGCTTTACGGCCACACGACACGGTGCAGGCGGAACTCCTCAACGGCTCGGATCGTATGAGATTGCGAATGGTTTAGCGGCAGATATTTTCTCAGGTGACCCAGTTGTCATCTTGGGATCTGGCCGAACCATCAGTCTCGCGACAGCCGGCAATAGCAACCTGATCGTAGGTATCTTTGCCGGCGTTCGTTTCACCGATGCCAATGGGGATGTTCAGTTCCGGCCTTTCTGGCGGACTGGCACCGTAGGCACAGGGTTGCAGCGTGGCGAAGACAACCCAGAAGCCCTCGTATATGACGACCCAAGACAGGAGTTCGTCATACAGGTCAGCGGATCTGCTGGCCTGGTAGTGGCAAATGTTGGCCTGTTGGCTAACTTTGTTGCTGGTGCGGGGTCCGCATTTACAGGCCGATCGGCTTTCGAGCTTGACCAAACGTCGCTTAACGCATCCGCGAGACAGCTTCGTATCCTTGGTCTCTCTCGCATCCCAGAGAATGATTTCGGTGAGTTCGCGAAGGCTCG
>SMVB01184025.1_pt1 | contig 10318 bp, 10 predicted proteins | sample 2456461 | NCBI WGS metagenome assembly SMVB01 (sample SAMN11095934, study PRJNA526329) | marine sediment metagenome | biome: Marine sediment; feature: Surficial sediment; material: Deep marine sediment; isolation source: Hadal surficial sediment | place: Pacific Ocean | collected 2014-05 | depth...
GGTGGTGAGGGCTTCGTGTTCTTCCAAAACGGTCATGGCCGTGAGGAAAAGGGAGCGGTCGGCGAGTGCAGCGAGGAAGCCGCCGAAAACGGCGCCGCGCGGATGGAATACGGCGGGGTCGACTTCCCACTCCTGCCACAGGCGGCCCGGTTCCCATTTCAGAACGCGTTTGGGCAGCGGGAGGGTTTTCATAAAGGGAATTGAGGGTTCATTCCCTTGGATCATCGCGTCGAGAAGTTTCCCCCAGCGGCTACTCATGCGCCTCGTCGAGTACCTGGGCGGGGCCGGGATGGTCGGGCGTGCGCAGTGAATCGACGAGATCCTGGATGCGTTTGGGCGGCGGGGGTGTGACGCTGGATACGAGCACGGTGACGCTAAGATTAAGGAGCGTCCCGATTGCGCCGATGCCTTGGGCCGTAATGCCGAAACACCATAGCGGCATTTCGTAGAATTGCGCGCCGATGATGTAGCTTGCGGTGAACGCGAGACCGACGAGCATTCCGCAGATTGCGCCTTCGCGGTTCACGCGCTTGCTGAAGATACCGAGCAAGATGACGGGGAAGAAGCTGGCCGCGGCGAGTCCGAAGGCGAAGGCGACGACCTGCGCGACGTAGCCGGGGTTATTCACGCCGAAGTATCCAGCAACGACTACGGCCACAAGTACCATCGCACGCCCAACGAGTACGCGCTGGGCTTCGGTGGCCTGGGGATTGATCATTCGGAAGTAAATGTCGTGTGCGATTGAGCTTGAGATGACGAGCAGCAGTCCTGCCGCAGTTGAGAGCGCCGCGGCGAGACCGCCGGCGGCCACGAGTGCGATTACCCAGGGGGCAAGGCCTGCCACTTCGGGTGTGGAAAGCACGATGATGTCCCGGTCGATGGTTACCTCGTTCGCATCCTCATCGGCGGAGATATGAATCACGCCGTTTTGGTCCTTGTCGTCGAAAACCAACAGGCCTGTTTTCTGCCACTCCTCCGTCCAGTTGAAACTGAGCGGGGCCCCTGCGGAGTCGGTCTTTTGCAATTTATAGATAGGGTGTTCAAATGGTATTCCTTCGTCGTCCTGTGTGCGCACTTGCACAATCGTGGAACCTTCGAGCGACTGGAGCAGGTTGGTCCTCGCAAAGGCCGCTACGGCGGGCGCGGTGGTGTAGAGCAGCGCGATGAAGAGCAGCGCCCAGCCGGCTGAATAGCGCGCCGCGCGGACGGTGGGGACGGTGTAGAAGCGCACAATGACGTGCGGGAGGCCTGCGGTGCCGAACATGAGCGCGGCGGTGATGCAGAATACGTTGAGTTTCGATAGGCTCTGGAAGGGTTTGGTGTATTCGTTGAATCCGAGTTCGGTCTGAATCCCGTTCAGGCGCTCGACGACATCGCTTGTGGTGAAGGCTATCTGCGGTATCGGTATTCCGGTTAGCTTATAGGCTATCGCTCCGGCGGGAATGAGGAAGGCGACGATGAGGACGGTGTATTGGGCCACTTGGGTCCAGGTGATGCCTTTCATGCCGCCGAGGACGGCGAAGAAGGCGACGATGACCATGCCGATGATGACGCCTGTGGTGACAGGCACGCCGAGGAATCGGCTAAAGACGATTCCGACGCCGCGCATTTGTCCTGCGACGTAGGTAAGGGAAATGAAGATGGCTGCGACGACGGCGACTAAGCGCGCGAAATTGGAGTAGTAGCGGTCGCCAACGAAGTCGGGGACGGTGTATTGGCCGAACTTGCGAAGATAGGGTGCGAGCAAGAGCGCCAACAATACGTAGCCGCCTGTCCACCCCATGAGGTAGACGGTTCCGTCGTAGCCCATGACGGAAATAAGGCCCGCCATGGAGATGAATGATGCGGCGGACATCCAATCTGCCGCGGTTGCTGCGCCGTTGGCAATTGCGGGGACGCCCTGGCCGGCGACGTAAAATCCGGAGGACTCGTTTACGCGTGAGCGCCAGCCGATGTACAGGTAGACTGAGAAGGTGATGAAGATGAAGAGGAAGGTCCAGCTCTGGGTCGTCATGGTGCGCTACTCGTCCAGGTGGAATTTTTTGTCGAGTGCGTCCATCCGCCAGGCGTAGACGAAGATGAGCACGACGAAGACGTAGATGGCACCTTGATGCGCGATCCAAAACCCGAAGGGGAGACCGAAGAAGGTGAAGTTGTTGAGCGACTCGACAAACAGGATGCCGCATCCGTAGGAGATTCCCGCCCAGATGGCAAGGAGGCCGAGAATGAGCCGGTTGTTCGCGCGCCAATAGGCGTGGCGCCTTTTATCTCGTTCAGAATCCATATGGGATCGAGCTCCTCTAAGCGTGAAGTTCAGCGGAAGTTGTACGACGATAGCCGACTGTCTGCCGAATTTCAATTGTGTGCAGAGGAACTGCGATTTTCCACATCGCGCCCGCTACGCTCTATGGCGATTTGGGTCACGCCCACAAGAGTATTCCGAAATTTCCGATGGTCCGCAGCGGCAATCACCAAGTCGCGTTTATTTCTTCAGCAAGGCCATGAGTTCTTTTGGCGGCTCGCCATATAATTCGGACTCGGTCTGTATGCTCTTGGCGATGACCGATTGTAAGAACTTTTTTTGAATACCGGCCGCCTTGGCTTCTTGCACGACTTCGTTGATGCGCTTTGCGATACGGATGAAACAATCTTCGCGACATTTCTGCTTCACGCCCTTCTGAATGAAGCAACCCATACCGCGGCGGGTATAGATAAGACCCATTACTTCCAAATCGCGATAGGCCTTCGCGACAGTGTTGAAATTGATCCCTAAGCGATCGCCCAACTCCTTTATAGATGGAAGTTGGTCCGTCTCTTTGAGGCGGCCTGAGGCGATGGCAAACTTTACCTGGTTTTCGATCTGCTCGTAGACCGAAACTGAACTTCGAATATTGACGCGCTCTAGCATTGTATCCTCCGATAAATAGGGGCTTCCTTCACTGTAAATATCGGCTAAGTAGCAAGGCATACCTACGCTAGCCGATTTACACCATTATATAGATGCAGGAAGGCTAGGACTAGTTTTTCGAGAACATTTTTTCGAGCATGCGGTTTAAACGAGAAAATCGCGGCGCCTACAAGGACGAGAATACAGCGAACTATAAAAAAGTGTAGACACAATCGCCTTTACTTGGCCCCTCACTGTAAAGCGAATACATGGTTTGCAATCAGGGAATTCCGGTCGCTCTCGGATATCCGGGGCGGATTGGGCGATCTTCAGCTGCTATGGATGCAAGTGTGAAACTCGCTCACGTTGAACGAGGATATTCCTACGAGCTAGACGAGGAGGGAAACAGCAGCTCTTGAGCTTTCCTCCGCAGGACCCGCTATCTGGCCAGGCGGCTCAAAGCTGAAAGAGCTCCAGGGCTCTGATGAAGAACGCGCCAACATCGGCCCGATGGCCAAAGTCCAATTTCGTACACCACAGGTTGGCGGCGACAATTCGCGGCGCAGTTTCAACCTGGGCGAGTCAAGGAAATACTTGAGGAGCCAGCGTAAACCCATCGGATAGAGCCATTTGCCGCTAGCGGGCGAAAAATGGCACAAGCTTTGCTCTAATCAATTCTTGAATGTGATGCTACTCCGCGGATTAGAGGAAGCGTGCGTGGATAATGAATGACCTAAATCTACAGAGTCCGGTCATCATAAATCCGCGCCCCAATGCCTCTAAAGCGCGCGGCGTCCTTCAACTACATTCGTTTCGGGCAGCGCGCTTACCAAGTCCTTGGCGAGCACGTCTCCATTTCCGCCGTAGATTATGTACTTTTTTAGTCCGAGTTCCCGAGCTTCGTCCTCAACCCAGCCCTGAAAAGCCCGGCACCAGCCCTGCATGTCCTCTCTGTCCCACAGCCTTTGCTCCTGTGGTTCGAGCGTATACTTCCAGATCGTCCGCGCCATGCTTCTCCTCCCTGGTTAGAGCAGTATGTATCGATTACGAACTGAGCCAAGCATTCTAACACAATGCGCGGGAGCGTGTATAGAGACTTCTCCTGGGCCTAAGGGGAAAGCAAATTTTGTCAGCACAAGTTTTTCTTAAAGCGGGGTACAGCATGATTAACGACTACCAGTATTGGCAAAAGAAAAATTCGGGTGAGGTATTCGCCATTAAGCTTCGTTCGGGTGAACCCCGTCGCTTTTCCGGTCCTCTCACAGAGCGGGAGTACAAATCTCATGACGGAAAACTTTTGAATTTGAAACTTGAAGTTTTCCATTATGGATTTAGCTTTTGCGACGATCCCTTCAACTATCTTATCTGTGATGGTGAGACTTGAAGGATTGGTTCGATAACTTTACTGGATGGCAGCGTGTTCTGAGTACACGTCGCGCAGTTCTTCTATCTTGCACACCTTAGTCCCCTTTTCCCCGCGTTCGGCGTATCAAAATCGCCCCTTTGTTTTCCTCTAGAAGGAAACTTTCTTATGTTGCGCGACATTAACTTGAGTAGGCCCCGGGGTTGACCCAAGACCCTTCCCCTCCCGATTCGTAACCCTGCCCCGGGGCCAGGATTTTCACCCTCCTGTCTTTCACGCTTTCCTTCGTGGCGCTAAGGAACATGTATTCAATTTTTTTCGCGAGGTGAGGAAGAAATGAGTCCCGCGATCTTGATTTGCTAAGATGATGGCTTCGCGCTAAAAATGTAGAGTCAGAGTCGAGCGTGTTTTAAGATAGTCAATCGACTGACAGGCGCCGGAGTTCGCGAATACTAATGAGTAACTTGGACCAGTGTGAAGAATCTCCTCGAGATGACCGGAAGGACCTACCGTCTATTTGTATTGACAGTAAGGGCGTGATTCGTTCATGGAACTCGGCGGCGGCGGCACTCTACGGCTACACATCCGAGGAAGCCATTGGCACCGGATTCTCCACCTTGTGCCTTGTGGGTCCCAAAGGGGCGAAGGACGGCGCGTACGAACGTGGATTATCGGGCGAGCGCATCGACCGCTCCGAGGCTGTGCATCGAGCCAAGGACGGACGCTTTTTCAAGGTCATGTTCAGCATGGATTGTGCTAAGGGCGAGGGTGAGGTGCCGAAAACGGTCGAGCTGTCGATTGAGGATTTCTCTCAGGAGCATGAGGTCGTGGCGGACGGGAGCAAACTGTGGACTTGGGCTGCGGTGGAGACGGCGGTCGAGGGAATCATCACCATCGATCATCGGGGCATTGTCGAATACGCCAATCTAGCGGCCTATCATATGTTCGATTACACGGCAGAAGAACTCCTCGGACATTCAATTAATATGCTCATGCCAAAGCCCTTTCGAGAAGAGCACGACGGGTACCTAGAGAACTATCTTGCAACTGGTGAAAAGAAGATCATCGGAATTGGACGCGAAGTCGTTGGCAGACGAAAAGACGGTTCGGTGTTTCCCATTCACCTCGCGGTGAGCGATGTACAGATCGAGGACCGCCGGGTGTTTACAGGTTTCACCTACGACATTACGGAACGGAAACGCGACGAAGAAGAAAAAGATGAGCTGTTGGATGAAATCAATCGGCGCAACCGCGAGATAAACTGCCTGTATCGCATTGGTGAAATCATGAGGACGGGCGAGCTCGACGCGGGCGCGCTGGAGGCCACGGCGGAAATCGTACACGAGTCTCTCACCCACCCCGCCATGACGGGAGCGCGCCTTACCTTAGACGAGAAGCGCTATGAGAACTCTTCCTTCGAAGGAAGAGACCTGGCGCTCTCCTGCGATATTGTGGCCTCGAGCCGCCTGCGCGGGAGGGTCGACATTTTCTTCCGGAGGGAGGAGATCGGAAAACGTGATGGACCGGAACTGAACGACGAGCGCAATGTTATCGAGGCGGTTGCGCGCGTAATTTCTGAGGCTATAGAGCGTGGTGAAGCCGAGGCGAAAGTAATTCATGCCTCCAAATTGGCGTCCATCGGCGAACTCGCCGCAGGCGTGGGCCATGAAATCAACAATCCTGTCAACGGTATCATCAATTGCGCCGATATCATTCTGAAGGATTCCGACGAGGGATCGACGACGCATAAGTTTGCGGAATTAATCCGATCCGAGGCGGACCGTATCGCCACGATCGTGCACAATTTGCTGGCATTTTCGCGCCAGGACAAGGAGCAGCATAGCGCGGCGCAGATCAACGACATCATCAGCGCGGTGTTGTCGCTGTGCAATAAGAAGTTGGAGAAATCGCACATTCGGGTCGAAGTCGATCTGCCGGAAGACCGTCCGCGCATTTACTGTCGGAGTGAGCAACTTCAACAAGTGTTTATGAACCTTATCATCAATAGTATGCATGCCCTCGACGAAAAATATCCGGGTGTGCATTCGAATAAGTTGTTGAAGATATCCGCTGCGGAAGAATCACTAGAAGCGGGGCCTTTCTTGCGCGTTACGGTCGAGGACCGAGGCTCGGGAATTTCCGCAACGAACGTGGATAGGATGTTCGATCCATTTTTCACGACGAAGGGCCGCGACAAGGGAACCGGATTAGGGCTATCGATTAGCGATGGCATCGTCAAAGGGCACGGGGGCACGATAGAGTGTGAGACTGAGGTCGGAGAATTCACGCGGTTCCACGTGTATCTTCCCCTCGAACAAGATGGCTCGACGATGACGCAGCGTTCGCGAGACGCATTGGAGGAAGAAAAAGCATCGGAGCCTCGATCGCATGAGTAACATTCTTATTGTGGAAGATGAACATGTCTTGCGCGTGACCTTTCAGCAATTCTTGGAAGAGGAGGGCTATACCGTCGCGGTCGCCGAAGGCTATAACGAGGCAGTAGGCCATCTCGATGATGGGGCATTCGATGTGGTCGTGACCGATATTGTCCTGGGCGGAAAGACAGGCATTGATTTGCTGAGGACCATCCAGCAACGCGAGATGAATTGCCAAGTCGTGATGATCACGGGCGATCCCAGCATCGACACCGCTTCGGAAGCCGTGCGCCTCGGCGCATTCGACTACATTCCCAAGCCCGTGACCGGGCCCGTCTTAAAGCGGGTCATACGGCTGGCCTGCGATCGGAATGAGCTTCAGGCGGAACGCGATCGCTACGCTGCGCAGATCGATCAGGCGCGTAGAGAGCTGGAGACAATCTTTAATAGTGTAAATGAGGGGATCGTCACAGTCGACGCCGCTCTGCGAATCGCGCACGTCAACGAAGCCGCGAGGACCATCCTTCAACTGCCCAGGGGACACTTGGGAGGCGAACCTTTGTCGGGCCTACTGTCAGATGAACTGGCACCTGCGCGCCTCGCGCTTGAGGAAACCGTGGCAGGTCGCGAGCCAACGGCCGATACGCGTATGGAGGTGCGGCTGAGCGATGGCCGGCCCCAGGTCCTGAGGGTGAGTACCGTGCCGCTGGTGGATGAGGGAGGCGCGGTGCTGGTGGTGCGTGATACCACACGACTCAGCCGTCTGGAAGAGCAGCTCGAAGAAACGCAGGGTTATCATGGAATTATTGGGAAGAGCCCAAAGATGCAGCAGCTCTTCGACATGATTGAAAATGTAAAGGACACGGATTCGACTGTCCTTATCTGCGGCGAAAGCGGCACGGGTAAAGAGGGGATTGCCGCGGCGATTCAGGGGCTCAGTCGGCGCGCGAAGGGGCCGTATATTAAGGTGAATTGCGCTGCGCTCTCCGAGGACGTGCTGGAGAGTGAGCTCTTTGGTCACGTGAAAGGGGCCTTCACGGGGGCGTTCAAGGACCGCATGGGCCGTTTTGAGGCCGCCGACGCTGGGACGATTTTGCTTGATGAAATTGGCGATGTCTCGGTGAAGGTCCAGTTGCGGCTTCTGCGCGTTTTACAGGAGCGGGAATTCGAGCGGGTGGGCGATACGCGTTCGATTCAGACCGACGTTCGTGTAATTGTTACCACAAATCAGGACCTGATCGAGAAGATTCAGACGGGCGATTTTCGACAGGATTTGTATTACCGGTTGAACGTGGTGCGTCTTGAGGCTCCGCCACTGCGCGAAAAGAGTGAAGACGTTCCGCTTTTGGTCGAACACTTTCGCAGACACTTCAACGCGCTCACGAACAAGGACATCGGTGGTATTGCGCCGGAAACCATGGAGATTTTCATGCGCTATCCTTGGTTGGGAAACGTGCGCGAGCTGGAGAATTGCATCGAGCGCGCCTTCGTGGTCTGTAAGGGAACGGAGATATTGCCCGCGCACCTTCCGCCCGAAATTGAGTCGTATTCAGCAGATTCAGGATCGGCCTCGGGGGCTACATTTTCAGGGAAGGATTCAACCTCATTGAAGCGAGAGCAGGTGCTCGATGCCCTCAGGCAAACCGATTGGAACGTGGCCAAGACCGCAAAGAAACTTGGCGTTGCACGAAATACGCTTTATCTTAAAATGAAGACCTTCGACCTCTCCCGCCCCGCCGAATAGTCAGCCACCTGGTTCCACGCCATAGGATGAATTTTTGTCCTAATGTCTAGGTCACTTCTGTCCTCGAAGTGTGCCTCTATGCACGTTTTTCCGATACGCCCGCAGTGCATCCACTCGAATCGATTGAAGAATCTGGACACAGTCGATTACTTGAAGCGGTGGCACACATCATGCATATCGCTCCGGGGAACTGAGGTGAGAGGGATTATGAAAGACTTCAGGGCTGATAAACGGGACTCAGAAGCGGCTAGCCGGGATGGTCGCGCTGGCATCCTGGTCATCGATGATGAGCCGGTCCTTCGATGCACTTTCAAGCATATGCTCGAGGAAGAGGGCTATCGCGTATGGGTCGCCGAAGACGGGCGCGAAGGCCTGAGAATGTTCCGACAGCATCATCCCAGGCTGATTATTACGGACATGGTCATGCCCGGCCTCGACGGCTCCGTGGTGATCAACACGCTTCGAAAGGAATCTCCCGAAATCCCGATTATCGCCATATCGGCTATTGCGAAGCCGGCGCAAATGGAGCAGCCCTTAGAGGGGGGTGCGTATTGCTACCTGACGAAACCCATCGATATGCCAACATTGTTTGACCTGATTCGGGCGATTCTGACGCCTGGACCGGAAGTCTAAGTGGCCTTCTAAGAGATGAACAGATCTGACCTGAGCGATAGTGTCCAATTAGGCCTTAAGGCGGGTGTGGCCTCGGTGAATTCGACCGGTGAGGGAAACTACAACCTATGGTATTGCAACAATTTACATCAGAAGGGCCGACACAAGTGGACGATGGCATGCCGCCTGCTCTAGCCGGGTATATCTAATTCGTGTAGCACGGAAAGCGACGGGAGAACACAATGAAATATCTGACACTGACAGCAGCAATCATCCTATCCATCTTCACTGCCGCCGCCTATGTATCGGCGGGTGAGGCCCCCAAGCCGACGAAGGGAATCCTTATCGGCGACGTTATAGACCTCGCCACTTACGCGATGATAGGTCACAACGAAGACAGCACCGCGGCCTACAAAAACCGGGCAAGCCTCGGCTTCCCCGTTGGCATTCTCGAAGAGGAAACGGGCCGCGTATACGTATGCGTGTACAGAAATCCCGCGCCCGCCTCTGGCCTTGAGACGGCAAACGACGTCCTTGCGCCCTATATGGGCATGAAAGTCGCCGCCCAAGGTCTCAAATATCACGCCGATGGCGTCTATCTCCTCCGGCTTAGCATCATCAGTGAGTACTAGGAAGTGAATCGAGGACGTTAAAGGTGGGTTCAGTTTGTAGAGATCTTGAGGAGTGAAGACCGCGACTTAATTTAGTTCAGTAACGCCAAATTACCTACACGATAGCAGGCCTGATATCCGCGCCCTCCCACGCGGGTGTTGGGCCTGCGATTTTTTCGCTTGCCGAGGCGATGCCTCTTGGCGCGGGCTTCTGCGGGACAGGAAGTAAGTATTCCTATGTTAGGAGGTACCCGCGCGCCAGCTCTGTGTACGCGCGGACTTGATCGTCTTGCCAAGCCTTGTCGCGACCTAGTTCTTCCGCCATCAGAGCGGCGACCTTGGGGGCCATTTCAATGCTTCCCCGGGCATCCAGCAACAGGCAGCGGGTCCGGCGTGCCAGCACGTCTTCGACAGAACGGGCCATTTCGTTCCGGACGGCCCAGACGACCTGGGCCGCGATGACCTCTGAGCCGGCGTGCAGTTTTTCGCCGAAGCGAGCGTCCTGTTGAACCAGTGCTTCGAGCTGAGCGTTATCCGATCCGTAGACGCCCAGAGTGTCGAGCTCTTCGGTGTCTTCCTTGTACCCGTGGATACGAAGGGTTTCCGTGACGCAGGGCCGTTCCTCGAGGCCGGCAACCATCGCGGCCTGGTCGATTGTGTCCTGTGCCATTCTGCGGTAGGTGGTCCATTTGCCACCGGCAATTGTCAGCAAACCTGAGCGAGAGA
>SMVB01348261.1_pt1 | contig 10317 bp, 9 predicted proteins | sample 2456461 | NCBI WGS metagenome assembly SMVB01 (sample SAMN11095934, study PRJNA526329) | marine sediment metagenome | biome: Marine sediment; feature: Surficial sediment; material: Deep marine sediment; isolation source: Hadal surficial sediment | place: Pacific Ocean | collected 2014-05 | depth 0-1...
CCTCCAATGTCTATCACGACTACCAACGCCTTGGCCGAACCTGGATGGGCCCGCGCTCCGACAGGGCCCTCGAACGGTTGATCGACCACGTTGGCCGACTGACAGGCGCGGCAACCGAACAGATTTTTCTTTTCGGCTACTCCGGAGGCGCGCAGTTCGTGCACCGCTTTGTGATGGCGCATCCCGAGAGAATCGCCGCCGCGGTCGTGTCATCGCCCGGCTGGTACACATTTCCGGATCCAGGGCGCTGGTACCCCTACGGCATCCGAGAGACGCCCGACCTGCAGGACGTACGCTTCGATCCTACGGCGTTCCTCAAGGTACCTATCCTGGTAACGGTGGGAGAACTCGACATCGCACGCAGCCGCTCGTTGCGGCGCTCGCGCTTCCTCGATCTCCAGCAGGGGAGGACACGCCTGGAGCGTGCCGAGCGCTGGGTCGACGCGATGGCCGAGGCCGCCCGCGAACACGAGTTACCGGCGAGCGTCGAACTCGCCGTACTCGGGGGCGTCCATCACTCTTTCCGCGAGAACGTCGAGCGGGCAGGATTGGCGGAGAAGGCCGTCGCTTACCTGATGGTCCCCGAACACCTCGCTCGCCTGAGGCGTCCGGTGGGCCCCGTCATCGCAGACACATCTCCCGATCTCCGCCCCGTAAGTCCGCCGAACTCCGTGCTGGGCGTCCCGAAGCTGCTGTCGGCGCCGTTGCCCGTGGCGATTGCATCACCCTAGTCGTCGCCCTCGGCCCCGCGCCGACCCTTCGCGGAAATGCGCGCTCAGGAGTCGCCGGGCTAGAAGACGACCTGCAGGCGAAACTGATACAGATTCGGCTCGTCGTTGACGCCGTTCTTTCTCAAATCGATGTCCGCGAAGACCGCGTTGAACATGAGCCGTACGTTCTGGTTCAGGTACCAGTTCACGCCGACGGTGTAGTTGTTCTCGTTACCGCCTCGGATCTCGCTGTCGTCGAGGTCGAGCCGGCTCCAGCGCAGCGCGAACTCGAGAGCACCCAGGGTCCGCTTCGGTTGGATCCAACGAAAGCTCCCGTACGAAACCGAATAGGGGCGCGACTCACCCGTCAGGAACACACTCCCCTGGAAGTAGCCACCGTTGAACATCAGATTGGAGCCCGGGCGGAACAGTTCCGTGCGCAGGTACTCGCCCTGGGCCGAGAACGGACCATTGACGATCGCGGCCTCTACACCGAACGTGAAGGCGTCGTCTATGCCCTTGATTCGTCCCGTGTTGATCAGCCGACCCAGCGACCCGACCTCGGGACGCGACCTGATGCGGTAATGGCTCGCGCCGCCGAGGGCTCGGTACACGCCCGACATGCCCAGGTGAAGGACATGGTCCTCGCCGATCCACGGGGCGAAGGTGAGGCGACTCGCGACGCTCACGCCCTTGCTGTGGTTGCGGTCATTCTTTTCGAAGACCGGTGCACTGAAGACACCGACCGTCGCGCTACCGAAGGGTGACCAGGTGCGTACGCTGCCGCCCAACTGGAAGCCGGGCGTCAGCGCGTCGGCCAGTGAGCGCTCCATGAACGTCAGGTTGTCGGAGCTGGTCGCCGCATCCAGGCCGGCCGGGGAAATCCGGTTTCCCACTCGGATGTCCACCCGCTCGAAGCCGCGGTAGCTGACCCATAAATTGCGCCAGTCGACATCGCGGTCCGGCGAGAACTCTCCGTCGATCTTGAAACGCCAGTCCTGAAAGAGGCGCGCGCGCAAGTGCAGTCGGAGCTTGCGAATCTCGATGTCGTCATTGAGATCGGTGATGTCGTCGTCCGTAACGAGGGCATCCACGTGCAGGCGCACGCCGGGGCGGATGTCGAAGTTCCCATCATCGGACACGAATCGAACGCTTCGGCCTGGCCGATTCCAGTCGAGCTCTAGATCACCGCCCGGGACGTCGTACGTGAGGTCGGCGCTCCAAGCGACGCTGGCAGTCGTCAGAAGAAGCAGTCCGATGCTGCGAGGGATCAGTTTTACTCTGTTCATTTTGTTTCTCCGGTTGTCGCGAGCGCCAACTGCTTGGTCGACTGCGCAGAAGCTGATGAAGTCTCTCGGTCGAAAAGAAAGTTGAAGGCCAGCTCCGCCAGCCCGCCCCGCTCCACACCGTGAGCAAAGGAGTGATTCGAGCCGGCCAAGATGTGCAGCTCCTGAGCGGACTCGATACCGAGCTCTCGAGCCGCCGCCTTCATTTCATCGACGAAGCGCATAGCTCGCTCCAACCGGGTGCTACCCTGCTGGCGATCGAGCCGCGGCGAGCGTCGCAGGGCGTCCCCGTTTCGGCGGGTATCGCCGTCTCCCACCACCACCAGCATCGGAACTGGCAGCAGGCGATCCAGCCGGAAGCGGACACCCGGGAGCCGAGGGCTGGGTCGAATTCCGTAGGGGTAGCTGCGCTTTCGATCCGGAAATGCGTACCAACCTGCCGATGCCACCACCACAGAGGCAACCCGCTCCGGGTGCGCAAAGGCGTATCGCTGAGCGAACTGTGCCCCGCCGGATTGACCGAAGAGGTGGATCCGCTGGCCGTAGGCGCCCGTGCGCCGCCGGACCTCGTCAACCAGACGGTCGAGGGCCAGATCGGCGCGCTCGCCCAGGTGCGACCGGCCCAGGCGCTGGTAGTCGCGAAACGCCGGCGACTTGAAGCGAGGCGCCACCACGATGACCCCGCGCTCTTCCGCCAGCGGCGCGAAGGCCCGGGCATACTCCCGCGAATTGACCGAGATGCCGTGCACCGCAACGAGAAGCGGGGCACCGGCGGGCAGGGAGTGGGGAACGTAGAGATGAAACTGGAGGAGGGGATCCCCTGCCAGGGAATGGCGCACGACCTTCCCGCGCATGAATCGCCTGGATTCGACATGGGTCGGCACGGTCGAATCGCGCTTCATGACGCCACCGCCCTTTGGGGCTGGAAGAGCCGCGCCGTCGGCCCGTCGGCCTTCAGCAAGCTTGCGGGATCACCGATCTCGACCAGCTTCCCGTCGTCGAGATGCCAGACAATATCGGCCGAGCGAACACGGGAGAGTCGATGGGTCACCATCAGTACCGTGCCTTTGAACCTCTGCAGCGCCTGCTCAAAAGTGGCCGCGGCCATGGGATCGAGGTTGGCGTCAACCTCGTCCACCAACAGCACACGAGGATTGCCGAGCAGGGCTCGCGCCATGGCGACTCGCTGCCGTTGGCCGACCGAGAGATTTCCGCCGCAGTCACTGAGACGCGTCCGCTCGCCCTCGGGAAGCTCTGCGATGACGGCCTCGACGCCGCACTCTCGGTTCACGCGGCGGAATTCGCGGGCGGAGGCTCGTCGGGCGCCGTAGCGAAGATTGCGTTCGAGTGTCCCGCGTAGGAGCGGCGCTTCAGGACCGACGAACCCGATCGATCGGTGCAGCGAGACCTGCGTGACCGAGGTAACGTCCTGCCCGTCAAGGAATACAGCCCCGTCATCGGGATCTAGCAGACGTGCGGCGACGGCGAGCAGTGTTGATTTTCCCGCACCGTTGGGCCCGACGAGTGCGATGCGCTGACCGGGCTCGGCTGTCGCCTTCACACAATCGAGTGTGCCCTCGACGCTGACGTTGTCGAACACGAGACGGCCAGGACCGGACGCGATCGGAAGCGCCTCGGAAACGTCCTTCAGCACGGCGGGCATGGCGAAGAACTCCTCGATCTTTTGATACGCTACCTGGGACGCGTGCCAATACTCATAGACCTGACCCAGTGCGCGGATCTGGGCAACAAGTACGCCGATGATCGCCACCGAGGCGACCACCGTGCCCGGCGTGGCCTGGCCCGCTGCAACCTGCATCACGCCGACGAGCACGGCGGCGCCGGTCGCCAGCGCCGTAGATCCAGAGGTGAGACCGCGGACGACACCAATCGTCTTGGCCCGTTGGATCATGGCGTCCCGCAACCGCTCGCTCTGCCGCTCGACCCGACGTCGCTCGCGCGCAACCTGCCCGTGCACCTGTACGGTACCCAGAGCGAAGAGCTTCTCCGTCAGGTTGTTGGCGAGGTAGGTACGCCGGCGGCGAGCCTCGATGACGGCGCGTTCGAGGCGGCCGCCCAGCAGAAACGCGCCCAGCGCACCGAACAGCAGCATCGCGCCCACCGCCGCCGCGATTGGAGCATTGACCCACGCCAGCGCCGCAATCGTCGGCACGACAACGACACCCGCAACGGTCAGCCGCGCGATGCCCAGACTCACCCAGTTCCGCAGCGCCGTCAGATCACTCAGAAAGCGGAGCAGCACGCCACCGCGGGCCCGCCGCTGGAGGACACGCGGTGCCACCGCGCAGAGGTGGTCGAACAGGGCGAGACGCACGCGCATCACGTAGCTCTGGCCCATGCGCTCGGAGTCAACGCGCTGAGCGACACGAGCTGCAGCACCCAGAATCGCGAGACCCACCAGGCCGGCACCGAGGAACAGGAGCTCGGTGTCGAGGGGTCGGGCAACGGCGCCCGCCCAGCCGTCGAAGACCCGGCGAATCACAAGCGCGGCCGTTACGGTCGTCACGGCCTGAATCAGACCGCTCGCAACCAGCCGCATCAGCGTGAAGCGTTGCGAGCGATCGAATATCTCCGGAACGCTCACGCCGCACCCCGGTGCGTGCGCGCCTCCTGGACGAGCTTGGACGCTGTGATCGGATCGGCGAGCTCCATCCGAGACAGAACCGGAATACTCGTCACCTGGATCGCTTCGCGCGCCTGCAGGGGTGACCGGGTCAGGACGCCCGCGAGCGCGAGCACCGCATGTTCATTTCGGCGCAGCCAGTCGAAGCCACATGCGGCTCCCATCGCATCCCCCGCGCAGAAGATCATCCCGTCGACGACTTCGCGAAAGAACGCCGACTCCAGCATGGCCGCCGTCTCCGCCTGGAAGAGACCGTCAGCCAGCTCCAGCAGGATCACGTCGACGCCGGCCCGCTGGATGTGGGACACGAGGATCGTAACGATGCCCTCGATCTCTTGCTGAGTGACCATATAGGTCGTGACATGGCCGGCATCGGTAAAGTCGACCACCGGTGACGCGCCGGCATCACTCACGATCCCCAGATCGCCCCCCGCGCCGGTGCCGGTGATTTTGGCATAGCCGACCCGAAGGCCGCTGCGCGCGAGGCCGTGTGCCAGGAAGGCCGCCGCGGTCGTCTTGCCCGAACTCATCTCGGTCCCCGCGATCCCAATCACCACCGGACCGGCTGGGTCGATCGGACCGGTGTCGAGGAGCGCGTAGTCGGCGACGTTGACGCGGCGGCCGGAGCTATCGGCCACCAGTCCGATCGGCGTCACCTCGGTGGGTCCACGATGGAGCTTCTCGTGCCACACGAGCGCCTTTCCGGCGAGTCCGCCGGCAGCGACGAGATGGCACGGCTCCAGACTCTTCGGAACGATGGCTTCAAATTGTCGTGGTGCGTAGCGGTTCCCGTAACAAAGGATCACCTCATCGCCGACGAAGAGGTTTCTGCGCCATGTGCTGGGTAGCTGGATGCGCGAGTGCTGACCGAGTGCGTCGATTCGGACCTGCACGAGATCGCCGGCACGGGGCTTGGCGTCGCCACAAATCAGGTGGGTGATCGATTCTCGCGGAACGCGTCTGGTCGTAAATGCTCGGGGAATGTCATCCTTCCCGATTTTTCGAATTACGCCAGGTTGTGTCCCCAACTGCGCTATTCCGTTTGTCTTCTTCTCCATGCACTGTGAGTGGATTTCGGAACATAATGGTGACGAGAATACTGGGACGTTCGCACGCGCTGCCGCGGTGTTGCCGGCGTATGATGTGACGGGTGCGCGATCGCTGCGTACTTGTGAAGAAAGCCGAACGTGTCCTCTGGTAGATGGCGAAATCCGGCCAGACGTACCGAAGAGGTCCGCCGCGTTCGACGATGCCGAATCGGGTCTACGCGACGGGGAGACAGTGCTGCAACGGTACGCGGGTGCTGGCGACGTCGAGCGCGTAGCGGATCAGCACCCGGCTTCCATCGTCGAAACCGCATTGGATCCGCTCCCGCCAGCTCGAGATCTCAGCAGGGTACTTGGTCTCGTAGGCGGTGAGGAGCCGCTGGAGTAGAGACTGATCCTCGACGATGCTGGCGCGGGCCTCGAAGCTCGGACCCGCGCGAAAGGCGTCGTTGATTCCGAAGGGCTGCTTCCAGCTGCCGTAGTCGCCGACCCAGATGCGCGCGCGATCCAGGCCGAGTGCGACGCATTGCGCCCGCCAGCACCGGGCTTTGGAGCTGACGATGACTGCACCGTCGAGCCACCCGAACCAGAGCTGGGCATGACAGCTGCTCTCGTGGCCATCCGACCGCAGCGGTGAGACATAAACGTAGGAGCCGTGGCTGAGAGCTCGCTCGAGACCGACCCCAAGCTGGCTCTTCCCACCGGCCTCGGCGTTCCCGAAGAGAAGCATCGCCGCGGGAGCCGGCGCCAGTGCATCGCGAAGAATTCCGACAGTCATCGATTTTCACTCCTGTTGGTTCACACGGGCAGTAGAGCCACCTACACGTGAATCGAGGTTTCTCCCAATACCCTTCGCCGACCCGCGGCTACCGCCGGGACGGGCCCGCTGAGAGCCCCGCGCACCGACGACCGCCGAACGAGTTCAAGGTTGAGAGGTACATCGAACGAACTTCCGGACGACTTTACCATTGAGTTGCCGGCCCTTGGGGGAGATCGCCGGGCATGTGAGTGGAGCGGATAGGGCCACGAGAAGACAGCGCAATGGGCTTCCCAATAGTCTCGTTGAGAGTGGAAACTTACAATTCTATGGGTAGAGCAGGCTGCCTTTCCCCCGAACGACTGAACCCTCGTGATCGAAAGGCTTCGGGATTGAAGTTGCCTCTCGGCTGCGAGCGCCCTGCCGCTGGCACGGGGATTGCTTTTACGGCCAGCGCCCCGAGTGGGGTGCCGGACCCGGACGTAGTCCGAAGTCCAGCCGCTGCTGTGAGGTCACAGTTGCGAAAGAGTCAGAATAGACATGATTAGGAGTTGAAATGCTGAACCAGATCAAGAAGTTCATGTTGGACGAAAGCGGTCTCGAGACTGTCGAGTGGGCGATCGTCGGTGGCATCATCGTGGCCGGCTCTGCGGCGCTGTTCGTCACGATCGGCGTCGACGTGTTGCGTGGCGTTACTTCCCTCGACACCCAGACGTCCCTCATCCCGTAGGTCTGCTGGGAAGATTCGAGAGTCGATAAGCGCCGACACGATCGCGATCGGCTCTTCGATGCCCGAGATGCTCCATGCATTCGTTGCATGGAGCATCGCCATCGGGCTGGAATCGCACGACCGTGAGCTTTCTCGCCAGCTTCTTCACGATCCACTTCCTGTTGGTACTGATGGCGGCCCTGCTGGCCAGCGCGCGCGGCTGGAGACTCGTTCCGTTCGTCCTGCTCGGCCTCAGCCAGATCCCGAAGCTGTACGCCCACGCCACGCCCCTATCGCTGGACCCCCATGACCTCTTGACCCTTGGCATGGTGAATGGCACGGTGATGATGATCCTGTACATCGGGCTCGGCTTGATGATCCTGCTTCCGCGCCGGGACCCAACGAAATCCAGTCTGCCGACGATCCTCGTCGCGGTGCTGGTCGCCTCGATCCCCTGGTTGATGGTGCAGTACCTGGGGGGGCTGGAGGTGCTGACCGGAGGCAGGGCCGCGGCAGGCGCCAGGCGTGCAACGGCTGGCGACATCGCCAACGCGCGGGAGCGGAGGCCCCTTCCCGACAGACTCGTCGGACGCTGGGAGGGCACGGCCGTGATCGATCCCGTGGGACTCGAACTCAAATTCGAGGACCAGAAGACCCTCCCAGACGATCGTCGCAGGGCGTTGGGGCTCTTGGAGCAGATGAAGCTAACCGTGGAGTACCGCTCAGATGGCACCTCGACCACGACCATCAGAGACGGCGTGTTCTTTCGAGATCGCCGAGTGGGGACCGCGATGGCGGCGCTTGCGTATTCGGAAACCTGGACGCTGATCGATGAAAAGCCGCACTCTCTCCAGATCGAATCGCTGAAGACTGGGGCTGTCGTCGCCATCACCTTCCTCGGAGACGATACGCTCCTGTACGACAAGGTCAGCGAGACACACGTTGGATTCGTAGACGGCTACCGCCTCGAGCGGCGCGACGGCGCGTGGTGGTAGTCGAGACCCGGCCGGGCGAGTACTTGTCCGAGTAGTTGCACGAGAAGTGCATGGATTTGACAACAGCGAGGATGATCTGTCTGACACCTGCGTCCGTGAACGACTACTCACACAATACGGGAGAGCGGAAATCGCCAAAGAATCGAAACTTTGACCGTCAACGGAGGCGGCACGACGCTGGGAACGAGAGATGGTGAACTACGCGAAAACCGCGGCGAGCTGCTACTGGCTTCGGATAGCGACTTTTCTACTGTACGTGGGCATCATCGCGTTCGCTTGCACGCTGCAAGAGGCCAGTTCCATTACGTCCGTTGCACCTTCTCCAACCGGGGACTGTACTGAGTGGGCGAACCAGCGGTTCGACTCGCCGTCGCCAGGGCGCGATGAGGCGTTCATCGACTGCATCGTCAGGCCAATTACCTTCGTTGCGTCTCCCCTGACCAGGGACTGTACGGAATCGGCGAACCAGCTGTTCGGCTCGCCCGCACCAGCACGCGATGAGGCGTTCATCGACTGCATCGTCAGGGAGAATCCCTCCGCCACTCCCAATGAGTTACGCCACCCGCTCGAGGCCGGTGACGGAGACGGGTCATTCGACCGATTGATGAGCGGTGAGGAACTACCGATCGAGTTCGATTCCGACTGTCCATACTTGCGCGTGGCCGTCCAATCACCAGTTGGCTCCAATGACGTCTACCAAAAGCCGATGAGGGACCTGTTCTCGACGGCGCTTACGCGAGCGGGATTCACGGTCGTGGACGCAGACACGACGCACCACTGGTGGGCGAGTAGTTTGACGGTCGACACGAACGCCTATTCGGCGGCTTGGACGATTCTCGTGCGGGCGGTACCCGAAATTGGAGATGGTGCAATCCGATTTATGTCGGTCCGAAAAACCGTGGATGGTAGGGAAGGCTTGTTTTCCGGCATGCAGTCGCTGCGCGCGTTTGCCAAACTCCAAGCGCCGAAAGCGGCAGAGCTCGCCGCGGAAGGAATCGCCAAAGAGCTCCTTCCCGCCGCGTATCGCCGATGTGCGGACATCGACGCCACACTCGAGGAGACCAGGGTGCGCCTCGAGCAGCTTCGAAGCGAATTGACGGATGAGATCGAGCGAGTTCGGCGACAACAGGGCTCGCGGGGGAACACCGGTCGCCTGAAGGACCTCAAGATCGAGGTCGAGGGGTAAGGTCCGTCCGGCGGGAGCCCTCAGTTCGACAGCCGTGCCGCTTACAGGTCTCCGCGAGTGCAACTCAATGGCGCCCGCCCTCTACGGGTAAGCATGGCGTGAATTCAGTCGCCCTCGACCTGGAAGAGAGGCAGACCGATCCCAGCGGTCACCCTCGTAGCGCCTGACCGGCCGTGCAATCGAAGCATTTCAAAGCCGCTGATTTGTGATTCCAAAACGACCCAGTTGCGGGCGCAGCTGCGGGCATCGTGAGTGGATTGGAGTGAATGGGGTCGCGAGAAACGGGTGGAATGAGCTGTCCAATAGTCCCGTTAAGAGTGGAAACTTACATCTCTATGGGTAGAGCAGGCTGCCTTTCACCCGAACGACTGAACCCTCGCGATAGAAAGGCTTCGGGATTGAAGTTGCCTCCCGGCTGCGAGCGCCCTGCCGCTGGCACGGGGATTGCTGTTACGGCCAGCGCCCCGAGTGGGGTACCGGACCCGGACGTAGTCCGAAGTCCAGCCGCTACTGTGAGGTCACAGTTGCGAAAGTGTCAGAATAGACATGTTTAGGAGTTGAAATGCTGAACCAGATCAAGAAGTTCATGTTGGACGAAAGCGGTCTCGAGACCGTCGAGTGGGCGATCGTCGGTGGCATCATCGTGGCCGGCTCTGCGGCGCTGTTCGTCACGATCGGTGTTGACGTGTTGCGTGGCATTACTTCCCTCGACACCCAGACCTCCTTCATCCCGTAGGTCTGCTGGGAAGATTCGAAAGTCGATGAGCGCCAACACGATCACGATCGGCTCTTCGATGCCCGAGATGCTCCATGCATTCGTTGCATGGAGCATCTCCACCGGGCTGGAATGACAGGACCGTGAGCTTTCTCGCCAGTTTCTTCACGATCCATTTCTTGTTGGAGCTGATCGCGACCATCATCGCCTGCGGGCGCGGCTGGAAACTCGTCCCCTTCGTTCTGCTCGGCCTCAGCCAGATCCCGAAG
>SMVB01356442.1_pt1 | contig 10314 bp, 6 predicted proteins | sample 2456461 | NCBI WGS metagenome assembly SMVB01 (sample SAMN11095934, study PRJNA526329) | marine sediment metagenome | biome: Marine sediment; feature: Surficial sediment; material: Deep marine sediment; isolation source: Hadal surficial sediment | place: Pacific Ocean | collected 2014-05 | depth 0-1...
GAACCTCAGGTGGGGTCGCTCTGGCATGCGTACCGTCGAAAGTGGGGTTCGGAACGCAAGCATCTGCCCGATGTGGATGTGGCTGCCGCTGGAGGCTGGAAGGACACTGTGAGCCTCAAGCGTGCCTACCAGCAGGCTGACGCCGCTACTATCTTATCTGTCGTTCTCAACGGCGGTGAGTTGAGGGAGGAGCAGGCATGAGACGGCCCGTTCTTGCACAAAACATTGCACACCGCATCCGTAAGTTGTTGTGGGGCCTGTAGCTCAGTTGGTTAGAGCGCACGCCTGATAAGCGTGAGGTCGGTAGTTCAAATCTACCCAGGCCCACTGTTGGAGATGGAAGTAGAAGCCCTGCTTGGTCTTAGGTGACCGGGCGGGGTCTTTCTATGGTGCATAGCCCTCCCGCCTAAAAGGCGAGAGGTCGATAAGCCGGACGCTGGACACGCGCCGCGGACGCCCTCGACGAAATGCCCGGGTCAGGGCCAGTCCGTGTACGTCTGACCCCACTCGCGCATCGCGCGCACGACCGGACCCAGAGCCAGACCCTTTTCCGTGAGTACGTATTCCGCGCGAGGGGGGTGCTGCGAGTACATGCGCCGTTCGACGATACCGTGTCGCTCGAGCGTCTTAAGGCGGTCTGAGAGCGTCGTCGAGGCCATGCCTTCGACCGAGTCCAGAAGATCCTGAAAACGTCTCGCACCATGGAGCAAGAGGTCTCGCATGATCAGCACCGTCCAGCGCGCACCTATGACTTCTAACGTGCGTGCGACGGGACAACTGAGTCCGGGCTTGGGCGGCTTGGGCATTCTCAATATTAGCTACACACCGTCAGATTTCCTATTGACTACATATAAACTAGTCAATACTATTATCCAAGTGACTACATAAATCCAATGCACTTCGCGGCTATCCAGGTTTCCTCATGCAGAACAGCTCCGTGACCTCTCGCCGAAGCGGGGACGACCCCTCAGGATATTTCTGACAAGGGGCATCGTCGCAGGTAGGTGCGTCTCCTTTCCGACACCCTTAACACTGTTGCATAACATGACACAGTTACGTCTCCTCGCGCCGGTCGGGCCGCAGATTCGGAGGTGGGCGATCCTCGCCGCGCTGGGAGCCGGAGCTCTGGTTCTCGAGCGGCCGCCGAGCGCGGCGGCTCAAGCTGGACCGAACGTTGGCGAGGCGCTGGATCGCGTCGTCGCGGAGGCCCTCGCCCGCAACCTCGGCCTGGCACAGTCACGGGCTGAGCTCCTTCGGGCCGAGGCGACCCTCGACGAAGCGACGGCGCGTTGGTTGCCGTCGCTCTCACTAGAGAGTCGGTACACCCAGTTGGGCGGCGCCGTCGACCTAGGGGACTTCGTGAACCCGACCAACGCAGCGATCAACCAGCTGATCGGGGAGAGTCGCTTCCCGACAGACCTGAGCGTGACCCTCCCCTTCCGCCACGAATCGAGACTCAGGCTCGTTCAGCCGATCTTCAACGAGCGGCTTCGGGCAGGCCGCACAGGCGCCCGTGAGCGCTTAGAGGCCCAGAGGGCAGGAACGCGCGGCTTCGCCCGACGGGTCGCCGCCGAGGCCCAGACTGCCTACTTGAATGTCGGGGCAGCCAGGAGCGTGCGCGAAACCTGGGAAGCCGCACTCATGCTCGTGCGCGAATCTGAGCGGGTCGCGGAGCGACTCGTCGCCGCCGGCACCGCGACGCCCGAAGTGATTTTTCGGGCACGCTCCGAACGCAGCGACGTGGAGCAACGTCTCCTTGAGTCGCGAGAGACGGAGGCGTCTACCCAGCGAGCCTACAACCGAATCGTCGGTCGCCCGCTCGATGAACCCGTGCCGCCCGTCGACGAGTCCCAGATCCAGTTCGTGCTGCCGACGAGCCCAGACGAACTGGTCCGGAGCGCGCTCCAAGGTCGCGAGGAGCTCTTCGAGCTCCGGGCCGGTATCCGGGCAAGTCGTGCCGATGTGAAGGGCGCCACCGGCTCTTTCCTACCCGAGGTGGCTCTGATGGTCGACTACGGATTTCAGGGACGAGACATCGAGTTCGGGCGGGAGCAGGACTTCTGGGCCGCCACCGTGTCGGTGTCGTGGAGCCTGTTCAACGGGGGACAGGATCTAGCGCGCCGCGGTGCCGCACGGGCCGACGTGCGACGCGTCCAGCTCCAACTCGAGGACGCCGAGTCGCTCGTCCGGCTCGACGTCCTTCAGGCCTATGGGGCGGCAAGGGTCGCGAGAGACGCGATCGCGACGGCCGACGATCGGCGAGCGTTCGCCGAACGCTCCTTCGATCTCACGCGCCGTCGCTTCGAAGAGGGGCTCGCCGCGCCGGTCGAGTTCCTCGACGCCCGAACCGCGCTGACGAGCGCGGAGCTGAATCAAGTCGTCACCCTCTACCGCTACGCCATTCGATGGGTCGATCTCGAGCGAGCCGCCGCCTGGCGCGACCTCACAGACCTGGAGCAGATACCATGGAACTAGAACGTAAAGTCGGCGCGCGTTGGCACTTGGTCGACTTCGGTGCCGCGCTGGCTTCGGTCGTCACCGCCGCATGCTCGACGGGGCCGGCTCAGGAGCCGAGCGCGGGTGGTAAAGAGGCACGATCCGTCCGTACGGCGGTAGCCATCGAGCGAATCGTGAACCGCACCGTCTCGGCCACGGGCACGTTCGGTCCCAAGGACGAGATCGCCCTGAGCTTCAAGATCGGCGGAGTCGTCGAATCGGTTCTCGTGGATACCGGAGGCAGGGTTGAAGCCGGCCACACGCTGGCGTCTCTGCACCTCCGTGAGATCGACGCGATGCTAGCCAAGGCTCGTAGCCGAGCGCAGAAGGCCGAGCGCGACCTCCGCCGCGCCGAGCGCCTCTTCGCCGACAGCGTGGTCACGCTTGCCCAGCTCCAAGACGCGGAGACCGCCTACGAGATCGCGGCTGCCGACTTCGAGGCGGCTGACTTCAACCGGGGATACGCTCAGATCGTCGCGCCCTACGACGGTGTCATTCTTGACCGAGCCGTCGAGCCCGGCGAAACGGTCGAGCCCGGCGCGACGATCTTGATCCTGGGCAGTAGGGACCGCGGCGCGGTCGTCCGCGTGGGTTTGGCGGACCGTGACGTCGTCCGTGTTTCCATCGGCGATCCCGCCATCGCGACCTTCCACGCCTTGCCCGGTCGGAGCTTCCGTGGGTCTGTCTCGGAGGTCGGCGCGGCGGCGACGACTGGTCTCGGCACGTTCGCGGTGGAGATCGCTCTGGATGACGCGGCCGCGCTTTTCGCCGGCATGGTCGGTCGAGTCGAGATCACGCCATCGGGTGGCGTACTGACCGCGGTGATCCCGGTCGAGGCCATTCTTGAGGCGGATGGGAACCAGGCTCATGTCTTCGTTCTCGACGCCGACGGGCGCACCGCCCGCAGCCAAGTCGTATCCATCGACCTGCTGCCCGACGGAGAAATCGCGGTGTTCGATGGGGTCCAGGCGGGAACTACGGTCGTCACTGCGGGCGCGGCTTGGCTCACGGATGGCGACGAAGTGCGAGTGATTCGATGAAGTTTCTCGAGTTCCCGGTTCGTAACTATCAGTTCACCGTTGTCCTCTTCGTTATGCTGGCCGCGCTCGGCGTGGGCTCTTGGCGTTCCATCCCGCGGGGCGAAGATCCGCCCTTGGACTTCCCCATTGTCACGGTGGTTGCAGTCTACCCCGGGGCGAATCCTCGCGACCTTGAGCGATTGGTCGTGCGCGAAGTCGAGGAGCGGATCGACGCGCTCGAGCACGTCTTATCCATCGAGTCTTTGGTCCAGGACGGCGTGGCGACGATCCTCGTCGGATTCGACTTCGATCAGGATGCCGAAACCAAGTACGAAGAGGTACTCCGCGAGATGAACGCGCTCCGGCCTGAGCTTCCGGACGAGCTGGTCCGGTTCTCTGTGGAGAAGGGGACGACACTCGACGTGGCGATCGCACAACTCGCGCTCGTGAGTGAGACCGCGCCCTACGACGAGCTCGACCGGCTGGCCGAGGAGCTGGAAGACCGCATCAGCCGGGTTCCCGGCGTGCGCGAGGCGGAGCGTTGGGGGGTGCCGGAGAAGAGGGTGGAAGTCGACCTGGATCTGGGGCGTCTCTCACGCCTGCAACTCTCTCCGGGACAGGTGCTCCAGGCGATCCGAAGCGAGAGCGCTGACATCCCCGCCGGCTACGTGGAGAGCGGCCTGAGGCGCTTCAACGTGCGCACGTCGGGGGGCTACGAGAACGTCGATCAGGTCGCCCGCACGATCGTGCGCGCCGGCGACGGTCAGCTTCTCAGGGTGGGGGACGTGGCCGACGTCCACTGGGGATACGCCGATTCGACCTATCAGGCCCGATTCAACGGGCAGCGGGCGGTCTTCCTGACGGTCACGCAGCAAGACGGACAGAACGTCACCAGGGTGCGTGACGGCGTTTGGGAGGTGCTGGACATCTTCGAGACGGAATTGCCCCAAAGCATCACGCTGCGGCGAGGCTTCGACCAGGCCAAGAACATGTCGCGTCGCCTCTCTCGGCTCGGCGAGGCCTTCCTGATCGCGATAGGCCTCGTTCTCGTCACCCTAATGCCGCTCGGACTTCGGGCGGCCGGCATCGTGATGATCTCAATTCCCCTGTCGCTTGCGATCGGGATCACGCTGCTCTACGTAACCGGATTCACCATAAACCAGCTCTCTATCGTCGGAGCGGTGCTTGCGCTCGGCCTACTCGTGGACGACTCGATCGTGGTCGTCGAGAACATCACGCGTTTTCTGCGTGAGGGATACTCGAGGACCGAAGCGGCGATTCGCGGGACGAGGCAGATCGCGGTTGCTGTCCTGGGCGCGACGGCGATCCTCGTCTTCGCGTTCGTGCCGCTCATCTACCTACCTGGCGGGCCCGGGATGTACATCCGCTCTATGCCCTTGGCCGTCGTGTACACCGTGGTCGCGTCACTCTTCGTCTCACTGACGATCATCCCGTGGCTCGCGAGCCGAGTGCTCCGAGACGACACACCGGAAGAGGGCAACCGGGCGCTCCAACTCTTCGCGGCCCTCATACACCGTACCTACACCCCGGCGCTCGACTGGGCGCTCGCGAGGCCGCGCACCACCTTGGGACTGTCCGGGGTCTTCGTGGCAGGTGTGCTCACGCTGGTTCCGCTCGTGGGCTTCTCCCTCTTTCCGGGTGCGGAGACGCCTCAGTTCTATGTCAACGTAACGTCCCCCGAGGGCGCGAGCATGGAGGCGACGCGCGAAGCGGCCGAATTCGCGGAGGAAGTACTCCTTGCGAGGCACCAGGTTCAGTCCGTCTTCACCTCCATCGGGCGGGACAACCCGCGGATCTACTACAACGTCGTTCCGAGGCGGGACAACGCGGCGGTCGGGCAGCTCTTCGTGGTCCTCGATGAATACGATCCAGACCACACGCCGGGGCTCCTCGACTCACTCCGCACAGACCTCGCCAACTACCCGGCTGCACGGCTCGAGCTAAAGGAGTTCGCAAACGGACCACCGATCGACGCGCCGATCGCGTTCAGAATCCACGGCCCCGACCTCGACACGCTCCGATCGCTGGCGGCCGAAGTCGAGGGAATCATGGTCGCGGCACCGGGCACCCAGTACGTGAACAACCCCGTGCGCATTCGGCGGACCGATCTGCGCGTCGTGATCGACCGCGAAAAAGCCGGCCTGCTCGGGATTCCGACCGTGGAGATCGATCGAACCCTTCGCATGGCCCTGGAGGGGATCGCCGCGGGCGTGATTCGTGTCGCGTCGGGCGACTCGCGGGACGTGGTCGTGCGGCTTGCAGGTGACGAGCGTCGCAGGCCCAGGGATCTCGACAACGTGTACGTCGCCTCCCAGTCGGGGGCGTTGACCCCGCTACGTCAGATTGCGGACGTCGCCTTTGAGACCGACGTGGCCGAGATCAGGCGCGTGGATCGACGGAGAACCGTCACCGTGACGAGCTCGGTCCGTACCGGCTTCCTTACCGACCGCGTGACGCGACGTATCATCGCCGATCTGGACGCCGTCGACCTCCCGGCGGGCTACGAGATCGTGCCCGCTGGGGAGATCGAGAGTCGTTCGGAGACCTTCGGGGGAATGGGGGGCGCGGTGATCGTCTCGGCGTTCATGACCCTCGCTATCCTGGTGCTCGAATTCGGCACCTTCCGGAGTACGCTGATCGTCGCTTCCGTCATTCCTCTCGGGGCCATGGGCGGCGTCCTCGCGCTTTTCCTGGTTGGATACACGCTGTCGTTCACGGCGATGGTCGGCTTCGTCGCTCTCATCGGGATCGAGATCAAAACATCGATTCTGCTCGTCGATTTAACGAACCAGCTCCGAGAGAAGGGGATGGCGCTCGAGGATGCCATCCGCCAGGCGGGCGAGGTTCGCTTCCTGCCCATCGTCCTGACCTCGCTCACTGCGATCGCAGGACTATCGCCGCTCGCGCTGCAAGGAACGGCACTCTACGCCCCGCTCGCCTGGGTGATCATCGGAGGGCTGGTCACATCGACGCTGTTGGGTCGCATCGTGACGCCTGTGCTCTACAAGCTGTTGCCGCCCGCGGTCGAGGTGGGTTGAGGGCGCTCGCCGATGGGCGCCCCCTCTGTAGAACGAAAGAAAGGGCCTTGGTGGCTCCCCCCGAAGCGGCACTTGAAACGCGAGCTGATTCCCCGAGGAAACGAAACCCCTATTGGGAGGATGAACCATGAAGACGACGATGAAGAGGTTGGCAATGTGGGCCTATTGCACCCTCGTGTCGATGCTCACTGGCACGTTCAGGACTCCGAAGTGACGACGCACCTGTACCGGAGGGTGCGAGGCTCGCGTCTCTCTTTTTTTCCAGAGCGAGTTGTAGATACAACGCAATCTGAGCGAACGAGGAGAATCGAGATGCCCCAGGCGGACCAGATCGTCAGCGATGACTTCCGCCGTCATCACTACATCGCGCTGCTGCCTGCGCTGGCGATGGTGCAGGCGAACGCGGAAGCGTGGTGGGCTGCGCGGCGGGGCACTGCGCTCACGCCCTCGCCACCCGTGCACTTCACTCGGATGAAAGGATCGGCAGTGGGCGCACTCCTGGTCGGAGGCCTGATCGCTCTGATCTGGCCCGCACAACTAGAGGCTCAAGAGCCTACCGGAAGAATCGCTGGGGTCGTGCGTGACGCCACCACCCAAGGGCCGGTGGAGGGTGCCACGGTGAGTCTGAGCAACGGGGCGGCGCAGTCTACAGACGTTGACGGCCGATATCGATTTGAGGATGTCGCCGTTGGCACTGTGCTGATCGAGATTCGGCGAATCGGATATCAGGTCCTACTCGAGCCCGATATCTTGGTTCGCAGTGACCGCACCATTGTGCTTGCCCATGCCCTCCGCATAGCGGCGATCCAGTTGGAGGGGATTACCGTGCCGAGTGCAACGTACTTCGATCGAGACGCAACGGTGTCTGCGGCGCCCCATGGCTTGAGCGGAGAGGAAATCCGACGGTCCGCTGGGTCGATCGGTGACGTCTTGCGGTTGGCGCAGACCCTGCCTGGAGTCGCACTTACCAATGATACAAGGAATGACCTGGTGGTTCGTGGTGGGAGCCCGGCCGAGAATCTCACGCTCGTTGATAATATCGAGGTACCGAGTCTGAACCACTTCTCATCTCAGAACACGAGCGGCGGACCCGTCTCGATGCTCAACACGGACTTCATCTCGGATACCAGGTTCTCGAGCGGTGGCTTCGCCGCCCGCTTTGGAGACCGGCTCTCCTCAGTACTCGAGATCGACATGCGTGAGGGGAGTCGAGATCGGAACCAGTTCGCCATCGATATGGGCACCTCCGGCGGCGGGTTTATCGGGGAAGGCCCGCTCAGTGAGTCAGGTTCGTGGTTGCTCTCTCTCCGACGCAGCTACCTTGAGCTCTTGGCGGACGCCATTGGGCTCACCGCAGTGCCCGAGTTCTGGAACCTGAACGCGAAGGTTGCCTACGACCTGGGCCAGCGCGACCGGGTCTGGGGGATCGCCATCGGTGGCATCGATCACATTCGCATCGACGTCGATGCGAATGATCTCGACGATCCGAGCCTCGAAAACGTGGAGTTCAACGGGTGGCGAACGATCGTCGGGGTGAACTGGCGGCATGTGTTCGACTGGGGGTTCGGAACCCTCACTCTATCTGATGCGAGGTCCTCTAACGAGATCGAATCGAGGGACGCCCGCATCGGAAACCAGCTTGTCTTTGATCAAGACGACCGAGACGGGGTGATCACGACGAAGTATGATGTCAGCGCCGCTCTTTCGTCCGATGATCAACTGCGGATCGGAGCGGAGCTTCGGTACAAACGGGGCATCTACGACCTCGACGTCCCACTCGGGGCCGAGAGCCCGTTCGTCGAACAGGCTGTACGCGTGAATCCGATTCAACTCTCCACTACCGTGACCAGCGCTGACGTTGGCGCATATGCTGAGTACAGTCGCCGCCTCGGCCGGCGCTTCGACGGGAATGCCGGAGTTCGCCTCGACCTCTACGACTTCATCGACGAGACGCGCGTCGGTGGTCAGGTGCGCTTGGTCTTCCATGCCTCGTCAAACGTGGACATTGCGGCTGCCGGGGGTGTTTACCACCAACAACCCCCGCTGGTCTTCCTAGCGGCCGTCCCGGCGAACCGGGCCTTGGATCCGATCCGGGCACAGCATCTCATCGCCTCAGTTCTCGCGTACCCACGTGAGGACATCCGAATCGTCGTTGAGGGCTACCTCAAGTACTACGATGACTACCCGGTCAGCACCCAGTTCCCAGAGCTCACGCTTGCCAACACGGGAGCGGACTACGGCATCAGCCAGCTGCTGTTTCCAATGACGAGTGTCGGGGACGGGCGTGCACGGGGCGTAGAGGCCTCGGTGCAAAAAAAGTACGCCAGCGGTTGGTACGGCCAGGTCAGCTATTCCCTGTCCGATAGTGATCACGCGGCGTTGGACGGTGTCCGCCGCCCGGCTGCCTTCGACATCCGTCATCTCTTGACTGTTTGGGGTGGGACGACGGTTGGGAACTGGGAGATCTCAGCCAAGTACGCTTTCACGTCCGGGCGGCCCTACACTCCGTTTCTTCTCCTTCCTTCCAGGGCACAGAATCGCGGGATTTTCGACCTCGCGCGGGTCAACGCCGAGCGAAGCCCAGTGTTCCAGAGGATCGACATACGTATCGAACGTCGGTTCATCTTCAATGGTTGGAGTCTCTTTGCTTTCGCGGACGTGCTCAACGTCACGAACCGCAAGAACGAACAGCAGTACATCTGGAACGAGAAGACGCTCGAGCCGGACTGGCTCGATCAATTCGCGACGGTGCCGAACCTGGGCTTTACCCTCAAGTTCTGATGGCATCGAGAGCGTGATCGATGCCCGTCTGCCAAAAGCTTCGACTTGAGCTCGCAGCAAAGAGAAAGTCAGGTCAAGGTAGATTTTGTTCGCTTTGCGTAGGCTGCCGGGTCAGCCATCCGCCGAAAATTTACAGAGGAGAACTGGTGGGTGGTCCAAGGGGCGATTCGTACGCGGCTCCGTTTTTCGAAGGAGGTACGTTTGACGGCATACGGGAGGGCCCACCGCGACGATGGGCTGCGTGCGAACGGCAACGGGCCTGGGAAGACGGATGAGCCGCTGTCCAAAGCGGCCACCGAAGCGGTGGAGGCGGCGGATCTCTTGATCCGCATCAAGATCGTGATCACCGAGGCTAACCTAAGACTGTCATGGGCGATGCGGGTGTCAGTCCTGTCCGCGTTTGTTCTGTTTCTCCAAGACCTTGGGAAAGGGCTCTGGCAGGCACCGACCAACGTCTACACTGTGAGCACCGTTTTAATTATCGTAGGGGCAACTGCGTTTTGGGTATGGTGGGGCCGCAGCGCTCGAGAGGTCCGCACTCTCGTCCGGAGATTGGACCGCCTCACGTCCGGGACCGCACCCAGAGGGTGAGAAACGGCTATCGCGCCGTCTTTGCTCGGACTTGCCGGAGCGTCGGCGAGGCGTGCGCGGAGCGGCCTAGAGAAAGCTGTAACACAACCTGTAACATCGCCCACCAGCGCTGGCGAGCGCCCACGAGCGCAGAATTGGCCAAATCCCCCTGATTCCAGCGCTGACGAGCGCCCACGAGCGCCCGACTCATATCTGATAAGCGTGAGGTCGGTAGTTCGAGTCTACCCAGGCCCACTGTTGGAAATAGAAGGCCCTAAGGGCTGACGGGGCTTTGCTGTATCAGGAAGGATGTGCGGGAAATATCACGGGCTGTAGCACAACAGTCCTGGCTAGGATGAACTGCTTGAGGACAGGCTACGAACCCAGTC
>SMVB01009349.1_pt1 | contig 10312 bp, 9 predicted proteins | sample 2456461 | NCBI WGS metagenome assembly SMVB01 (sample SAMN11095934, study PRJNA526329) | marine sediment metagenome | biome: Marine sediment; feature: Surficial sediment; material: Deep marine sediment; isolation source: Hadal surficial sediment | place: Pacific Ocean | collected 2014-05 | depth 0-1...
CATCCGGTTTGTACTTAGGTTTATCTTCCTTGTCCTCCTTTTTTTCCTCCGCTTCACTTGTGGTGTCCGCTTTTGCCGCCGCTTCCAAACTGTCATCAAATGCCTGCGCCCGGTCCAGGTCGTAGGTTACAAAGGCATTGCCCATCGACCAGTGAATCTTTTTAGCAGTTGCGCTCCAGGCCGGAAATTGACCGCCGATTTCAGTTAATCTTCTGACAGGGAAGGCCGACTCCTCCGGCTTTGACACACTGATGGCTGGTGTCTCTCCGCCAACATAGGGGATGGTCACCGTATATAAATGATTATCTACCTGGGCCAGGGCTTGATCTCCGGTTGGCGCTATTAAAATCAAACTTGCTGAAATAGGATCTTTTGAGCCGGGAATCTTTTCACCGGTTACTTTAACATGTTTCTTGATATCGGTGCCGTCCCAGCGCATTGAAATAAGACCGTCACTCGAACTAGATGCATAAATTCGACTGGCATCCTGTGCGAAATGCGGCGCCCTTCGTCCTTCAGTCGGGGCTATCTCTATCACGTTACCACCCTGTGCAGAGACGTAAACAAACTGTCTGGCAAGGGCGCCGAGCAGAGGCCCGGTCGATTCCTGTAAATCCCGCGCTGCAGTGCGAACAGCAACAATGCGCTTGCCATCGGGTGACCAAACCGTTTCGTTGTAGAGTGCTGTTGCATTGGTGAGCCTGGTGGCATTACCGCCGGTGGCTCTGACTTTGTTAATATGCCCGCCGTCTGCATCAGACCAGGTGACGTAGGCGATCCATTTGCCGTCTGGTGACCAGGCTGGATAATGTTCACCGAGGTTTGATTTGGTCAGGCGTTTTGGCGAGCCATTTAAATCCATGACCCAAAGTTTATCGAGCGCGGTAAATGCGATCTTTTTACCATCGGGAGACGGCACCGCCTCTCTAATCTGTCGGGCAATAAATTTTGGCTTGTCGTCGATTTTGTAGTCAAATCTTACTTCAGGGCCAATGGCCAAATTCACCTCGACGGTGAAGGGAATATTTACCGATGCGCTCCCATCAACCGGTACGCGCCAAACTTTGCCGCCGTAAGAAATAATGATATTGCGCGAGTCGGGCGTAAAACTGTACCCGGGAAAGGCGTCCATCGTTGCACGGGCTTCCTGGTCGTCCCGCTGCACGGGATAAGCGAGCCATTTTTCATCGCCGGTGGCTAACTCGCGAATCCGCAGTCCGGTTTGGTGTTCATAGCGGGTTGCGTAAACCAGCAGTTTGCCGTCCGGCGACAGAGCGGGCCGGATGGCGGAGCCAAAGCGGGAAGTCATGACGGTGCTTTTGCCGGTATCGCGGTCGTAGCGGGCGAGTTGGTACTGCGGGAAAACTGCATTGTACTGCCAGTCTCCGCGGCGTTGGGCATACCAAATATATCGGGAATCCTTACCAAAGGCCGCGCCAATGGTTTTCAACTGCTGGTTGCGGGGCCTGTCCTTTTCACCCTTGATTTTGATAAGCTGAACCCCGCTGCCGCCATCGATGTGGATTAACCAGAGCTTGGCTGCACCAAACATAGAGGTACTTTTGGAGACGATGATGTAATTCCCGTCCGGCGTCCACTCTGGGGAAAGATAGAATTCAGTTTTGCCCTTGGTGAGCTGGTTTCGTTCTTTGTTCTTTAACTCAAGCGTCCAGACATTGTCACTGCCGCTGCTGTCTGAAATAAAAACAACTGTTTCACCGTCAGGGCTGAACCGGGGCTGAACGTCGTAGGCCATGCCGCTGGTCAGCCGGGTCGCGGAACCCCCGGTTATGGACATGGAGTAAAGGTCACCGAGCAAGTCAAAAACAAGGGTCTTGCCATCCGGACTGACATCGAGTGAAATCCAGGAGCCTTCTTCGGCGGTGAATTCAAGTGTGCGGCCCGGCTCAAGTGGCAGGCCTTTCTTCTCCTTTTTTTCCTTTTTGGTGCTGTCTTCCTCTGCGGGCTTGGTTTCTTCTTCCTGAGCGAAACCGCTTCCAAGCGTCATTGAAAGAAATGCAGCCATTACGAAAGACAGAAATTTTCTTGAGTTCATAGTCCGCTCCGATTTAAAGATTTTGAGTAGGATTCTTGCCAACAAACATGTTTGGATGATGTTGGCAAGGAGTTTAATAATAAAACTTTTATTTTTCAAGTCTTTTCCGTTTGTAATATCCTAAATTTCCTCACAATAGGACGGCATTAATTGCTCAACCCATTCAGTTCGGAGCGAATCTGCACCGGCAAGCCCGTCAATTAAAGGGCGAGTTGTTGTGGCCGTTAAGCCGTTCAACAAACCGGCTTTTGCTAAAATAAAGGCGCCATAGCAAACGGAAAGAACAACATCCGATTTTTCTGCAGTCTCTCTCAGCCATTGTTGCACAACCGGATCATCTTGCGTATCGAGTACGTGACCACCAGGAACAAGCAATATATCCGGTTCGGGGAAATTTTTGAAATTATATTTGGGATTGATACTGAGGTCACCATGTGTCAAGATGCTCTCCAGGTTTTTTGCCACTGTGTAAACTTCATAGGTGTGCTTCGCTGTAAATACTTCGTAGGGACCCGTGAAATCAATGATTTGCACACCATCAAATATGAGAATGGCTACCTTTTTCCTATCAATTTTGGAAGGCGGCTCCGAGGGTTGATTACGAAGTTGCTTTACAACGCTTTTTATGTCCGCTAACGGCATCCCGCACGCACCGCAGGAACCTGCTTTCTCAAAAATGGTCTTCAGGCAATCATGGCCGCAAGGGGGGCAAACGTAGCCTTCTTTCTTTTCGAGTTCTTCTAAGAGTTTCATGTCTATTTGCGGAACTTGCACAGTTGCTTCTGGGATTGAGAATATCGAACATACAAGAAAGGCCAGTGGCATTAAAAATTGAGTTGTAGAATTTTATTTTTTCACGACATACCTCCTATATTTTTAATTATGCTGTAACGCAGTTTGTGCAGCATTTACAAATGAGACCTGTTTTGTTGACTCTGTAATAAGTTATAACCAGAATAAAATAACCGCGTCAAAAAACGGTAGCAAGCAGTCACTAATTTTTCGCCAATACCATCTTTACCAGGTAGCCATTGGCCTCCGGTGATTTCTCCACTGAGATCTTGTTTTCCCAGGATTGGCCATCAGTGTCCAACTTCCAACCCGTTAGCATGAATGTGTCATCAAAGCCTTTGTTAAACTGCCAGGTCGAATCGGCCTGAACGCCGGCGTAGATTGCCTGCATCGTCTCGTGTATGCTCTTGTCTGTTCTGAGCAGTCCCGAGAGCTGCCAGCTTTCACGGTTTCCTGCCGTTCCCAGCACTTGCCAATCAAAATCCTCCGGGAGCTTGCCAACACGTGGTAACTTGCGGTCAGCCAATGCCGCGCGGACATAATCTGAGTTTGGCTTCCAGTCATACTCCAGGCCAAGAGCGACTTCCTGGGCGACACCAAGCCCCTTCATTTTTGTAATCAGATGAAAGGAGAGGTCAATGCCGGAGCTTATGCCGGCTGAAGTCAGCACTTTACCGTTATCCACGTAGCGCTGATCCGAAACAACCCTTATATCCGGAAAGAGTGTACGCAGGCTCGAAATGGCGGAATTGTAGGTGGTCGCAGACTTTCCCTGCAATAGACCCGCTTTGGCAATCAGAAACGAACCGGTACACACGGACATCACGTATTGTGATTTCTCAGCCGTCCGGGCAATCCATTCGATGACGTTTTCTTTTGCAAGTTCCTTGCTGATGCCTCCGCCCGGGATAATCAATACGTCTGGCTGCGGACAATTTTCAAAAGTATATTTTGGGTTGACGCTCAAACCGTACGACGTTTCAATGGGTTTCATATTTTCGCCGATGGTGAAGACTTCAAAGACTTTACTTTTAAATGCAAAGACATCATAAGGACCTGTAAAGTCCAGAATTTGAATGTTGTTGAAGATGAAAATCCCAACTTTGATTCTGGTAGGCCGCTTCCCTTGAATTAGTGCCATGCCACATTTGGGACAACTGCCCGGAGCGTCTGCAGACACCTCGCTGTCCATGGTGCAATAATAGGCCTGTGAGCCATCATCCTGCGCCTGCGTCATGACTGCGGTTAGAAGTACAAAAATAATACTTACGATGATTCGATTTGCTCTTTTGTTCATTTTGCTACTCCTTTTTGTAAATAAATATATTCCGGAATTATTTCTTTCAAATAACTGAAGTGGATTGGTTGTGGAGAAAATTCGGCTTGCTTAGCGCGGCGCGGCTCTCGGACGGCGAAACCCCGTAGGTCGTCTTCCACAAGCGGCGGAAATGGCGCGCATCTTCGAAACCACACTCTTTCGAAATGGTATCAATGGTCAGCTTGGGATTGTTCATCAACGTTGCGGCCAATTCCAGTTTGAGCCGGGTGGCATAGACCTTGATGGTAATCCCCGTTACCTTTTTGAACAACCTGGTCAAGTTGCGAGTACTCATGCCGGCAATTCGTGCAAGAGACTCCAGACTATAGTCGGCATCAGGGTTGTTGGCAAGCCAATCCTGCACATTATGAATACCGGGGTTGAGATGGCCGCGATAGTCGAGGTATGTGCTCAACTGCCCGTGAGTTCCATCCCGGCGCATGTAGACCACCAGCTCCTTGGCAATCCTAGCGGTAAACGCAGGGCCATAGTCATCCTCTATAATTGAGAGCGCAAGATCAATTCCTGACGTGATGCCGGCGCTGGTATAGATATTTCCATCTTTGACAAAAAGCCTGTTATCGAGAACATCGATGGCAGGATAAGATTCCTTAAGCTGGTCGACGCGTTTCCAGTGCGTTGTGCAGGAGCGATTGTCCAGCAGCCCGGCATGCGCCAGAACAAAAGCGGCATTGCACACCGTACACAATTTAGCGCCGTTTTTGTGGGCTTCCTGAAGCCATTGGTACAAATGCTCTCCAAGCTTGTCCAGCTCTTCTGTGCCAAGCATGTTGCCGTGGATACCCGGAATCACTAGCAGATCTCCCGCGCGCAGGTCAACAGCACGGAAATGAGCCAGATCTGATAAGGTGAGTTGCTGCGATGAAGTTATAGCCTCCACGGGGGCCACATACCGCAACTGATAGCCGGCGCCATGCTCGATGGCTTCATCGAAGGCCTGGACAGGTCCGGCCAGATCGAGCATTTGCACCGTCGGCAGGATTAGGAAAACAATCTGCTTTTTTTGATTTTTATTACCAACCATTATCGCTGCTATTTTTATATAATAAATGATTAAAATCTTCTCTATACCACATAAGATAAAATATGAATTGACTTTTAAAAGGACAAAATGTGGACATTATGAGCCAACTTATTCTACCTTATAGATGCCAAAGGGGGATGGCAGAGCTTTTGTTTTTTAAAAACGGTTAAATAAAAATAGGGATGATCTGCTGAAGGCGATGTGGTGGATGTTGCCAAACCTGACCGGCCCGCCAAAGAAGTGCGATGCGGTTATTCATTTTGACCGGTTGACTCAATTATTCAGGAATTCCCATTTCAGGCAAAGAGCCTCAATAGTGTCATGCCCGAGTCGTCGGGCATCCAATACCTGTACCAAGTTGTTGATTTGTAATGGATTCTCACTTCGTTTTTCCTAAAAAATCGTAAATCAGAGATCGCATATCGTAAATCGTATATTCTTGAACCCAGACTTGATATACGATATATGATTGACGATCTAAGATTTACGATGTAGTGAGCGCTTTCTCTTTTCTCCATATTGGCTTTTGGGTCTCAATCGAATTCTAGTTTTTTCTAGTATATACTCATACACCAAATTGAGTCAAATGATGGTCCAAGTGCTTATACATGCCCCAGCCTTTTTCCCTCGGCGGTCATTGTGCCCCATTGCGGCTGGGTTTCAGGAGTCAACTGCTCGATTCGACTTAAACAATTCTCATAGGCCTCGCTTGAATAAAGACTCTTTTTCTCCATTTATTGATTCTCCATTTTTTTAGCATTTCCACAGCATTGGTATTATCGGGATTCATCTCCAACGATTTCTTGTAATTCTTTGATTGCCAGCTTTTTGTCGCCATTTACCATGTACGCTTCGTCAAGGCTGTCGTAAGGATTGGAAGCTTCAGGATAGGCCGCAACGTTGAGTTTTTAAAATTTCAATGGCGTCTTTCATTCTTTCTTTTCCCAGTCGTTGATAGCATAAGTTATTCAATTGGCCTGCGGAAAAACTGTAATCGTTCGGATGGGTGTCTTTTAACTCCCGGTATTGTTTAAGGGCGGGTTCAACCCCATGCGGTTAAGATCGTAGAAATCAAAACAATGCGGACAGGTTTCCGACAGCCTCTTTCAGGTCTGCCGCCGCTAACGAATTCGCTCCATTCACAGAAAATATGTCTGTATACCCTCCAGCCATTCCAACTGTTTGCAGGATTATCTCGAGCAAAATCCTGCACGGGTGATTGAGTCCAGCGACCCGTACGACAGTAAGCTAAGATATTTTTTGACATTCAAGTACACCTTTACCAGTGCACTTTCACTATGCCAATAACCATGAGCTAATAAAATTAAATAAGTCAGTTAAAATGGTTATTATAAATCACCTCGCAGGTGATTTGATAGCAGGTCGTAAGGTCTTGAAAAATTAAGAGCCAAAGGCCAAGAGCTAATTGCCAAAAGCGTATTTTAGGTGGGATCACCGATCGCCGCAGCTATTTTAGCTGCATTCCTCAAGCCGAATGGGGGGACCGTTAATGACCTCTGTGCTGAAAAAATCTCACGCAATGCAAAAAAAACTTGACATTTTTTTGAGTTTTATGTACCCTTAAGAACAACCTATCCGATTGCATCTATAATCTCTATTGAGGCTTTTCATGAAGATTGAAGGCAGTATCACTGTTGCCGGCCCTCCGGAAAAATTATGGGATTTGCTGCAGGATCCCGAATTTTTGAAGGAAATAATGCCTGGCTGCAAAGAACTCAAACAGACAGAAGAAGACCATTTCACGGGAATCATCGAAGCAAAAATCGGTGCTATTTCCAGCCGCTATACCACGAAATTTTCCATCTATGACAAAAACCCGCCTCATAGCTATCGGCTCAAAGTTGAAGGAAACGGTAAAGGCGGATTCGTTAACGCCGACACCCACATCGTCTTGGCGGCAACTCAAGATGGCACGGAAATGAAGTACGATGGAGAAGTCAACATCGGCGGTACCATCGCCCGCATTGGGCAACGCCTCATCGATGCGGCCTCGAAGATGTTGATCGGTAAAGGGGTCAAAAATCTAAAAGAAAAATTAGAAGAACGTTTGCGAGAATCTGGGTAAAATTGGCGACCCGCAAGTCCGCAATCGCGGCACGATGGGCGGCAGTTTAGCCCATGCTGATCCGGCCGCTGATTATCCGGCGCTGATTTTGGCATTAAACGCCGAGATTCATGTCGAAGGTAAATCCGGCAGCAGAACGATTGTCGCAGATGACTTTTTCACGGAGTTGTTCGAAACAGCGCTTAAAGATGATGAAATGATTACAAAAGTCAGCTTCCCGGTTGTGGGGCAAGGTGTGGGTGCGGCTTACGAAAAATTCCCGCATCCTGCTTTGCAGTCGTTGGCGTCGCAGCGGTGGTCACGGTGGATGGTGGAAAATGAACTGCCGCCAGAGTTGGCGTGACAGGTGCCGCCGCATCGGCCTTTCGTGCCACAGATGTTGAGAATGCACTGACGGGCAAAGCGTTGGATGAACAAACCATTTCCGACGCAACGGTGCCAAAGTCGCTGATCCGACTGACTTGCTGAGTGATTTGTTCGCGTCGCCGGAGTATCGGGCGCACCTGTGTTCGGTGATGGCCAAGCGTGCGCTGATGACCGCAGCGGAACAAGCTAAATGATAGCTTTGTCGACCAAAATTTGGTGCTAGTTGTGAAGCCCGCACTCTTTTGCGGGCTTTTTTTAATTGCAAAATACTCCGGAATTCTGTACTTTACAAAATTAAAAGTTTCAGACAACTTATGAAGGCCTATTCCAAAATTGGTGATATTGAAAAAGCCCTCCAAAAACAAAATTATATTACCGATCGCAGTTTAGCTACCACCATTTTTCTCGCCCTCAAAATGGGACGCCCGGTTTTCCTCGAAGGGGAAGCCGGTGTCGGCAAAACCGAGGTGGCGAAAGTTCTTGCCGCCATGCTCGATACCGAGCTCATACGACTGCAGTGCTATGAAGGGCTGGATGTGCATAACGCGGTTTACGAGTGGAACTATGCGCGTCAAATGCTGCACATCCGCTTGCTTGAAGCAGCCGGTGGCAAAGATGAGAAGCAAATTCAGCACGAAATCTTCGAGCCGGAGTTTCTGATTCAGCGGCCGCTGTTGCAGGCCATTAGTGGCGAAACCAAAGCCCCGGTCCTGCTCATCGACGAACTCGATCGCGCTGACGAAGAGTTCGAAGCCCTCTTGTTAGAGTTGCTTTCCGATTTTCAGATCACTATTCCGGAAATCGGTACCATCACTGCCAAGAAGCCGCCGGTGATCATCATCACCTCCAATCGTACCCGTGAAATTCACGACGCTCTTAAACGCCGCTGCCTCTATTTCTGGATCGATTATCCATCCGCTGAAAAAGAATATGAGATTGTGATGGTCAAAGTGCCCGACATAGCGGAAAAATTAGCCCATGAAATCGTGACTTTTGTGCAGGAACTGCGCACCATGGATTTATACAAACTACCGGGCGTGGCTGAAACGCTGGATTGGTCATCCGCCCTTGTAACCCTTGCAGAAATGGAGCTGAAGCCGGAATTGGTGGACGATACCTTGGGCACCTTGCTGAAATATCAGGATGATATTGTTAAAGTAAAAGGACATGAAGCAGCCAAAATAGTTGAAAAGATCAGAGCTGAAGCCGCATAAAGTTACATTTTTTCAAAAGTTCTATCTCAATTTGTTTAAATTGATGGGTTCAGATCGTGATCGGCAAATACTCCATTTTACCCAGTGGGATAAAAGAGTCAGGCTTTTGGGTTTCCATTCCAAAAAGGTAAAATAGCTAATATTCGAATTCATTCAAATCTAATATCCAACGGGGTAAACAAAATCTCCGAAAAGCTCGACGAAGGTGGGCTGAGATGACCGTCGGCTCTGAAATCCATCGTCGCCGTTCCATCCGACTGAAAGGATATGATTACAGTTCAGCCGGCGCCTATTTTGTGACGGTTTGTACCCAGGATCGGTTTTGTTTATTTGGCAATGTGAACAACGAGAAGATGACATTGAACCAGGCAGGTCAAATGGTTTACGCGCAATGGTCGGAATTACCAAAACATTTTCCTGAATCGGCAATCGACGAATTCACCATGAGGCCAAATCACCTTCACGGCATTCTCATAATTAATGATAATGAAACGACCCAACCCGTAGGGGCGCCCCTTGTGGGTGCCCAAAACAAGGTTGACAAAACAAACAAGGCCTGCCCCTACATTGGGTGAAATTGTTGGTGCATTCAAATCAATTACCACAAACGAATATATCCGAGGTGTTAAACAAAAGGATTGGCCATCATTTCCGCGGAAATTGGGCAGCGGAATTATGGAGCCTGCCCAGAGCGAACCCCGAAGGGAGCGTGTTTCGAGACGAAGACGAACTGAGTCGAATTCGCGAATATATCATCTACAACCCATTGAAATGGGCTGAAGATTTCACCCCGTGAGATATTCTTACATTTATTGCAGCAACATATTCTAAGCCCGGAAATCCTGTCTCACGGGGTAAAGACAACCCGAAGAATTGGAAATAGATTCATGATCGGCAAAACCATACTTCATTACAAGATTTTGAAAGAACCTGGCCGTGGCGGCATGGGAGAAGTTTACCTCGCTCAAGACTGCGACCTCGACCGCAAAGTCGCACTAAAATTCTTACCACTGCAATACACCACTGATCCGGAAATCAATGCTCGCTTCAAGCGGGAGGCCAAGGCGGCTGCGGCTCTGAACCAGCCGAATATCATCACCGTTTATGAAGTCGGCGAGCATGAAGGCAGGGCCTTTATCGCTATGGAACACGTGGAAGGCCAATCTTTGAAGAATTTTGTAGGGGCACACTGCAGTGTGCCCCTACGGATGAATGAAATCATAGATTATGCCAGCCAAATCTCAAGAGGCTCTGGGCAAGGACACCGAAGCTGGCCAAGCAGAAATTGCGCGAAATGAGCAACAAATGAATCGCGAAAAATAGGAACCTGATGAATCGCCAACCCGCCTCCATAAATCGAATCACTCAACACATCATTGCCTTTGGACGCGTACTGCGCCGTGCCGGACTGGAAGTGGCAACCGGACAAATCATA
>SMVB01099656.1_pt1 | contig 10310 bp, 7 predicted proteins | sample 2456461 | NCBI WGS metagenome assembly SMVB01 (sample SAMN11095934, study PRJNA526329) | marine sediment metagenome | biome: Marine sediment; feature: Surficial sediment; material: Deep marine sediment; isolation source: Hadal surficial sediment | place: Pacific Ocean | collected 2014-05 | depth 0-1...
ATCTGGTCTCTGACTTCGGGCCGCCGAACGCTAGGCTGCCTATCTGCCCCGTGCCATCGGAAAATCCGGACGCGGCAGCGGGTTGCGTCGCCAGTAGCCGAAGAGAAGCTCCTCGACGAACTCGACACACCGGAAATCCATCAGCTGAACGTCCGGCTCCATGCGCCGATACAGCGTCATGGAGATCGACCACGGCTCGGTGAAGACCCCGGGGTCGTCGAGCGTCGCTTCGTACTGAATGTGGTCGGGGCCGACCCGCGTGTAGCGCTCGGTGACCTTGAGCTGCGTCGTATGGAAGTTTCCGGACCGGTCGAGCCAGCTTTCGTCATGCAGGCCGGTAACGTCGACGACCAGAGTCTCGCCCTCCCAGTGACCGAAGGACTGCCCCATCCAGGTGTCGATCGGGGCCTCGCCGGGATCTTCCATGTAGATGTGCCGCACAGCGCCCGCGTACTGGTAGGCGATGAAAATCGTCTGCTCGGTCTGGAAGATCTGGAAGGGATGCGGCATATAGGTGGCGCGGGGCACACCGGGCAAGTAGCACTTGATCTCAGGATCACGCTCCAGCCAGTACTCCCGGTTCTCGTTGCGAGTCTCGAGGGCCTCGGGTGTGTAGGGGATCTTGCCCCCACCCACGACGACCCCACGGCTGCCGGGAACCGATCCCACGGCACCCAAGGCCAGCACCTGGGCCGCCGGCACAGGACCGTGCGGTCCCTCCCGTAGTGCCATCGCCGGTCGCGCCAGATGAAGCTCGAGGTCGAAGTTGGCCTCGTTGAGCGTCTGCCAGATACCGCCGAGGTCCGGGTGCCCGTCCGCGGCGAGCGGCGCCACATAGTCGGAATCCTGGCCGACAACCGGCATCGCCAATAGAGAAAGAAGGACGATCAAAATCAAAGTGTTCCGCACAAACCACCTCGCGTCGAAAGAAAGGAGTTCAACGATCAACAATTGACAAATTCGAGAGCCAACTCTCGCATCGTGGAGCCCCACCCGTCAAGGCTAACTCGCAACAAACGACAGTGCACCTAAGACGCTGCTGCTCGCGACTTTGTTCCACAACAGGCGCTCCTACTCCTCGTCGCGAGGCACGAGCTCGTAGAGATCGACCCACACTCTCCCGTTTCGGTAGCGTTCCACCGAGAAGATGGACACGCGTCGCAGTCACCGGCAACTCCCCGCTCCGCTAACCGTCCGCCAAGCGACCGTCTTTCGAAAGTTCCTCGAGTAGCGCTCGATACTCCTTCGCGGCCTCTTTCCGGCCCAGCTCGTCGCTGGTCCGGACCAGGAGCCCGAGCGCCTCTTCGAGATCGTCCGGATTCCGGTCTGGGCTTCTCAACGCCCGGAACGCCTCGAGCGCCAGCGACTGCGCTTCGCGCGGGCGCCCCTGGCTGAGTAGAATCTCGCCCAGCTGGACCTTCTGGGAGGCCGTCCTCGAGTGACTCTCGGAGAGTTTCGCGCGGTAGATACCTAGTGCCTCGCGCGCCAGTGTCTCGGCTTTTCGGTGATCGGCGCGCTGCGACTCGAGCGCCGCCAGGCTCGAGAGGTTGTCGCCGACGATAGGGTGCTGCGGGCGAAACCGCCGATTGATCTGGAGCGCGCCGTGAAGCAGGGACTCCATCTCCTCGACGTCGGCGGCAGAGCCGCCTTCACGGGGGCCCCTGACGTCGAGCAGGAAGTCCGCGAGGTTGCCCATCGTTTGCGCGACCTCCACGTGCTTCTCGCCGTAGATTCTACGCAGCATCGCCAACGACTCGCGGTAGAGCGGCTCGGCCTGCTTCGGGTGACCACTGAGGTCGAAGAAGATCGCCAGGTTGTCGAGCGCGAACGCCACGCGAGCGTGCTCTTCGCCGTAGATCCTGCGACAAAGCTCGAGCGATTCACGGTAGAGCGATTCGGCCTGCTCGTCGCCGAGCTCGTCGAGCACGATCGCCAGGCGTCGTACGAAACCCTCGAGGTCTCGTTCTTCGACGTCCGGAAGCCGCCGCGCCATCGCCAAAGCATCGACATAGAGTTCTCTGGCCCCCTTCGCGTCGCCCTGCCCCGAAAGCGCGACGCCGACGTCACTCAGCGCAGAGGCGATGTCGAGGTGCTCGCCCTCGTGTAGTCGCTGGTAGATCGTCAATGCTTCGCGGGCGAGCGCCTCGGCCGACTCGTAGTTGGCGCGGTCAAACGCGAGCCCCGACAGACTCTCGAGGGAGCGGCCGACCTGGAGAGTCTCCTCGCCCGATTCCCGGCGCAGGATCTCGAGAGCCTCGCGCTTCTGCAGCTCGGCGATCTCGTAGAGCCCGAGACTCTGATAGACACTTCCCATGGTCTCGAGCAGGCGAGCTTTCGTCAGCGGTCGCTCGTCGAGCTCGGGCCTTCATCGTGATCCTATCGAGATCGCCCTTGAGCCGCTTCACTAGCACTGCCGCCTGGGTCCTGCGTCGGTCGGCGACCGCAGTCGAGCTCTCGCCGAGGCTCGACACACGAGTGCTCGGTCGAGGCGGCTCGACTTCGCGAATGCGGCGCTGGATCTCGGCCAGTCCGGCTTCGCGCAGCGTCTTCGAATCGAAGGGCAGCGCGCCGGAGAGCAACTCGTAGAGCACAACGCCGAGCGAGTAGACGTCGGTACGCGTGTCGATGTCGGTGCCTGTCATCTCGGCCTGCTCGGGAGACATGTACTCGGGCGTGCCGATCAGCTGTCCCAACTCGGTGAACAAGGTGCGCTCCGTGAGGCGTTGATTGGTCGCCTTGGCGACTCCGAAATCGATGATTTTCGGCGTCGGTCCAGCGCCGCCCTCGAGCGTAACCAGGATGTTCGACGGCTTGATGTCGCGATGGATGACGCCCTTCTGGTGAGCATGCTGTACGCCTTCGCAGACCTGGATCATCAGCTCGAGGCGCTCACGGGTAGTAAGCCGATTGCGATCACAGTACGTCGTGATCTGCTCGCCCTTGACCAACTCCATCGCGAAGTACGGACGACCGCGCGGCGTCTGACCGGCATCGAACACCCTGGCCACGTTGGGGTGGTTCATCAGTGCCAGAGCCTGACGCTCGGCCTCGAAACGCGCCACGACCTGCTTGGTGTCCATGCCCTGCTTGATGACCTTGACCGCCACCCGACGCCTGACCGGCTCCGATTGCAGCGCCTCCCACACTTCACCCATGCCACCTTCGCCGAGCTTCTGCAAGAGGCGGTAGGGACCGACCTCTAGTTCTTCGCCCCGGTCTCTGGGTGCGAGCTGAGTCGCCTCCTCGTCGGAGGGTGGGAGGAAGGGGGTCTTGTTCTCAGCCATGGGCAGAGAGCCGATCCGGCTAGGGCAGGTCGGGGCGAGGATCGGCAACGAAGCCGTCCCGATTGGGCATCTCGATGGCCGGCAGCGTGGCTGCGTTCAGGGTTCTCTCCTCGTCGACGATGCCGCCGAGATAGAGCACATAGGCCACCACGGCATACACCTGGTCGGCCGACAGAGTGCCAGGAAAGTCGAAGGGCATCGCCCGGCGGGTGTAGTCGAAGAGAGTGGTGGCATAGGGCCAGTAGCTCGAGACTGTTTTCTGCGGCGCGGCGCTCGCCAGGGTTCCCTCCCCTCCGACCAAGGCACCTGCTTCACCCCCCTGGCCCAGGGTGCCATGGCAGCCGGCGCATCGAGATTCGTAGACACCCCGGCCCTCCTCGACGGAGCCGGCGCCGGGAGGAAGCCCGGTCCCGTCCGGGGCTACGGAGATGGACCAGGCGGCGAGCTCCGCCTCGGTGGGAGCGCGGCCGACCCCGTAGGAGCCAGGCTGACTCGAGGTCGGCACCGACCAGGCGAGGAGACCTGCGATCACCAAAGCCGGCTGGACGCTGCTACGTAACCGCACTTACCACGCTGCCATCGGCCAGAATTCGCCACGCCGTTTGCCCGTTGTAGTGGTATCGCGACGGCGCGCCACGCAGCGCTACCAGCGCCTCACGGACCGGTTGCACGTAGCCGGTCTCGTCGGTGGCCCGGGAGCGGAGGACCGACTCCTGACCGTTCCAGCTCCAAGGCAGGCGGAAACGGGTGAAGGCCTTCGACAGCCGAGGCTCCTGTAGCTCGGCCTCCTGCCAACTCTCGCCCCCGTCGACCGATACCTCGACCCTGACGATGCGCCCCCTGCCCGACCAGGCGAGTCCGCTCACCTCGACGAACCCGGCAGCAGCGAGCATTTGTCGCCCTGAGGGGTGGGTGATGACCGACTTCGCCTCCATCGCGAAGGTGAACTGCCGCGCGGTGCCGTCCGGCATGAGATCGGTGTAGTGCGAGGTTTCGTCACGAAACATGTACGGTCGGTCGGTGAGCTCCAGGCGACGTAGCCACTTGATGCTCACGTTTCCCTCCCAGCCCGGAACCAGGAGACGCAGCGGGTAGCCCTGCTCGGGCCGCAGCGCTTCACCGTTCTGACCGTAGGCAAGGAGCACGTCATCGAGCCCCTTCTCGAGAGGAAGGCTGCGAGCCATCTTGCAGGCGTCGGCGCCCTCGGCAAGGATCCACTCTGCCCCTGACCTCACCCCGGCCTCGGCGAGCAGCAGGCCGAGCGGAACTCCGGTCCACTCGCTGCAACTAGAGAGGCCATGGCTGCGCTGGACGTCCGGAGCGCCACGCTCTGCCCACTCACTGCCGCTGTTCCCGGAACACTCCAGGAACTGGATCCGAGAGACGGAGGGGAGCGCCTCGATCTCGGCCATGGTGAAGACGAGCGGCCGCTCGACCAAGCCGTGGATCATGAGGCGATGCTCGGCCGGATCGATGTCCGGTATGCCGGCATGATGACGCTCGAAGTGGAGCGCGGAGGGTGTGATGATGCCGTGGCAATCGGCGAGAGGCGTGAAGCTTGCGGAGTTCTCCGGATGGTTGCCCCCGAACGGAACCCGCTCCACGGTCTCGAAGCTCGCCCGAGAGCCGTAGCCGCTCACCGGGTCGCCGAGGCTCGTCTCTCCGTCACTCAACCGATCGGCGCACCCGGTGGCGACCGCTCCGAGTCCGCCCAAGGCACCGACGGCCCCCAACGCTCCGAGTGAGACGGCTCCCTGGCCTGCTCGTTTGAGAACCTCGCGCCGGCTGGTCTCCTCCGACGAGGCTCGCATGCCTCGAGCTTGATCCTTGTTCATCGACCCGCGGATATTGTCACACGACCCAGACAGCAGCTGACCCTGCCGCCGCCCTCAGGACGCTGCCCCACGCTAGCTCGGTAACTCGAAGAGGCCCGCTGCTCCCTGGCCGCCACCGATGCACATGGTGACGACACCGTAGCGCGAGCCGCGCCGCGCCATTTCGTTGGCCAGATGGCCGACCATGCGCGAGCCGGTCATCCCGAACGGATGGCCGATCGAAATCGAGCCGCCGTTGACGTTGAGCTTCTCGGCGTCGATGCCGAGACGGTCGCGACAGTAGACGACTTGCGATGCAAAGGCCTCGTTGAGCTCCCAGAGATCGATATCGTCGACGGTGAGTCCCCGCCGCTCCAGCAGCTTGGGTACCGCGAAGACCGGACCGATGCCCATTTCCTCAGGCTCGCAGCCGGCCACCGCGAAGCCGCGGAAGATGAGCTTCGGCTTCACACCCAGGGCCTCGGCGCGCTCTCGCGACATGAGAAGAGTCGCCGAAGCGCCGTCGGAGAGCTGCGAAGCGTTACCCGCGGTGACGCTGCCCTGCCCCGAGTCGGGATCGAAGTAGGGACGCAGATTACCGAGACCCTCGAGAGTCGTGTCGGGCCGGTTGCACTCGTCGCGCTCGACCAGCTTTTCTTCGGTACTCGCGATCTTCTTGGTCTCCTTGTCGACGATTCCCCAGGTCACCTGCATCGCAGCGATCTCTTCGTCGAAGCGACCGGCCTGCTGTCCCGCGGCGGTGCGTTGCTGACTCTGGAGCGCGCACTCGTCCTGCGCCTCGCGGGATACCCCGTAGCGCTTCGCGACCACCTCGGCGGTATCGCCCATGGCCATGTAAAGCTCCGGCTTGTTCTCCTGGATCCAGGCATTCGGCATCGCTTTGCCGCCGGCGTTGAAGGTGATGCTCTCGACACCCCCGCCGATCGCCGCGTCGGCACCGTTGACGGTGATTTGATTCGCCGCCATGGCGATCGCCTGCAGCCCGGAAGAGCAGAAGCGGTTGACTGTCGTCCCGGCTACTGTGATCGGCAGACCGGCGCGCACGGCGGCAACGCGAGCCACATTCGAGCCGGACGCCCGCTCGGGGTTCGCGCAACCGGCGATGACGTCCTCGACCTCCGCCGGATCCAACTCGGGAACTTTGGCGAGGACGTCCTTGAGAACGTGGGCCAGCAGATCGTCCGGCCGGGTCATGTTGAAAGAGCCGCGGAACGACTTGGCGAGCGGGGTGCGTGAGCTGGCAACGACGACGGCTTCTCTCATGGAGGCTCCTTATGCTCTCGGCGAGCGAGTGATGGGGGCCAGAAAGTAGCAGTCCATTCTAGAACCGTCAACGCCACTCGGTGCTCGAGAGATGGCAGGCGGTGGAGAGTTCGACGGCGTGATCCCTGACCGGCTCTGAGGAATCCTGCCTGAAGGCGGCCTACCTGCTGCCGATCAAAAGCTGTAGCTCAGGCGCAACCGCACGGCGCGCGGTGCTGAGGGACTCAGGAAACGCGGATTGTCAAAGCTCTCACCCAGAACGTCCCTGGCATCGCCGAGCACGCCGAAGGTCTCGGCCTCGGTGTCGAAGAGGTTGGTGATCTCGACCGCCAGGGCGAGATCCTGGGAGATCGCCAGGCGGCAGCCCAGGTCCGCCATCACCCAGCCATCGACAGGATCGAGAAGATTGGCCTCGTCGCCTCGCAAGACCCGGCTGCTGTTCGAGCGCACGATTCCGTTGACCGAGAAGCGGTCGCCCAATCCCAAGTCGAAGCCGGCCTTCAGCAACGAGCTCGGTATGCCCGGGATGCGATCTCCGCGCCGCACGAGGATCTCACCATCGGCCGCAAGTGGATGATTGACGCTCTGTACGCGGAAGTCGTCTTCGAAGGTGGCTTCGAGATCGGTGTAGCTCGCGAACCAGGAGAGCCGACCCTGCCGGCCGCGCATTGACAGCTCGATCCCGCGCCGACTCGTGGCCTCGACGTTGGTGAAATGGCCGGCGTTGCTCAGTCGGCCGCTCGAGATAAAGAGGATGTCGTCGACGCTTCGCGACCCGAAGCCACTGAAGTCCCACCGCCACGAGTGGTAGCGGCCGCGAAGCCCGACGTCCCAGCCGGTGGTCACCACCTGCTCCAGCGGTGGATCGGCCACGAAGGCATTGGGAAGCCGGCACGGATCCTCGGGGTCGGCACAGGTGAGCTCGACCGGGGTCGGGATTCGGTTCGACTGGGCGACACCCGCGAAGGCGATCAGAGAGGGAGAGCCCTGATCGCGGAGAACGACGCTCGCACCCAGCCCCACGTTGAGACGACGGAAACGATGATCGCCGTCGAGATCACTTCCGATGCGGTCACGCAGTCGGACACGCTCTTCCTGCCAGCGGGCCTGCGCCGTCAGACTCACCCGATCGGAAAGCCTCAGATCGTCGGTGGCGAACAGGGCTCGCCGTTCGACTTCGGCGTCGACTCCCACCCGAGCCCCGGGTACAAAGATCCCGGAGCCGACCGTGGCGCGGTCATCGGTGAGCGTGGCGAGTTCGGTCGTGGCCGCGAACCCGGCCCGGCCGTCGTCCCAAGCGACACCCACGATCAGGAGGTTGTCCCGAACGGCACCGTCTCGATCGCCGTGGCTGCTCCCCAGAGCGATCTCCACCGAGCCACCCAGCGCTCTTTGATCGGTCGAGCTGCGGTTATCGGCAGCGTCATAGCCGAGCTCGTCGAGCTCGTCGAGCTCGAGATCGTCGGCGTTGAAGGTCTCCAGATCGCTGTCGCGATAGAACAGGACACCCTCGAGGTGGACTCGCTCTGAGAGCTGCCTCTGCACCCTCCAACGCGGAAACACAACGGTACTGTCGGTGATGTCCGGATAGGTGAAAACAGCAAGCCGGTCGATCTCGAGCAGCTGAACCGGAGCGGTGCCGTTGCCCACCAGCTCGTTGTCGGCACCGTCCAGCGACAAGTCCCAGGCGCCTCGCGTAGCGCGGCGGCTCAGCTTGAGGTGAGCTAGTCGCGACCGGGTCGGGGAATGATCCCGCCAACCGTCCTCGTCGAAGAGCTCGCCGCTCGCGTACAACGCCCACGACTCCCACGCCGAGCCATGCTCGACACCGAGCACTCGACGGCCCCACGAGCCCGCCGCCGCCAGTACGCGGGAACGATCGTGATCGAAACCGTTCTTGGTCCGGAGCGAGAGTGCCCCGCCGAGTGTGTTCGGGCCGAAGGAGGCCCACGGCCCGACCGCCAGAGTCAGCTCTTCGGTGGCGAGCCGCGGCAAGACGTCCCACTGCGCGACATCGCCGAAGACCTCATTGACGCGCACCCCGTCGACCCACAGTGACAGCCCCTGCGACGAACCGAGGAGAGGTGACCCCGAAAACCCGCGTACAAAGAGATCAGGCTGCAGCGGGTTTCCTTGCGGCGCCGACAGGTGTACTCCCGGCAAGGAGCGCTCCGCACTCGCCGTCACCGAGCCGCTCAGCGAAGTCTCGAGCTCTTCGAGACCGATTCGACTCACCGTCCACGGCAGCCGATCCGGATCGAGTCCTCCACCCGCCAGCGGCGTGATCGCGATGACATCGATCGCCTCCTCGACCTCGGCCGCCGGGCTTTCCGCGGCCTGTGTTTCCTGGGCCGGCTGCTTCTCCGAGTCTTCAGGAGGCTGGCCACCGACCACCAGCAGTCGGAGTCCGAGAAGGATGAAGAGTGTTGCCGACATTCGTCCTGCGGCAGACTACTCCCTCAGGGAAGAGCGAGTGCAACCATCTCGGCCCCCGACCCGGATCCGCCGACGGCGACCACCACATACTGCCTACCGGCGTGCATGTAGGTCATCGGAGCGCCGGTAGTCCCGCCGGGCAGGTCGATCTCCCACAGCACGTCGCCGTTGGTCTTGTCGTAGGCGCGAAACTTGTGGCTGCCGCCCCCCGGCGCCAAGTATTCGGGGGCATCGGCCGGTAGGCGCGAGCTGCGACCGGAGCCCGACCCTTCGCCGATGAAGAGGAGCTCGCCACTCAGAAGAGGCGCCGGCCGGCCCGTGCTGCCGAGAGGCGGCAGGTCCAGCCCGGCGAGAAGAGGATGATCGCGAGGCCCGTCACCGTTCGGAACCATCCACACGTGCTCGCCGCGATTGAGATCGATCGCGGTGATCCGCCCATACGGCGGCTTGACCAAGGGGAGCCCCTCGGGTCCTGTGATCCACATCCGCGAACCACGCCGATAGCGCAGATCGGTCCGCCCGGGGTCGCCGGGCACCAGGTCGGCGACAAAGGGGGCGGTGATCGAGGGAACGTAGAGCCATCCGGTCTCCGGATCGAACGCCGCCCCCTGCACGTCGGCTCCTCCCTGCGAGCCCGGCAACTGAATCGTTCCCAAGGTGCCTTCGCCCGCTGGATCGGCCCCTTCGGCGCGAATCGACGGCGGCGTGAACATTGGACCGATGACGTAGTGGCTGGTGATCTCGAGAGCCGCAGCGCGCAACTCGGGCGTAAAGTCGATCAGATCGTCTTCGCCGATTCCCTGGCGATCGAAGGGCGCTGGCTTCGTCGGAAAGGGCTGGGTCGGCGACGTTCTCTCGCCGGGAGTCGTGGACTGCGCAACCGCACGCTCTTCGATCGGCCACAGCGGCTCTCCAGTCACCCGATCGAAGACGAAGGCGAAGGCCTGCTTGGTGATCTGCACCACCGCCTTGACGTCTCTGCCATCGACCGTCAGATCGACCAGAATCGGCGCCGCCGGCAGGTCGTAGTCCCACAGGCCATGATGAACGAGCTGGTAGTGCCACACACGCCTACCGGTCCTAGCCTCGACGCAGACCAGACTCTGTCCGAACAGGTTGTCACCAAGGCGGTGGCCGCCGTACATGTCGCTGGTCGGGCTCGACAGCGGCAGGTATACGTAGCCCAACTCTTCGTCGGCACTGAGCAGCGTCCACAGGTTGGCGTGGCCGGAGTAGCGCCACGACCCGTCCTCCCAGGTGTCGACGCCGTACTCGCCCTCCTGCGCCACCACGTGGAACGTCCAGAGCAGCTCGCCAGTGCGCACGTCGTAGGCCCGCACGTCGCCTCGGGCCTGCCTCGATACCGGCGGGTCGTCGCTCATCGAGCTGCCGACGATCACAACGTCGCCAACCACGAGAGGGACCCCGGTCCAGCGGTAGCGGACCCGCGGCGGTCCGAGGCCGACCGACAGATCCACCGCACCACCCTCGC
>SMVB01253403.1_pt1 | contig 10310 bp, 11 predicted proteins | sample 2456461 | NCBI WGS metagenome assembly SMVB01 (sample SAMN11095934, study PRJNA526329) | marine sediment metagenome | biome: Marine sediment; feature: Surficial sediment; material: Deep marine sediment; isolation source: Hadal surficial sediment | place: Pacific Ocean | collected 2014-05 | depth...
ACGTCCATGGGCGCGACGATAGCGGTGGCAACGATGCGACCGGCAGCCTCTAATAACGGCACCCGGCGAGTTTTCAAGATCGGCGCGCAGAGACCCAACGCGGTATCGAGAGCCGCCCCGTAGGGGGTCAACTCTCCGAACGGCCGCATTGTATCCCTGCCCTGGAATGGTTCCTTCATGGGCGCATATTGTAGTCTCTGCGACCCACGCGGGTGCACCACCGGTTGTCACTCATCGCGCCGCACAGTAGCGTGCTCCCGTGACCGGGTCGACGGACTCGCGTGTCGTGAGGCACATGACGGGGTAACCATTTTCGGGAGGCGAGATGGCGAGTATCAACCTGACCGTCAACGACACTGTGCTTTCCGACATCTTCGCGGCCGAGGATTATCGCCGCCACCTGCTTGGCGTGCTGGTGTCGCGGGCGGTACAGCGGGCGCCATCATAGAGACCGTCGAGACCCCTGCCGAGCGCACGGCGCGGGTGCGCGAACTGAGCGAGAAGCATGGTTTCGACCGCTGCGCGGTGGCGCCCGTGGAGGAGCTGCCGGCGGCGTTGCGCCTCGAGGAGTGGCTGGCGCGCGGCATGCACGGCTCCATGCAATGGATGGCACGCAACACCCAGCGGCGTTCCGACCCGCGGCAGGTGCTCCCCGGGGCCCGCTCCGTAGTGATGGTGGCGATGAACTACCACACCGAGGTGGCGTCGACCCACGCCCCCGATCGGGGATGTATCTCCCGCTACGCCTGGGGCACCGAGTATCACGGCATTCTAGGCAAGCGCTTGGAGGCGTTCTATGCCGACCTGCAGGGCGCATTCTCCGGCCTCCGGGGGCGCTGCTACGTCGATACCGGGCCGGTGCTGGAAAAGGCGTGGGCCGAACGCGCCGGCCTCGGCTGGATCGGCAAGCACACCAACGTGATCAACCGCGATGTCGGCTCCTGGATCTTCCTCGGTGCCTTGATCCTCGATGTCGAGCTCGAGGGCGGCGAGCGGCACCGCGACTACTGCGGCACCTGCACGGCGTGCATCGAGGTGTGCCCCACCGCCGCCATCGTGGCGCCCTACGTGCTCGACGCGCGCCGCTGTATCTCGTATCTCACCATCGAAAACCGCGGCCCGATTCCGCTGGAGTTCCGCCGTGACATAGGTAACCGCATCTTCGGGTGTGATGACTGCCAGGACGTGTGTCCGTGGAACCGCTTCGCGCACGAGTCCGCCCAGGCACAGGCATTCGCGCCGCTCGACGGAAACGAGTCCCCCGACCTGATCGAGCTCTTCGAGCTCGACGGCAAGGCTTTCCGCTCCCGCTTCAAAGGGAGCCCGGTGCTCCGCGCCAAGCACCGCGGTTTCATTCGTAACGTCGCCATAGCGCTGGGCAACAGCAACAATCCCGCCGCCATCCCCGCCCTGACACAACGCCTCGACGATGCCGAAGAGCTGGTTCGCGGGCACGTCGCGTGGGCTCTCGGAGAGCTCGGAGGCCCCCACGTCGAGGCGCCATTACGAGCCCGCCTCGAAGACGAAAAAGACCCCTGGGTACGCACCGAAATCGAGGCCGCCCTACACCTCATAGCGCCGGACTTCTCGACGGGTGGCGTAGCGAGCCAGCGCAAGGGCGCGTGAGGAGAAGGTACCGAAGCGCGCGGGCGCTAGGGCGTGTGAGGACAAGGCGCGCGCAGAGTCGGGCGCGGAGACGTACTTTTTTGTACGTCGAGCACCCGAATCAAGCGCAACGCAGTCATCGCGCGCCCTCGCGCCCGCGCCCTAGTCAGCAAGAACAGCCGCGTATAGCTCGGCCCGGTGGGTTTGCAGCTCTTCGTCGCTGAGACCATCGAGCTCGTGGGGAAAGACCATCCAACGATCGTCCGCCACCGTGTAGTAGTGGGGCTCGATCCGGGTCTCGTTCTTCTGCGGCTTGTAGTACACCGTGGCGACGCGGCATTCCGGCGCGTTGCGCCGCGCCCGCGCGGCGATCTCGTCGAGAATGGCCACCATGGTGTGCCCGGTGTCGAACACGTCGTCGACGATAAGGAGACGGTCAGTTGCGTTGATCACGTCGATGACGTGGCCGAGTCCCTTGATCTCGACGCCGTTTCCGTCGCGCTGCAGGGCCTTGTAGGACTGCGTCTTGATGGTCGTGTGATAGGGATCGAGCCCCCGCAGCCGGAAGAACTCGTGGATCGCCACCCCCGGGGGGGTGCCGCCGCGCCAAACCCCGATGAGATAGTTGGGCCGATAGCCGTCGTCCCACACCAGCCGCGCCAGCTTGACCGAGTTGATCAGCAGAGTACGGGCATCCAGGAAGACTTTTTCGTGGGCGTCGGCCATGCGGCCCAAGATATCACCCGCGGCGCGGCGAGAGCATCGTCACGGCGACACAGGCCACGGCGCCGGCGGCGATGCCGAGAACCGACGGCCACAGATTCGAAGGGCCGGGGGGCGCTCCCGTATACAGCAGTGCCCCAATGGCCACCGTCACCGACGTCGCCAGCGACGCCAAGGCGGCGGCGTTGGAGGCGCGTGCCCAGTACAGCCCAGCCAACAAGGGCACGGCGAGCGCCACCACCAGCACGCCGTAGAAAGCGCTCAAGCCCCCGAGAACCGAGGGGAACAGGAGGGCCAGCAGAACTGCCGTGACCAATCCGATGACAGCGGCGACCCGGCCGGCGCGCAGAAGTCCGCGGTCGTCTACGCCGGGATGCCAGAACCGCTGGTAGAAATCCCGTGACATCGACGTGGAGAGCATGAACAGCACCGCATCGGCGGACGACAGCTCGGCGGAAATGACCGCTGCCACCGCGAAGGTTCCCACCGCCGGTGGCAACAACACGAGCAACTGGGGCAGCACCCAGGCGTTGTCCCCCGGCAGCAGCGGCGTGGGCCACTGGAGGCGCGCCAGCATACCGAGCGCCACGGGGATGGAAGCGAATACAGCGAGGCCGGCTGAGCTGAGCAGCAGGCCTTTGCGAACGGTACCTTCATCGCGCGCTCCGAACGCTTTCTGCAAGAGGCCGGGTGAGACCACGAACGAAGTCCCCAGTACGACGACGAAGCCCGAGGCCCCGACCCATCCAACGCTCCAAGGGGATAGGTAGTCGGGACCGAGCGACGCCGCAGCACCGCGCAACGCCTCGATGCCGCCCAGCATGCGGGCGGTGGCTAGCAGGGCGAGCGGAAACGCCACCAATTTGACGCCCAGCTGCACGACGTTGACCACCGCCGAGGACCACAATCCGCCGGCGGAGTAGTAGGCCAGCACGACCGCGCCTCCGAGGAAGATGCCGTAGCGCAAGTCGACGCCGCTGAAGGCGGCGACAACCAAGCCGATGGCGACGATTTGCGACATCAGGATGAGCACCGAGCCGAGCCACACGAAGCCCATCACGAGGACGCGCAGTGCCGCCCCGTAGCGCAGTTCAAGGTAGTCGCCCACGGTATAGCAGTCGAACTCACGCGCCACGCGCCACATGCGAGGACCGACGGTCAGCGCCAGCACCAGAGTGCCGAGCACTGCCGAACCGGTCCACCACAACGCCCCGACCCCGATGTCGTAGGCGAGGCCGGCAACGCCTACGGTGGTGCCGGAGCCGATGTTTGCCGCCAGCACCGTAGCGGCCAGCAAGCCCGGCCCCAGCCTGCGTCCGGCAACGTAGAAGTCTTCGGCGCGGCGCACCGAGCGTCCGGCCCACAGCCCTACGCCGGCGAGGGCGAGACCGTACAACAACAGCACGATGATGGCCGCAGTGTTGATCATCGAGGGTAGGGCCCTGGAGGGATCGGACGCTTGTCCACCTTCGCAAACCCTAGCAGGCGGGACTCGAGGCCATCACACTGCCACCGTGGTGGAGTAGCCCACCAGCTGCCGTGGAAGTGCCCGGCAGAGGGCCGAGTTGACGGTTGCGCACCACGGCCGTAAGCTGCCCGCGAGCCCACCTGTCTGCCGTCTAGAACGCTTTTCATCGCCACAACTGCACCCGGTCTGCTTGCGCACGGGGCGTCTCGCGAGGGTCCATGAGCAACGATTTCATCCAGCGGGTACGTGAATTTTCAGACCACATGGTCGCCTACACCAGCGAGCATGTGCCCATCGAGCACGGTGTTCCGCAAGGTTTGAACCTCACCAACAAGGCAGAGGTGATGGCCTATATCAAGGGCCACGACATCACCTCGATCCGCCTGTGGTTTACCGACGTCCTCGGCTTCGTCAAGATGTTCGAGGTTACCCCCGCCGAGATCGAAGGAGCGTTCGACGAAGGCATGGGCTTCGATGGTTCGTCGGTCGAGGGGTACCAACGCATCCACGAGAGCGACATGGTCGCTTTTCCGATCCCCGAAACGGCCCAGTTCATTCCGTTCCAGGTGGGTCCGGCGCGCTGTATCCGCATGTTCACCGAGATCCGCACCCCCGACGGCGTCCCCTACGCCGGCAACCCCCGCGTCATCTTGAAGAAAGAGTTGGCGCGGCTCGAAGAGCACGGCTTTTCGCACATGAACATCGGTCCGGAGGCAGAGTTCTTCTACTTTGCCTCCGACCAATCGCCCGAAGTCCTCGACCGCGCCGGCTACTTCGACATGGTGCCGGTGGATGTTGGCGATGACTTCCGCGAGGCCACACGGTTTGCCCTGCAGGCGATGGGGATCAACGTCGAGTACATGCACCACGAGGTGGCGCACAGCCAACACGAGATCGACCTCAAGTACACCGACGCCCTACGCATGGCCGACAACCTGCAGACCTACAAGTGGCTGGTGAAGGAGATCGCCCGGCGCAACGGCATTCACGCCACCTTCATGCCGAAGCCCCTTGCGGGACAGAACGGCAGCGGCATGCACGTCCACCTGTCGATCTTCAAAGACGCCGACAGGAACGCGTTCTACGACAGCGCTGATGAGCACCACCTCTCCCAGACCGCGCGCTACTTCCTCGCCGGCGTCCTGGCGTACGCGCCGGACATGTGCCTGATCACCAACCAGTGGTACAACTCGTACAAGCGTCTGGTGCCGGGTTACGAAGCACCGGTCTACATTGCCTGGGCCGAGCGCAACCGCTCGGCGCTGGTACGCATCCCCATGTACAAGCCGGGGAACGAGGTGGCCACCCGCATCGAGCTGCGTTTTCCGGACGCCGCCTGCAATCCCTACCTGGCGTTCGCGGTAATGCTGTCGGCCGGGCTCAAGGGCCTCGATGACAAGATGCCGCTGGCCGCGCCGGTGACCGACGATCTCTACGACTACACGGCGCTGGAACGCGAGCAAAAGAGCATCGAGTCGCTGCCGCACGACCTGTACGATGCCATCCAGGCGGCAGCGCGCTCCGAGCTGCTGCGCGAGACCATCGGCACAGAGGTGCTCGACAAACTCCTGGAAACCAAGCTGGCGGAGTACGAGGGCCACCGGCAGCATGTGTCGCAGCGCGAATTCGAGGAAGGTATCAACCTCTAGAAGGCCATGGTGAACGCGTGATCGGTCTGGCAAGCGGGACCCGACAGGGTGCTGGAAAACGGCCTGCGGATCGCACCAGCCGAGAGCGAGCTGCTGGATGACGCCGCGCACCGAACACCTCGACCAACTGCTCGAGTGGCAACCCGGACCGTCCGAGGCGGGCACCACGAACGTGCTCACGGCGCTTGCCTGGGGGGCCCGGCGGGCCTGGCGCTCGAAGCTGCTGATCGTCTATCTGTGGCTTTTCTACGTCCTGCTGGTGGACGGGGCCGGACGCGCGCTGCTCGATACGCTGCGCACCTCCGCAACGCTGGGCGACGCGGTGCAGGAGGTCATCAGGCACGCCTCGACAGGCACCATATTCGGCGCATTCGACCGCGGCTTGCTGGCCGCCACCTACCGGGCCGTGGTCTTCGAGTCGATCGCCCGGCAACTATGGGTTCCGACGGCGCACTTCATCGCCTTCTACGGGCTGCTCGCCGGCTGCATCATCTCCTACCTACACGCGCCCCGGCCGGCGCCGCTCCTGGCTCAACTCGGCGCCGCTTGCGGTACCTATGTGGGACGCATGGCGCGGATTCTCGCGATCGCCGCGGCAACCCTCTCGGCAATGGTGTGGATCGGCAGCAACATCCTGTTCTCCTCCCCCGCCACCGGGGCCACGGCATGGCTGCCAATCATCTCGTTTCTGGCGAGCGCGTGGCTGCTCGCCGCCATCCTCGATTACGCCCGTATCAGGACGGTGGCGCGCGACAGCCGCTCGATGGTGCTCGAGACGGTGCGCTCAACCCGTTTTTTCCTGCGCAACCTGCCGCGAACGCTGGCGCTGGAGGTGCTGTTCCTGCTCCTTGCCGCATCGAGCGCTGCCCTGGCGCTGGCGCTGGCCGCCGCTCTGGGGTTGGTCTTTTCGAGACAGACCACCGTATGGGTCGCCGAACAGGCACTGGTGGTCGCGTTCCTGTGGGTTCGGTTGACCGCCTGGGGAGCGATGCTGGCCCTGTACCAGGGCATCGCGCAGCAGCGCCTGGCGGACCGCAACACCCGCAAATAGCGGGCACGGGAGCTGCGGTAGGCAGCGACCGGAGGGGCGGGGAGCGGGTATTCAAAAAAAAAGCTTTCAGGTCACCGACTGGTTACGCCCCCCGTCGACGGCGATGGTCGCCCCGTGTACGTACGAGGCTTGTTCCGAGGCCAGGAAGACCACCACATTGGCGAACTCCTCCGGGCTGGCAAGGCGCCTGAGCGGGATTCCCGCGGCCCAGTTCTCGTACACCTGTGCGGTGTCGATATCCTGCCGGGCGGCAACGTTCTCGGCAAGCTCGTCGAGTCGGGCGGTGGTGGTGAACCCCGGGCACACGTTATTGATCGTGACCTGATCGGGTCCCACCTCGTTGGCCAGCGTCTTGGCCCAGCCGATCACCGCCAGGCGAATGCTGTTGGAGAGCATCAAGCCGTCGACCGGCTGCTTCACCGAAGTCGAGGTGATGTTGATGATCCTGCCCCACTTCTGGGCCCGCATGGCGGGCAGCAGTCGACGCGTTACCTCGACCGCGGACATGAGTGTGAGGTCGATGGCGGCCCGCCAGGCGGCCTCATCCAGGTCGTCGAAGGTTCCCCCGGGTGGCCCGCCGGTGTTGTTGACCAGTATGTCGATGGTGGCGAAGCGACCGAGCGCCGCCTGCGTCAGAGCGTCGATCTGCGCTACGGAACTCAGGTCGGTGGGAACGGTGAACACCTCGACGCCGCCGGCAGACAGTTCCGCGGCGGCGGCATCAAGCTTCGAGGCGGTTCTCGCACACAGCACCAAGTTGCAGCCGGCGGCCCCGAGGAGACGTGCGGTGGCCAGCCCGAGACCGGCGGAGGAGCCGCAAACCATCGCCACACGGCCGGTGAGGTCAATCTTCATCGCCGCCCCGCAGGTAGGCGTCGTCGCCGCTGAGCCAGTCTTCGCGGATGGGACTGAAGCAATCCATGTCGACGGTGTCTTCCATGGCCAACGCGGCGTGCTCGACGTTCGACGGAATGACCAAGGTCTCCCCATCCCGCACGTCGATGATGTCGCCGCCCTCCATGGTGAAACGCAGCCAGCCGGACACCACATAGGTGATCTGCTCGCTCTCGTGATGATGCGCCGGGACCACGGCGCCCTCCTTGAGGTCAACGATCGCCGTCATCACCCGCTCACCGGTGACAATGCGGCGGGCGATCTTGGAAGAAAGCTGTTCGATGGGAATGTCATCCCATGCCTGGTGTCGTACCAATTCTGCCTCCTGAGTGCGTAATTCGGGCCCCCGACTCCGAAAACCCGTGCGCTACAATAGATTGAGGCGCAACGTAGCACGGGAAAAATCGGCCATCAACGAAACAAGCACACACTGGACACAGACGCTAATCGTTGTCGGGATCTTTGCGCTCCTGACCGGACTGGCGGTGGTGGGCGACTGGGTGCTGCTCGACACGGACAGCCCACGCCGCCTGTCCTTGCCTTGGATGTTCGCCGTTTTCTCCGGCGCCTTTGCCATCACCGCCACGTTCGCGGTGTGGACGGCCCGTAGTCTCGGCCTGCCGTCTTTCTTGCTCCTCTCACCGCTTTCGGCGCGCCGGCGCTGGTGGCGTTTTGCCGTTTACGGCGTCGGCACGGGCCTGCTGATCGGGTTGACCAACGGCCTCTACCTGAGCACCACGGGCGCACCATTCCGCCTTACCCCGGTGTACAACCTCGACAGTCATCTGAAGGTGTTCGCGCTCGCGGCACGCTCGGCGCTCTCGGAAGAGACCATGTTCCGCCTCTTCGCGATTCCCTTTCTGGCCTCGCTCGGAATGCGTTTCTACGGCTGGCGCCCGAGCTTCGGGTTCGAATCCGGCCCCGCAGCACCGCCCCGCCACCCGGTGCGAACGCCCCGCCGGTTGGTGGTGATATCCCTCATCGTTTCGGCGTTCATGTTCGGTATGGCGCACACCGGCACTCCCGTCTTCGCTTCTGTATTCGGCGTCGTGCTGGGCATCTCCTACTTGCGTGGTGGCTGGGAGTCCGCCGTGACGGCCCACTTTCTGGGCAACTATCTGCTGTTTGCCGGGCTCTACTTGTGAAACCTCGAGCGCCGGGAGCCGTTGTATCAGAAGGGGGCATCCTGCGGGACACGCCGCCCAAACGAAGATCGAGCTAACAACGTCACCAAGGAGTGCAGATGTTCGAGTTCATGGGGCTGGTCGGATTGTTCCTCTTGTTTGGCCTGGTATGCCTCGCCGCTTCCATCATCGTGTTGCCGTTCTACCTGTTGTTCCGGCTGCTGGGATTCGCCATCAAGGTAGGCGTGGCGGGGATCTTCGTGGCCTTGTTCGGCCTGCTGTTGCTTCCGGTATTTTTCATCGTCGGCGCGCTGCTGTTTCTGAAGATTCTCATCTTCGGCATCCCGCTTCTGATCGCCTTCGCCCTGTTCAGTTTTTTCGCCGGCTTCTTCCGCAAGGACGAGCGACAGCCCATCATCGTGCAGGCATCGCCGCCGGTCTCCTAGGTTGATCCGTCGGTCGCCTGGGGCGGCACGCCAATCAGGCTCTGAAAGGCTCGCTTGACCTCCACGCGCACCATCTTCTTGCGCCAGTGGTACATCAGGTCGACGTTATCCAGCGGGGTCGCCACCTTGAAGGCTGCATCGGCAACCGCATCGAGGCGATCTTCGGTGGGTTGAGCGCCGATGAGAAGCTCGGCAACGTCGACCTCGACCGGGTGTGTGTGCACCGCTCCTAGAACCAAACTCGCTTGTTCGACCACCGTGCCCGATAGCCTGAGGCTGGCCGCCACACCGAGAATCGGGAAGTCGAAGCTGCCGCGGCGCCGCACCTTGCGATAAGTACTTCGCAGCCCCTCGGTACGCGGCACCAGAATCGTTTGCATGATCTCGTCAGGCCGTCGGGTCAGGTAGGCGATACCGTCGTCCTGGTAGAGCGCCGCGAGCGGGATCTGACGCTCACCCCCTGCCCCCACCAGCACCACGCGGGCGCCGAGCGCCATCAGTATGGGCGCCGCATCGCTCGACGACACCGCCCAACACTTGGAGCTTCCCGGCGCCACCAGGCACACGTCGCCCTCGCGCTTCATGCAGAAGCCGATCGACTCGCGCCACTCGTGCGTCTGGTTGTAGTAGTTGCACCGCGTATCGACACAGAGATTGCCGCCGATGGTGCCCTGCCGCTGGATCTGCGGGTTGGCGATCTGGCGCATGGCCTCGGTGAGACCCGGTGCGTAGGCGCGCACCTCGGGTTGCTCGGCGACCTCCTGGAGCTTCATGCCGGCCCCTATGGCGATGTCCCCGTTGCTGCGAAATGTGGCGAGTTCCTCGAGATGCCCGACGGCCACCAGGACGCGGGCGTCGAATTGACGCCGCTTGAGGTTGGGCAGCAAGTCGGTGCCTCCGGCCAGCACCATGGCCTCGCCGCCGTGATCGGCGAGCACAGCGGCGGCTTGCGCCACCGAGGCCGGACGTACGTAGCGGAAAGGGGGCAACCGCAGCATGCTCAGGCGTTCTCCGTCGCTGCCGGCGTGGCGCTGTGGGGTTCGGGGCGGCGCCGCGTCACCACCCAGTCCTCGGGAGGTTGGTCGTACCACACCGGGTCGACCACGGTGGGGGGCGGCCAGTCGTGCGCCGGCACCGCGGCGGGTCCGATGCGTCCATCGCCGCCTTTGGCCTTGTCAGCGAGCGCCGCGAGTACCTTCTCCGGCGTAATGGGCAGCTCGTCGATACGCACGCCGACGGCGTCGTAGATGGCGTTGGCCACCGCCGGCGGCATCGGCAACAGCGGACCCTGCCCCACCTCCTTGGCGCCGAAGGGGCCTTCCGCGTCGAGGGACTCGACCAGCAGTGTCT
>SMVB01399142.1_pt1 | contig 10307 bp, 13 predicted proteins | sample 2456461 | NCBI WGS metagenome assembly SMVB01 (sample SAMN11095934, study PRJNA526329) | marine sediment metagenome | biome: Marine sediment; feature: Surficial sediment; material: Deep marine sediment; isolation source: Hadal surficial sediment | place: Pacific Ocean | collected 2014-05 | depth...
ATAGCAACCTGTTAAGCAAGGCAGTCGAAAACCGTACTGGGAGGGGCACGGATTCGACCGAAAACCAATCCGCGACTAAAACCTGTGTCGCTTGCGACGGTGAAATCAGCAGCAGGGCACTCAAGTGTCCCCGATGCGGTAGCTTCCAGAACTGGAGACGTCTGGTAACCGTCAACTCCACGGTACTTTCGCTGTTGATTGCGCTGCTTTCTGTATCCGCACTTGTGGGGCCGACGCTGCGCGATATTTTCTTCGAAGGTGCGCGCTTGCGAGTGGAACTCGACCGACAGGCGGTCTCCTATCAGTTCAGCGGGGGAGGGCATGCAGGCGAGTACCAGCGCGGTCTGTCGTCCCTCGAAATCGTTGGTACGTTGATTATCAGCAATTCCGGCAACAGATCGGCGTATTTGCGCTCGGTGGTGGTGGTTCTGCGCATGGCCGACGGCCCCCAGAAGCTTCGGATAGACGGTGAAGCCGTGACTTATCCTTTCACCCAGACGATAAAAGTGCAAATCACGACCGCAATGAACATCGCCCCCAGGGGTTTGTACTTCGCCGATTTCACGGCTCATGGTTGCATTCGGGCGCGTTACGCATTGACCGATGAGGAATATGAAACCGGAAAGAAGCTTCCGTTTGATTTCACCGGAACTGAGATCGTTGTCGAACTCGTTCGCCACAATCTAACCCGGGAGACACTCGCTTCCGATGGATTTTCGTTGGGAACCTGGCTAGCTGGAAGCGCGAAGTAGAATCCAGCGCCGAAGGTTATCAGGTGGTCATAGGGTTTCGTCGGGTGGGTGGTGGTCTCGAAGCTTCATTAGAGGCTTGCTGGTCGCGGGGATGGCTGGCTGATTTGTTCAAAACTCCTGTTTGAACCTATAGTAGGTACAGGTAGTAGAATTTGCGGTGAAGGGCAACTACAGGGGTAACTGAGCGTGTCCCATAAAATTACCAGGACGATGCAGTTGATCGTTATTGGTCTGCTGAACTCATTGTACGCACAATACGCGCATAGCCAGGCGATAGAGGTGGTCATGGCGAAAGTAACCATCGTGGTCGATGGCATGATGAAGAGCAAAAGCGGCGCAACCTGAATGAGCTGACCGGATTCGGTCTCAGCTGCTCTGTCAGAGCTAGCAGGTGTCAACAGGGTTGAAGTGGATCTAGCCAGGGATCAGTTCACCGTTGAGTACGATGCGAGCGTCGTGCTTACCGATCGGATGAACGAGGTCATCGCTGAATTGGGCTACCGACCGAAAATTGTGCAGAGCCCGATCGATCTGGGTATTTCCGGGGGACCATCGGGCCCCCTTCCCGAAGTCGTGGCGTCCGCCCTCGATGAGGCAAAAGAGACCGGCCGACTGGTATTCGTCGATTTTCATGCCGAGTGGTGTGGCGCCTGCAGAACCCTGCATAGAACGACGTTCAAAGATCCACAGGTTGAAAAGGTGTTTGAACGTTTTGTGTTCGTCAAGGTAGACGCCGATCAAGACCCGGAGGCGGCAAAGTACTTCGACGTCATGGGTCTGCCCACACTGGTTGCACTGCAAGCAACGGGCGAAGAAGTCTATCGCCATGTTGGCCCGATAGGCGTAAAAAAATTAGTGCAGGACTTATCGTTGTTGGCTGACAAAGCGGTGGGAACTAAACGAGACAACGGTATCTGAATTTTCCTTTTGTTGCCACGGGGGTACAAACTACGAATGGTTGAGTTCGAGTATCTCCACCAGATTCCCGTCCGGGTCTCGAAAAGAAACGACCTGTGCAAAGCCGTGGTCGTGCGGTCCATTTACTTCAACGCCGGTACTCAGCAGGCGTTCGGCCACCGCCTGGGCATTCGAAGTTGAAAATGCGATGACCGGACTCTGGGCGTTGCGGGTCGGTTTCCCCGGCCATCCATCGGCCGGGTGAATCGCGAGGTGCACGTCACCCAGTTCGCAGGCGTAATGTAGCGGTATTCCTTCATGCACCTCGTCTACCAACGGCAGGTCGAACGCGGTTCGATAGAATTCCGCGAGTTGCTCCGCGTTGTTGCTGATGAGCAGGATCGCGCTCACACCATTGATCAACCTCTCAAGACCCCTGGAGTTACGACTTCGCGAATCGCAACAGTGCTAAATTCACTTCAGTGCCGTGGGTTTTACGCCGCTAATCGGCATCCCGCGCCTCCTCCGGTTTTGCCTGCGCGAATCGCAGGAGTGCCAGATAGCAAGCCGCTGCAAGTCCGGCGCTGGCGAAAATCATGCACATCACCATGATCTGATAACGTGCGGCTACCAGAGGATCGATTCCGGAGAGAATCTGCCCGGTCATCATTCCTGGAAGCGAAACGAGCCCCACGGCCAGCAGGGCATTGATCTGCGGGATGAGGGCGGCTTCCATCGCGGTGCGTCGTGCGGCAACGTAGTCTTCGTTGCGAGTCAGCTCCGAACGGAATCGCTCTGCGGCGAGACTGATGGTATTCATCGCGTTCGCAAAAATCATTCCAGCCAGCGGCACGACATATCGCGGCTCGAACCATCTGGGCAAATCGAGGATGAGTTGGGTCACCAACAACATCACGCTGATGCCGCAGGCACCGATACTGATCAATACGATCGGGTACAGCTTCAACCGCTGATCTGCCAGGGGGCGCAAGGCAATCCAGGCGGACACCCCAATCATGAAAACGATGACCGCCATCACCAGAGCGGGCTCGTTCGTTTCGAGCACGTAAGTCAAGACATAACCGATTGTCAGGAGTTGGATGAGCATCCGACCGTTTGCGTAAAGGGCTTGCAACGCGTTCAACGACCACGCTCGCATGATGGCCAAAAGCAGGATGACCGGGACGAAACCGATGAGCAGGTTCGTTAGCGGAATGGTTGGGACGGCGGTGTCCATCGACGGAAAGGTAACTTACGCAGGCTTGAAAGTCTCCATACGCAATCAGTTGGTCTCAGGTGGCCAGGGAAAATCTTCGGGTGCGTTGAGAGACTGTTGAACGAACCGATTCCAGGCATCCACGGTTGAGCGGGCAGCCTCCTGATGCTCACGAGACGCCGCCTGGTGGCGTTCGACAGTGGCGTTGATACAAGCCTGGAAAACGTCAATCTCATCCAGAAACTTCTGCCAGAACTCATCGTTTTGATCATCCGCTGGCCGCGTTGGCGCGGCGCAGTCGAATTGCCGTGGTTGCTGGGCACTTACGGAACAGACAAAGCAGCACGTGAGCCCTATGAGGAAAATACCAACGCGTTTCATGATCTCAACCAGTCGAGGATGAATGGGCATTGTCCATACAGACTCGATGTCGATCCAGGACGTGGGTCGCAAATGTTTGCGGCGATCTTCTCCCCCCACACCGGCGAGTGCGGACGGTGTGGCTTCGCCCGTTGCGGCGTAGTCATCGCCCGCTAAAGGCTCCCGCGCTGAAGAGCACCAACGCTGTTTTTACCGGACCCGGACTTATTGGCTTACAATCGAAGTCATGACGGAGCTGACGACCTTTCTGACTCAGTATGGCTACCTGGTGGTATTTGCCTGGGTACTGGCCGACCAGGCGGCGCTACCGCTTCCTTCGGTGCCGATATTGGTTGCCGCGGGTGCATTGGCGGCGGGTGGTTCTTTGAACCTGGGCCTGGTCATGCTGGTGGCAGCAACCGCTTGCCTGTTATCCGATGTCGCTTGGTTCTACCTCGGTCGACGCCAGGGATTCAGAACTCTGGATATGGTGTGCAAGCTCTCCCTTGAACCACATACGTGTGTGACCAGAACCAAATCGACGTTCAACCGTTTAGGGCCGGGCGGTCTGGTCGTGGCCAAGTACATTCCCGGCCTACAGACGTTGGCACCAGCGGTTGCCGGTGCGGTGCAGATGCCGTTCTGGGCTTTTCTCGGATTCGACGTGCTCGGGATACTGCTCTGGGTGATGCCATTTTGTGTTGCCGGTTTCCTGTTCGACGATCAGCTCGCACAGATTTTTACGGTGTTGTCGGAAATTTCCGGTGGTGTTCTCTGGCTTGCGCTTGGCGTCATTTTGGCGTACGCGTTATTCAAAATTTCTCAGTGGGTGGTGTTCCTTCGGCAGTTGCGGATACGCCGAATCGAGCCGGAGGTGTTGCACAGGTTGATGACCGAGCGGGACGACATTACGATTATCGATCTCCGCCAACGTCTGGACTTCTCTTTTCTTCCGCACGTCATTCCGGGCGCACTCAGGATACCGATAGACGAAATTCCCCGCCGTCATGCAGAGATTCCGCGCGATCACGATATCGTTCTCTACTGTACCTGACCCAGCGAAGTATCGAGCGCCCGGGTGGCGCTGTTGTTGAAACGTCAGGGAATCGTGCGTGTCTTTCCGCTGGCCGGCGGGATGGGGCGCTGGCAGGAGTTGGGCCTGCCGACGGAGCCTGCTTGAAGACCGACGGCGGCCGTCATGCTGAAATCGGCTCCAGCCGCAGGTATAGTGTCAGCCAATCACCCCTGGGAGAGAGTGGATGAAGAAGATTCTGGGTCTTTTTTTGGTTTTTGCCGCCCAGCTTGCATTGGGTAACGCCACGGTCCTGTTCGAGCAGAACGTGGTTACGCTGAGCGAGACGTTGTCAGACCCCACCGATTTATGGGTTAGGACCGATGATCTCACCCGGGTGAACGGATTTGAGCTAAAGCCGGAAGGCGCCTGTCTCGATGACATCTGCGTTCCGGTCAAACAGGACGAAGATAGCGACATGTTCGTTCGCCGCGAGGGCAAGAGCTGGTTCAACGTGACGGAGCTTGCCGACAAGTTGCAGCAACCGGTGGTCGTTGACCATGACGCGGGCGTGTTCAGCTTCGGCGCCATTCCCGTCATCAGAACTTCGTTTCGCGAGCAGGCGATTGCGCCGGATTTCGAGCTGATCGATATGAACGGCGAAACCGTTCGACTTTCCGATTTCAAGGGAAAGAAGATCATGTTGCTCACTTGGGCCTCGTGGTGAGGATGCCGATTTGACCTGTCAGGTTGGCAGGCTGTCTACGAACAACTGCAAGACGACAACTTCATTATCATTGCCGCCGCTCAGGATACCGGTGGCCAGGCTGTCGCAAGCCCGTGGTACGAGCAGGCAAAAGCGACATTTGTAACGCTGGTTGACGAAGCCCACGTGGTGAGTTCGCTGTACGATCTTGTCAACGTACCTTCCGCGGTGTGGATCGATGAGAACGGTCAGGTTCGGCGTGTCGACGAAGGCACCTACGCCACGGTCCACAAGATGGGCACCTTCGAATTTGGTCGCACTGACTACGCACCGATGGTCGCCGACTGGGTGGCTAATGGCGAAGACAGCGAGTATCTGCTTTCCGCGCAAGAGATTGCGGACCGACTCACCCCACTGACCGAAGATATCGCGCTGGCAGAGCCAACCTTCAGGCTGGGTGTGTATTTTCACCAGCAGGGCGACGAAGCCAAGGCGAATCAGTATTGGGAAGCCGCGCAGCGGTTGCATCCGGATAGCTGGAACTACCATCGTCAGGATTGGTCGTTCACGCCTGAGCAAGCGGGTGCCAACTGGCAAAAGAAGGCGGCGGCACTCACCAAGCCTTACTACGAGCCCATCGAGGGTCTGGATAGCCAGTAGCGGACGCTGCTAGCAGATCGTTTCAGGTTCGGCGTTCATCCGCTCGCCGAACCTCACGGTGGGTCAACCTTTGGTCGAGTCTCGCTGTGCCGCCTGGTCGTGGAAGGCGGGCGGCTGTGCGGTCTTCCTGGGCTTCCCGAAGTTCTCGAAATCGAGGCAATTCGCCATCCAGCTTGCTCGGTCTCGTCTGTTTTGTTCCCCGGCAGCCTTGTGGGTCGACTTCCTCGAGTCGACACGGCATGTCTGCCTTCATTGTTTTAGGGAGTTGAGGTTGTTGTCGGTTTCCCCGTCATGAACAAGCTGTTCAATCGGTTCGATCGCGTCATTCGACCCCGTGGTCGCGTGTTCTACGGTTGGTACATCGTCTCGGCCGCGGGCGGCGTGCAGTTGTTGGCGGGTGCTCTGTGGATGCAGTCGTACGGCGCGTACATGGTGTTCCTGCAGGACGACTTCGGCTGGAGCAAAGCGCTGGTCGCCGGTGCGTTCGCCCTCACCCGGATAGAAAGCGGAATTCTCGGGCCGTTGCAGGGTTGGTTGGTGGACCGATTCGGCCCACGGGTGATCTTGAGTATTGGCACCGTCTTGTTTGGAATCGGGTTCATGTTGTTCAGCCAGGTGGAATCACTGTTCACCTTCTACCTGGCATTTGTGTTGATCGCACTCGGCTCGAGCCTCGGTGGGTTCGCAACGCTCATGGTGGCACTCGTCAGTTGGTTCAACCGTCACCGTGCGAAGGCGGTTGCCCTGTCACAGATCGGCTTCTCCCTGGGTGGGTTGCTGGTACCCGTTGTCATACTGGCACTCGAGGCGTTTGGCTGGCGCGCCACCGCTTTTTCTTCGGGCGTGCTGGTTGTGCTGATCGGTCTGCCACTGGTCCAGCTCGTGCGGCATCGCCCGGAACCCTATGGTGAAGTGCCGGACGGAATCGTCAGCCCGCCGGTGTCAGCAGGTACACGGGCGCCGGTTTTGCAGGACTTCACGGCTCGTGATGCCATGCGCACGCGGTCTTTCTGGCTCATATCGGTAGGCCACTCGTTAGCGCTGCTGACGGTATCGTCCGTCATGGTGCATCTCGTGGCGCACCTCACCGAAGGGCTCAATTATTCTCTGGCGGAGGCGGGCGGCATCGTTGCGTTGATGACGGCCTTTCAGATGATTGGCCAGATCATCGGTGGATATCTTGGCGATCGGTTCAACAAACGCCTGATCTGCGCGGTGTGCATGGTGGCCCATGCCGGTGGGCTGTTGCTCGTGACCTTTGCGGTAACCCCGTACATGGTGCTGGGTTTTGCGTTGATTCACGGTCTCGGCTGGGGTACCCGTGGTCCGCTGATGGTGGCGATTCGCGCCGACTACTTCGGTGCCACCTCGTTCGGCACCATCATGGGATTTTCTTCCCTCATCGTCATGCTTGGCATGTCGAGCGGACCGATCATTGCCGGTGTCATGGCCGACATGTCAGGTAATTACGAAAGCGGTTTTGCGTTGCTCGCCGGACTTTCCCTGCTGGGCTCTTTTTGCTTCCTGGCGGCGACTCCTCCGAAGAGGGTTGCACGCGCTTGAGAACCTGGCGGGGTGGATAGGATTCGTCGCGGCTGTCGACTGGCAGCCACGTCGAGGTGCCGCAGAGAAGCTTTAAGAGCCGTAAGTCGCCAGATGAGACAACACCGCAGGCACGACAAGCTCGGCGTGGGTTTCCATCAGCCAGTGCCCCGCATCGAGTTCGAGTTCGTTGTAGGCTTCGGGCAGGTACTGGGCCTGTCCTTCGACGGCTACCCGTCCGACGGCCGGATCCTGATTACCCCAGATGAACAGATAAGGTAACTTTATACTGAGATCGGGCATCGGCGCATCGAATCCGGCCGCCCGATACCAGTTGAGTGCCCCGGTCAACGCGCCGGGTTCGCTGAATACCGCCAGGTATTCTTCAACCTGCGCATCGCCGTGCTCGTTGTACATGACACCACGCATCAACTCGAAGTCGTTGAAGGCGAAAATCTGTTCGGCAAGCCAGGGCGTTCGAAACAGAAGCATGTATGAGCTGCGTTGCTGCTGGTCGGGATCCTCGGCAATGGCGGCACCGAGCGAAGCGATGTGCGGAATCGAAAGCGAGGTCCAGGTTGTGACCCGGGAGGCGTCGGTAAGTACGAGGTTCCAACCAACGACTGAGCCCCAATCGTGGCCGACGAGATGAAACGTCTCGAAGCCGACCACGGCGGCGACGTCCAGCACGTCCCCGGCGAGTGCGGTGATAACGTAGGCATCTGTTTCTTCCGGCCTCGCCCCCGGGCTGTAGCCTCGCTGATCGAACGCGACAACCTGGTAACCGGCCATGGCGGCGGCGTCGATGAGCGGAATCCACATGACTGAGGTTTCAGGAAAACCGTGCAGTAGTATGACGTTGCCACGATTGCCGCCGAACCCGGCAACCCTGGCCCTGAACGTGTATTCACCCGTATTGATGCGTACCAGGCCATGGGATTGATCCGCAAACGAGGGAAGGGCGGATGTCGCTGCGTTATGGGAGAGGGTGCGGTCGAGAGACGTGGTCGCGCTCAACCACAACACCAATGGCGCCCCGACGATCAGAAAGACGATGACGTAAAGAAATTTCCTGATCATTGTGTTCCCCCAGGTCGATATTGTCGGACTAACGCGCGAGGGTGCCAGCCTTCCTGCTTTCCAACCGGTGGATCTTCACGCACTCATCTGAGCAGAAACGCGCCCCGGCGTAAGGCAGGAACCATTCGTTGCAGCTTGGACACTCCTTGAACTCGGGCTTGACCGGTTTTAGCTCACCGTTACGCCGTTGTTCGAGCAATTCGGCAATCTGTTTGTTTTGTTTCACCATCACTCGAAAGTCTCGATCGCTGATGTCGAGAAGATCGAGTGCCAGGCTCACACTCAGACGAGGAGAGCGAAGTAGTAGAGAGATAGCGGATTCCTCAAGTTGCACGGTTGTTTCTCAATCTCGCTTGTTTTTCCAGATCACGTCAGACGATGAGTTTCCGGGCCGATCAGACTTCCATAATCATAGACCCGATAGCCTCGATGAGGTCACAGATGCCACGACCCGCACGACCCTTGCAAAACGACACTCTCGGAGCTCGACTACGCACTAGCGTTATAGTGTGAACGCGACGAATCCACAAGAGCGGAACTACCTTAAATGGATGAAAGAACGCCCGAAGACAAGCGCAAGTTGATCATCGATTGCGACCCCGGTCATGACGATGCCGTGGCTATCCTGTTTGCCCACGTCTACGCCGAGGTGCTGGGTATCACCACGGTCAGCGGAAATGCACCACTCGAGAGCACCACCCGAAATGCTCTGGCTGTCATCGAACTGCTCGACGCAGATACGCCGGTGCACAGCGGGGCATCCGCTCCGTTGACAGGCCAGGCGATACACGCAGCGGGTGTACATGGGGCAGGCGGGTTGGGTGGGGTCGATCTGCCTGCTCCGAGCCGGGCGGTGGCGAGCACCGATGCGGTGCAGTTTCTGTTGGAGGCAACACGCGCTCAAGCGGACGTCTGGATCGTTGCCATTGGACCGTTAACCAACATCGCACTGGCTTTGCAGGAAGACCCGACCCTCACCGAACGCATTGCCGGTATATCCATCATGGGCGGCAGTGCTACGGTTGGTAACGCAACCCGGGTCGCGGAATTCAATATCTGGGCGGACCCGGAAGCTGCCGACGTGGTGTTTCGCTCCGGCGCCAAGCTGCGGATGGCGGGATTGAATCTCACCCACCAGTTCACTACGTCGGATGAGTTGGTCGGGCAACTGCGAGAAATCGGTTCCACAAAATCGACATTTGTTGCCGCGCTGTTCGACTTCATGCACGGGCGGATGGAAGAACTCATCGGCAAGCGCCGCTCGGCGTTACACGACCCTTGCGCCGTACTGACGCTCACCCACCCCGAACTGATCGTGAGCGAGCCGCGCGCAGTGGTGGTAGAGCTCGATGGCACCCATACGCGAGGAATGACGGTGGTGGACGAACGGGTCACTAGACGGCGGGATCCGGCAAATGTCGAAGTGGCTTATTCGATTGACGCCGATCGGGCGATGGCGCTTGTGGTCGACAGTGTGAGGAAATGAGCTAAGCGCTTAGCCGATTTTTCGAGCCGCCCGCTGCACGCCAAGCTCCATCAACGTCGCAACGATGAGATTGCGCTCGGCTGTTTTGACGCGTTCCTCTAACGATTCCACCGAGTCGTTCGGTTTTACCTGCACCCGGACTTGAGAAAGGATCGGACCGGTATCGTACTGGTCTTCCACGAGGTGCACGGTAGCGCCGGACTCGGTGTCGCCCGCGTCGAGCACCGCCTGGTGGACGTTGCGGCCATAAAACCCCTGCCCTCCATATTTGGGTAACAACGCCGGATGGATGTTCAGGATACGGTTGCGAAACGCCGCGAGCGTATGCGGGCCGAGCTTTTTCATGTATCCGGCGAGCAACACCCAATCGGCCTTCGCTTCGGTGAGTGCGGCGGTGAGCGTATTGTCCAGCTCGTCGGCATTGGCGTGGGTCCTGGCGCTGAGGTGCAGCGTCGCGATACCATGCTTTTGCGCCCTTGTTAACGCCGCAGCGTTGCTGTTGTTGCTGATCACCAGCGATATCTCGGCGGCTAACGTTCCGTCTTCGCAAGCGTCGATAACCGCCTGCAGGATTGATCCGCCGTGAGACGCCATCA
>SMVB01117447.1_pt1 | contig 10306 bp, 7 predicted proteins | sample 2456461 | NCBI WGS metagenome assembly SMVB01 (sample SAMN11095934, study PRJNA526329) | marine sediment metagenome | biome: Marine sediment; feature: Surficial sediment; material: Deep marine sediment; isolation source: Hadal surficial sediment | place: Pacific Ocean | collected 2014-05 | depth 0-1...
AGGACTTTGCTGATCATATGTCGGGCGTGGACACGCTCATTGAGAAAAATATTGCGGATCCTGACAACCTGTTTATTACCGGCGGTTCAGCGGGCGGTATCGCGAGTGCGTATGCGATTGGCCTGACCGATCGATTTAGCGCAGCGGCAGTCGCCAAACCGGTGGTGAACTGGATCAGCAAGACGCTGACGGCGGATTCTTACATCGGACAGATATCACACCAGTTTCCCGGCATGCCCTGGGAAGAGTTCGAGCACTACTGGCAACGCTCGCCCTTGTCCCTGGTCGGCAATATGGTCACGCCGACGATGCTGATCACCGGTGAAGAAGATTACAGGACGCCGATTTCCGAAACCGAGCAACTCTACCAGGCGTTGCAACTCAAGGGCGTTGACGTGGTGATGATCCGGGTGCCCGGCTCGTCACATGGTATCGCGGGGCGTCCCTCGCGCCTGATCGCCAAGGTAGACAATATTCTCGCATGGTTTGCACGTTACCGAAGTGACCTGGAAGAGACAGAAAGTGACTGACAGTCTTCGATCAATCCTGCTGGTAATGCTGCTCTGTGTTGCCGGCTGCCAGCAGGCATCGTCGCCGTTCCTGCCTCAGTATTCGCAAATTGAATTGCTGATCGAAAATGGCGAGGTTCTGGACGGTCTGGGCAACGGAGCCATCGTGGCTGATGTGGTCATTGTCGGTGACCGAATCGTTTTTGTCGGCGAGGCAAATTTTTCTGCCGGCGATCTTGCGAGCAGGGTGGCAAAACGCATCGATGCGACGGGGAAAACAGTCACGCCCGGGTTCATCGATCTGCATTCGCACGGGAATCCCCTGGAGACACCTGCGATGGAGAATTTCCTGGCGATGGGCGTGACCACGATCACCCTGGGCCAGGACGGTTCGAGTCCGGATGTGGTGCCGCTTTCGGACTGGCTGGCTGAGATATCGGCAAAGGGCATCGGCACCAATCTCGCGATGTTTGTTGGTCACGGAACACTCCGCAACCAGGCAGGCATCGGCCGGTCGGACTCGCCCGAGCCGGACGCCATGCAGCGGATGCTCGATTCACTGCATGAGTCACTGGCATACACGTTTGGACTCAGCACGGGCCTGGAATACAACCCCGGGTTGAACGCCAGCACCGGAGAGTTGCGGGCCCTGGCAAAAGTCGTCGGCCAGAACGATCGCATGATCATGAGTCACATGCGCAACGAGGACGACGATCAGCTCGAGAATTCGATCGCGGAGTTGCTTGAGCAGGGCGAAGATGCACGCGTGCACGTGTCTCATCTCAAATCCGTTTACGGAAAGGGCAGCGCTCGCGCGGAGGAAATTCTGGCGATACTGACGGAGGCACGCGCTGATGGAATTGAAATATCCGCCGACGTCTATCCCTACAGTGCGAGCTATACCGGCATTGATATCGTGTTTCCTGTCTGGGCGAAGACCAGGGAACAATTCGACGTTGCCAAAACCGAGCGCCGTGATGAACTCGCGGAATACTTGCGGAATCGTATCAACCGGCGCAACGGTCCTGAAGCGTCGCTTCTTGGTACCGATCCATACACCGGCAAGACGCTCGCGGACCTCGCACACGAGATGGAACTGCCGTTCGAGGATGTGCTTATCGATGTCATTGGCCCGGACGGCGCGTCCGGCGCGTATTTTGTGATGAATGACGAGTTGCAGGCGCGCTTGCTCGCGGATCCGCTGGTCGGCGTATGTTCCGATGGGAGCCCAACCGGATATCATCCACGCGGCCACGGCACCTTTGCAAAGATCATCGAGAAATACGTTATGCAGGACAGGTTGCTGACGCTACGCGAAGCTGTCGCCAAGATGACGTCATTTCCGGCAGCGTTACTGAGAATCGAGGATCGCGGCATCATTAAGGAAAACATGATTGCAGACCTGCTGATCTTTGATCCCCGCAATGTGCATGACAATGCGACCTATCCTGACCCGCTGCAGCTGGCAGAGGGCTTCGAGGTTGTCATCGTCAACGGAAAAATTGCCCGCGAAGATGGCCGGCAGGCTGCCGATCTTTTTGGCCGCGTGTTACAGCCACATGCGATTCAATAACGCAGCACCGGTCATCGGCACGGACGGCAATGCGATCGTCCTGGATCTGAGTATCGGTAGCCGCCTGCGTGGTGAAGCAGTCGCAAATCTGGAGGTCGAGCAACTCGGCAGGTTGATTGACGAAACGATGGCGGATGCCGGCACCGGATTCGCGTTCGGCCGTTATGCGGAACCACGCGATCTGTATAACAACGACCATTTCGCCAGCGATAGCACCGCGGAAAACAGAACTGTCCATATGGGGATCGATCTGTTTTGTGTTGCCGGAACGCCGGTGTCCGCGCCGTTGGACGGCAAAGTCGAATTGTTTGCGAATAATGCGGGGGAGCTGGACTACGGGCCGATGCTGGTGCTGCGCCACGAAGGCAACGGCGGCGAGGATTTTTTCACCCTTTACGGTCACCTCGGCGCAGAAGCTCTCGACGTCCTGCAAGCCGGGCAATTCGTCAACGCGGGTCAACAAATTGCGACAGTCGGCTCGCCGCCGCAGAATGGCAACTGGCCGCCACACCTGCATTTCCAGGTAATCCTCGACTTGCTGAATCGCGGCGCTGATTTTCCGGGCGTCACCTGCGCGAGCCAGCAGGAATACTGGTTGGGCCTGTCGCCGAGTCCGGCGGCGTTTTTTCCGGAGTGCGACGCGCAAGCACTGGAGTATTCGTAATGGAGCTGAGTGGCATGCTGGATTCGCCATTCGTCAGGCGCGTTGCCGTTACAGCACAGTTTCCCGGCATACCGTACGCACAATCCACTGTCGATATTTAAAGGCTACGACGAATTTCGCAAGGTCAATCCGCTCGTGAAAGTGCCGACGCTGGTCTGCGATGATGGACAAATGCTCGTCGACTCAACGCTGATTATTGACTACCTCGAATCGTCGTGTGTTAACGGGAAAAGCCTCGTTGTTCACACAATATGGGGTTTGAAATCGTAGGAGCCCGGCCCACCGGGCGATCGAGGCCCGGCACGGGCATATTATTGTGTCAAAACGTTTGCGGGATGAATAAAGTGAAAATTATCAGTCGATATATACGCATCGCTCTTTGCAGCATGCTGGTCTTCGGCGCTGCCTGCACAGGCGAGCAAACTGATCAAGAGGCGACAGCAGTGTTGGGAAACGACAGGCCGGACATCATCGCAACCAACGCATTCTTCTATTACCACGATGTCGAAGCCGCCTGGGAGTATTATCAGGATACGCTCGGCTTCGAAACGGTGGTCGACTATGGTTTCGCAAAAATTCTACGGCTGGCCGAATGGTCTTACCTGACCGTGGTAAAGGCGGACGAGGGCATGCACTCAGCCGACGAACCGAAGCTCGTCACCCTGCACCTGGTGACAGACCAGCTAAACCGCTGGCATGCCTATTTATTGCAGCAGGACGCGCAGATCGAATATGACGTGGCCGGCGGTGAGGACATGCTGGCAGACAGTTTCGTAGTACTCGATACCGAGGGCTACCGACTGAGATTTTCCCGCTACAACCCGCATCCCAACCACAGCTCGTTTGTTGAGTCCTTTGCTGACGCCACCCCGGTGTTAAGTACTGCGGGGGAGGCCGGCGACATGAGTATTCGCGCGACGAGCTTTTCTGTTTACTACGCCGACGTCGAAAGCATTCGTCCATTTTTCGAGGGCTTGTTCGAGGTTACACCAGCAGGCTTGATCAACGGCGTGACGATTTATCAATTGGCCGGCAGTGGCTTCGTTGCGCTGGAAGAATACGGCGAGCAGGAGCTTTCCTCGCCGGGAGAAAATGGCGTGACCCTTTCGTTTCTTACCAGCGATGTCGACGCCTGGTTCGATCGCGCGTCAGCATGGCCGGGTTTCGAGTTGCGAACCCCCGAGGTGATCGACGAAAGCGGGCTCGTCAGGGTGTTTGTCGGCTACGACCCTACCGGGATTTTCCTCGAATGGGATACTTTCCTCGACTTTCCCGAAAACCAGGCGTTGCTTCAATACCTGGAGTAGTTTAGCGGCTGACTTCAAGCTGCAAATTGCTTCCCCCAAGCAGGTAATCAAGCAGTGTCTTGAAATATCCATTCATGATCCCCGGTTACCGCGCTTGTGCGCCCCTGATCGCACCTTCGATCAGGTTTAACGCCGCCTGCCTGCTGATACCGTGGGGATCGCGATTGAATGAAGGGGTTGATGCGATTCCCAGTGCGACGGTTTTCGGATTCTCGAACATCAAAGAGATTGCCGCGGCAAGATCCTTGCTGCTGGGACCGTCCGCCACAGTCAGGGGATGGCCTGGCACCTCGTCGGGTTCCAGTACATCCATGTCGACGTGCACGTAAACGACGTCAACCTCGTCTGCGAGCGCATTGAATTGCTTCCTGAAGTTGTCGGAAATCTCGCGGATATCCTGGACCGAAACCTGGCGGACTTCGTATTCTCGAAACCGATCGGCTTCCAGCGGATCCAGATCACGCACGCCACCCCACATGATGTCACTCATCGGCAGCGGTTCTGCCAACCCGGTTGTCTGGCGCAGATTATGCAATGCATGGCCCGCGGCAACGGCGACCGGCATGCCGCCGAGCATACCTGACAAGGTTGTTTCAGGAACGTTGAAGTCGCCGTGGGAATCGTAGAAAACCAGGCCGACTCGCCGCGCATTGCCGTCGGAATCATATTTGAGGCCTGCGAGCATGCCGAGCAGGTCGTTACAGTTGGCCTCGAGCCCAACCGTGATGAGATTGTCCTGCAGACCTTCGCGCATGACTTCCGCGAAATTGGAGTTGGCCAGCGCCATGCGGTTCCAATCGCCGTAGGCTCGTTCCTGCTCGGCGCTAAGGCGAATATCCTGCACCGGCCGGATCAGTTCGCCGCCCCATTCCCCGATCAGCCGTTCAAGGCCAGCTGCATGGATGTAGTCGGGGTTGGTGGACAACTCCGGCATATTGCGCGAACCGCCATAGGGATTCTTGATTACGTCGACTTTGATGGGAGCGGCGGCGTTGGCGGCAAACGTTAATGCCGCCAGAATGGTCGTGACTGAAAAACGATTGATTAAGTGCACGTTTATCCCCTGGGTGAAATATTATTCTGCAGCCGGGTCTGTCAATTGCGGATAGTCGATGCCGAGTTGCTCAAGATAGGTATCGTATTTTGATGGGTCGTAGTAGAACTCCTGCAACCGTCCCTTGTACTCGGACATTATCCGGATGTTTTTTTCGATCGCCGGTTCATCATCGTCGCTGATGAACGGCACATAGGTCTCATTAGGTGACTGTTCCTCACGGAAATACTTCCAGGCGTTAGCCACCAGCGATTCATCCTGGATCAGATCGAGCATCGTTGCCGCAAGTACTTTTGCGCCTGCTGTCGCACCTTTGTGCGCGACCGGTGTCGCCATCGCCATCGCGCTCGACCAGTGATGGCCGGTCCTGCCCTCGATGTTGGATGGAAATCGCATCGTCACTGTGGGCACGATCCACGAAACATCGCCAATATCGTCCGATCCGCCCGATTCCGGAATCTCAAGCGGTTCGTTAATCGGTTCGAGTTCGGTCCGCAGGCCGGTAACCTCTTCCGCTTCCATGAATTCCTGGAACGCGCGGGCGAAGGTCTGATCGTCTTCCGACCATTCCGGCATACCGACTGCGCGCATGTTGTCGTACATAGCCAGTGCGATCGGTTTGTTGAAGTGCCGCGGATAGGCCGCACCAACGATACGCCGCGACATCGTGGTGTCGGTCATCATTGCTGCGCCCTCGGCGGTGCGCTGCAGTTTCGCGAAATTCTCACGAATTTTATCGGCGGTCATCTCACGAACGAAATACCATACGGTCGCCTCGGAGGGGACAACGTTTGGCTGGTCTCCGCCGTCAACGATTACGTAGTGCGATCGTTGCAGGGGATGCAAATGTTCGCGCCGGAAATTCCACGCGATGTTCATTAGTTCTACAGCGTCGAGTGCGCTTTTGCCTTTCCACGGGTCGCTGGCGCCATGCGCTGCGACACCGTGAAACGTGTATTCAACCGATATCAGTCCGGTGCCGGTTGCCTGGCCCCAGCTCACATTCATCTCATCGTCCACATGGGTGAACAGGACCGCGTCGACATCCTCGTAACGCCCGTCGCGTGCAAACCAGGCTTTGGTCGCCACCAGTTCCTCGGCGATGCCGGGCCACAGGACGATCGTGCCTGACAGGTTTTCACGCTCCATGATTTCCTTGACGGCCAGCGCATCGGTGATGTTCACGGCTTGTCCCGAGTTGTGGCCCTCGCCGTGCCCCGGTGCCCCCTCGACCATGGGCTGGCGATAGGTAACGCCCGGCAGTTGCGAAGACTTCGGGATGCCGTCGACGTCGGAGCCAAGCGCGATGACAGGTTTGCCGCTGCCCCAGGTGGCCCACCACGAACTCGGGATTCCGGATACGCCGCGCTCGATCGTGAAACCGTTGTCTTCCAGGATTTCGGTCAGATAGCGCTGGGTTTCGAATTCCTGGAACGCAAGTTCCGAGAACGAAAACAGGCTGTCGATGATTTCCTGTGTCAGTTTCTGCCGGTCACCAACGCTCTGCGCCACTTCGGCCTGCAGGCCGCTTAATTGAGGCGGCGGGCCCTCGACCGCGATGGCCTCGTCCTGGGCAATCGCCGGATGGGTGGTGGTCAGCAATACAAACGCAATGAACGCGGAGAAACGCTGCATGATCTCCCCTCTGAAGATAATTTGTGGTTTTTTTTGAGAGGCAGAATCATACCCTAGCCAGCAGCCGATTGCGGCAGGATGCCGGATCTGTAACGGCAGCCGTAACCTGCCCGGGCAATGCACACGAAAATGTAATAAGTTACGGTGAAACAAGAACAAGTCGGAGTCAGGCGTTGAATCTACGTGTGGTGCTGTTGGTCCTGCCAACCTTGTTGTTTCCTGTGTGTCTGCCTGCCCAGCAGACCGGCGAGGCTTTGTTTGGCGTGCATTGCGCACGCTGTCACGCCACCGTCGAAATCGAACGGCGCGTTCGCAACGACTGGTCAGGCCACACGGCGAGCCAGTTATTCGAGCGCACCCGGCAGACTATGCCCGCCGCGGCGCCAGGGTCCCTGTCCGACGCGGACTATCTCGAAGTCCTTGCCTACATGCTCGATATCGCGGGCATAAAGCGCCCGGCCGGGGACCTGACAATAGCGTCACTTGGCACGCTGATCCTGAAAGCCGACGCAGCAGCCGGCGAAGGTGAGGAAATTCCATGGCGCAATATACACGGCGAACTAAACGCGAATCGTTATGCGCCACTCGATCAGATCAATGCGGACAATGCTCAGGAACTTGAGCTTGTGTGGCGGTGGCAAGCGGGAAATTATGGCCCGACGCCCGAGATTCGCAGCAGGTCCATGCCGATCATGCACCACGGCCGGCTGTTTCTGGGCGCGGGTACCACCCGCAATATTGTTTCGCTGGATGCAGAGACCGGCCAGACACTCTGGATGTGGCGCCCGGACGAGGGTGAACGATATGAGAAGGCGGCGCGCAAGAGTTCCGGCATGGGTGTTGCCTACTGGGAAGGCGACGATGGCCGCCGCCGTGTCATCACGGTTACGCCCGGCTATAACCTTGTATCGTTGAATGCAGCGACCGGACTGCCCGATCCGGAATTCGGCGCGGGCGGCTGGGTCGACCTGACTGAAGGTCTGCGGCTCGCAGCAGACCGGGATCTCGACATTGGTCTGAATGCACCGCCGCTCGTCGTCGGCGATGTCATCGTCGTTGGCGCTGCACACGGGATCGGCGGTCGCCCACCGTTGATGCGTAATGTGAAAGGCGATATTCGTGGCTTCGACGCGCGCAGCGGCGAATTGCTGTGGACCTTCCACACGATTCCGGAACCGGGCGAGCCCGGCTACGAAACCTGGTATGACGGATCTGCTGACTACACAGGGAATGCGGGCGTCTGGGCACCGATGTCGGCGGACCCGGAACTGGGGCTGGTCTATCTGCCGGTGGAGGCACCGACCGGAGACTATTACGGTGGACCCCGTCACGGTGCAAACCTTTACGCCAACAGCCTGGTTGCACTCGATGTCATTAGCGGGGAGTTGCGCTGGTATTACCAGCTTGTTCACCATGACATCTGGGACCTGGATAACCCGACCGCGCCGATTCTTGCCGATTTGCCGAATGGCAGGAAACTGGTAGTGCAGGTAACGAAACAGAATTTTGCGTACGTATTCGATCGGGCAACCGGCGAGCCGGTGTGGCCGATCGAGGAACGCCCGGTGCCGCAAACCGACGTGCCGGGAGAGTGGACCTCGCCAACACAGCCATTCCCGACGAAACCGGCGCCTTACGATCGACAGGGACTCAGTCGCGACGATCTGATCGCGTATACACCCGAAATTCGCGCGGCAGTTGAAGAGGCCATCGCCGACTACCGGCTGGGTCCGTTGTATACGCCATCGTCCTTGAGTGACGCCCCGGACGGTACGAAAGGTACGCTTGGGCTGCCGTTTGCCACCGGCGGCGCAAACTTCGAGGGTAGTGGCTACGATCCGGAAACCGGCATTCTGTATGTGCCCTCGGCAACCTACATAAAAGTCTTCGCGCTCACGAACGACCCCGAGGCGTCCGATATCGACTATATTGACGCCGGCACCAACGCGCCCACGGTTTTTGACCTGCTGCTCACGAAACCGCCGCTTGGCCGCATCACCGCCATAGATCTGACCACCGGTGATCACGTATGGATGATCGCCAATGGTGATACGCCACAAGCATACAAAGACAATCCCGCACTTGAAGGAGTCGAACTGCCGCGCACCGGCAAGCCGACGCGGGCAGGAATCGTAGTGACCAGGTCGCTGCTGTTCGCCGGTGAGGGCGTGGGGACGGTCGGCAACATTCGAGGGGATCCCGTCTTTCGTGCGCACGACAAACAGACCGGGGAGATACTGGCCGAAATCGAATTGCCGGCGACGCAGTCCGGCCCGCCGAGCACTTATATGCTCAACGGGCGCCAGTACATCGTGATGATGGTCATGGATGGGGAATCGCCGGCGGAACTGATCGCGCTCGCACTACCTTGGGCGAGCCTGCGGTAACGAACCAGGGGAAGAATCATGAGAACAGGAATTATTGGCATGGCATTGCTTGTAACCATTCTGCTAGCGGGCGCACAAACAGCGACTGGCCAGCAGGATTGGGATGCGATCGAGGTGACGGTGCACCCGGTGTCCGGTAGCGTGAGTTATATCGAGGGCAGCGGCGGTAACATCGGACTGTTTGTCGGCGACGATGGTGTTTTTCTGATCGATGATCAGTACGCACCGCTGACCGACAAGATCGTCGCCGCGATTCGCACGGTATCGTCAGAGCCGATCCGCTTCCTGGTCAACACGCACATGCATCCGGACCATACGGGCGGCAATGAAAATTTCGGCAAGATGGGCACGTTGATTTTCGGTCACGAAAATGTGCGCAGCCAGATGGTCATCGCCGGTTACACGCAAGAACCGCCACTGATTACATTCAGCGAAGACATATCGTTTCACATCAATGGCGAAACCGTCCACGTTTTCAAAACACCGAACGCGCACACTAATGGCGACGTCTACATCAAGTTCGAATCATCGAACGTGATTCATGCCGGCGATGTGTACCGGACGACCTCCTACCCTTATATAGATACCAGCAACGGCGGCAGTTTCCTGGGTACGATCAAGGCTTACGATTTGTTGATAGAGGTAAGTGATGCCGACACAAAAATCGTGCCGGGCCATGGCGTAATTTCGAACGTCGAAGACGTCAGGGCGTTCCGCGACATGCTGCTCGTCATTCGTGACCGGGTTGCCGGCGCAATAAGAGAAGGCCAGTCGCTTGAGGAAGCACAGGCAGCCGGACTGACCGCAGAATATGACGATCGCTGGGACAGCGGACGCCGCATTGGCAGTGCGGCGACACTGATTGAATCTGTGTACGCGGAGATGGCGAACTAAGATTTCGCCCGCTGGGGCGGGCTCCTACGACACGTTCGCGAGACGTTTTGCTGTAGGAGCCCGCCCCAGCGGGCGATATGGAAGGACACGAATGATGAGCAAGAGAATGATTGTGGCATTGGCGCTGGTTGCAGTTTCCTGCAGCACCTTCGCCGATCCGCGAATACTCCCCATGCGCGAACGCGCCGCGGTGATCGATCGCTGGCTGACGATACGCGTGCAGACGGTCCTGCCGGAGCTGATGCGGCGCACCGGCATCGATATGTGGGTCATCATCTCGCGG
>SMVB01378396.1_pt1 | contig 10306 bp, 10 predicted proteins | sample 2456461 | NCBI WGS metagenome assembly SMVB01 (sample SAMN11095934, study PRJNA526329) | marine sediment metagenome | biome: Marine sediment; feature: Surficial sediment; material: Deep marine sediment; isolation source: Hadal surficial sediment | place: Pacific Ocean | collected 2014-05 | depth...
CAGGAATAAAGAAAACTATCTGGTTTTTGATATTGCAGCACAGTTTGCTGATGACGGACACAAAATCGGTGACTCCGTAGCCTGCGACGGCATCTGTTTAACTATCGTTGCATTCGATAAAAACATATTCACGGTAGAAGTTTCTCAGGAAACTATTCTGAAATCGATTGCAGCAAATTACAAAGTCGGTTCGAAACTGAATCTGGAACGTCCGCTTCTTGTAGGCAGCCGGCTGGGCGGGCATTTTGTCAGCGGTCATGTTGATGATGTCGGCCTGATTGTAGAGGCAAAACCCATCGGTGCCTCAGTAGAGCTATCAGTTATATTCGATAAGAAGTTTGTGCGGTTAGTGGTAGATAAAGGTTCTATAACTATAAACGGTGTTTCGTTGACGGTCAACGATGTCATAGAAAACAAAGTTACGGTTAATCTGATACCTCATACGCTGAAATCGACAAACCTGCAAAACTTGAAAGCAAAAGACAAAGTAAATCTTGAATTTGATATACTCGGCAAGTACGCAGTCAAAGCTCATGGCATAGACAATCCTGACAGGCAAGCGCTTGCTAAATTATCCGAAGGAGGCTGGTAAAATATGACCACCCACTATAAATTCAGCACAATTGAAGAGGCAGTTGAAGATATAAAGAACGGCCGTTTTGTAATTGTAGTTGATGACGAAGATCGTGAAAACGAAGGCGACCTGATAATGGCCGCGGAAAAAGTTACGGCTGCTGATATCAACTTTTTTGTGACGCATGGCAGAGGCCTGATTTGTGTGCCTATGTCTAAAGAAAGATTGGACAAGCTGGAGCTGCAGCCGATGGTACAGAAAAACAGCGCCTTGCTGGGCACGCGTTTCTCTGTTTCGGTTGATGTTGTCAAAGGGACCACAACAGGAATCTCAGCAGAGGACAGAGCCAAGACTATTAAGGCGCTGGTCGATTCCAAAACTAAACCTGATGATCTGGCCCGGCCGGGTCATATTTTCCCGATTCAAGCAGTCGATGGCGGCGTTCTGGCCAGAGCCGGACATACCGAAGCCACAGTAGATCTCTGCCGGCTGGCCGGATTGGCACCGCTCGGTATACTGTGCGAGATAATGGACGATGACGGCAGCATGGCCAGGGTTCCCAGGCTTATGAAATTGGCCGAGAAATTCAATTTGAAAATCATTACGATTCAGGATTTGATTGCCTACCGTAACGAAAATCAAAAGCTGGTACATAGAATGAACTCGGTAAATCTCCCCACCAAACTAGGGGATTTTCAGCTTTATCTCTATCGTTCAGAAGTCGCTGACGAACATCATCTGGCTCTGGTCAAAGGTGATGTAAGAAATACCGAAAATGTTCTGGTCAGGCTGCATTCGAGCTGTCTTACCGGTGATGTTTTTGGATCGGTACGCTGTGACTGCGGTGAGCAGCTGAACCGGGCTATGGAACTGATTGAAGAAGAAGGCTGCGGCGTGGTGCTTTATATGGGACAGGAAGGACGGGGCATTGGTTTGGTCAACAAGCTTAAAGCATACGAACTTCAGGAGCATGGCCGTGACACTGTCGAAGCTAACGAAGAACTTGGTTTCGCTGCAGACTTGCGGGACTACGGCATCGGTGCCCAGATTCTCAGAGATCTGGGGCTGTCCTCAATAAGACTTTTAACCAACAATCCCAGCAAAGTTATCGGGCTAAGAGGCCACGGACTTGATATAACAGAACGAATTCCGCTTCAGACTGTGCCGACTAATTCCAATCGAGCTTATCTTGAAACCAAGCGCGATAAGATGGGGCATATTCTAAAATTAACCGGACATAACCAGGAAATCAGACGTGGCGCCGAAAAACATTAAAGGAAAGCTTGATGCATCGGGCCAGAAATATGGCATAGTTGTTAGCAGGTTCAACCACTTTTTGACAGATAAACTGGTGGAAGGCGCCATAGACTGCCTCGAAAGGCACGGCGCCAGTGAGTCTGATATTACCGTCTGCCATGTACCGGGTGCTTTTGAAATTCCGCATACTGCAGCAAAACTCGTAGACTCGAAGAACTTTGACGCTATTGTTTGTCTGGGGGTAATTATCAGAGGAGAGACGCCGCATTTTGATTATGTCGCCGGTGAGTCTGCGGCCGGGATAGCGAAACTTTCACTTGAATCAGATATACCAGTGCTGTATGGTATAGTGACAACAGAGAATCTTGAACAGGCAATCGACCGCTGCGGCGCCAAAGCCGGTAACAAAGGCTGGGACGCAGCACTTGCCGCTATAGAAATGATAGATTTGGATAAGCAGATATGACGGAAGTCCGCAGACCACCCCGCCACAAGGCCAGAGTGCTGGTGCTTCAGGCGCTTTATGCTGTCGACTGTGGCAGCATAGAGCCGGAAATTTCAATCGAGAAACTGGCTAATGAACAGTCTCTTTCTGAAAGACATCAGAATTTTGCCTCCGAGCTTTTTGAGTTAACCAGAGAAAATATCAGCTGGGCCGATGGCGAGATTTCAGCTTTGCTCAAAAACTGGAAAATAGAAAGAATAAATAACATTGACCGAAATATTTTGCGAATGGCCATGGTGGAATTAAGGCATCTGCCCGACGTACCGGTTAAAGTTGTTATCAATGAAGCAATCGAACTGGCCAAGACATATTCGACTGAAAAATCCTCATCATTTGTAAATGGAATTCTGGATGGCTTTTGCAAGACTATCAATACTTAACAGCCGCCAGCGTTTAAAAGAGTCAATCGGCAAAATTAAAAGTGATTGATGTTCGTATTCTTTTATATTCCGAAAATTTACATAGCCATTGCCTGCGCTGCCAGGGAAGAATATTGGGTAGTATAACAGACTGACGATGCTGAAGAACTATTTACAAAAGATTGACAGGCTTCAATTATTCAGTGGCGCTTTCGTGTTGCTTGCTACGCTTTTGATTTATGTCAAGACGATGGCGCCAACTTTGTCGTTCTGGGATTGCGGCGAGTTTATCGCCTGCAGTTATATTCTGGGCATCCCGCATCCGCCGGGGACACCTCTTTATATTTTAATTGGCCGGATTTTTTCGATCATTCCCATTTTTGAAGACATCTCAGCCAGACTGAATTTTCTATCGGCATTAAGCTCGGCTTTCACTGCTTTATTCTGCTACCTCTGTGCCGCTAAGATTCTGGACTACTGGTTTGATAATAAAACAGATCTGGGTAGCAGGCTGATTATTCAGGCCGGTTCTGTTAGCGGTGCATTAATGGCTGCTTTTGGAATTACTAACTGGAATAATTCCGTTGAGGCCGAAGTTTACGGACTTTCGATGATGCTCTTTATGGGCATCCTCTGGCTGACGCTGCTATATCTTGACAAGCGGGACGAACCGGGAAGTATCAAGTTAGTAGCGCTAATTTTCTATCTGGCCTTTTTGGGGATAGGTGTGCACATGACGACATTTTTGGTACTGCCAATTGTATCACTGGCGTTTGTCTTAAAAAGTAATGCACCTGCCAAAGTATGGTATGCCGTCGGCGGCTTTATCTTTTTAGAACTATACCTGATCTTTATTCTCTCATCCAGGCCGACCGAGATTGCTTTATACGTGCCAGTCTTAATAGTTAGTCTTATATTTTTGTTTTTTGTCTTTTCATTTGATAAGATAAAACCGATTTATCTGATTGCTCTGGCCGGGTTTGCGCTTTCTGTGGCTCCGTTGTTTGGCAAACTGTACGAATCAATGATGATTGCTGCCGGAGCCACCGGGAATTTATCTTCTTCGGCTGCAGGCGTGCTTAACAGTATCGGGGGAATTTCTTTTGCTGCTTTAATTGCTTTCGGAATTTATGCAGCGGTTAAGAGAATATCGTTAAGAAAAAGCGGCACGGACAGCGATCATTACTTCAACGTGGCTTTGTTTATCGGCGTAGCTGCGGTCATGTCAGGATTTGTATTTCTGGATGCACTCAAAGGCCACAGGAGTTTTCTTGCTATCTCAGCTGCTATGGCCGTTGTCTTAGTCCTGCTGATCTACCGTTACATTAACTGGTCGATGCTCATTGCTACCGCCGGTGCCTTGTTGATAGTGCTCGGTGTCACTCAATATTTTTACGGCACCATGATAGTACTGGCGATTCTTACTCTGGGTGGTTTAGTTTTTAAGTTAAGCGGCTGGAAAAATGCTGTCCTGATCGTTCTTGTGGCGGCTATCGGTTTTTCCTGCCATCTTTTTATTCCGATTCGTTCGGCACAGCATCCGGCCATTAACGAAAACAACCCCTCATCAAGTCTGCAGGCGACCATCAATTACTTTGAAAGAAAGCAGTATGGCTCGCAATCGATGGTCGAAAGAATGTTTAAGCGTCGAGGTGACTGGCAAAATCAATTTGGTGACTTCCGTCGCATGGGCTTCTGGAAAGCCTTCAAAGAGCAGTTCGGATTTCCCGGACCGTTTTTAGTATTGCCGCTTCTGCTGGGATTGTTCGGACTCTGGGAGGTGATCCGAAAAAAGCCGGACAGGGGCGTGATACTCTTTTCACTGTTGTTGATTGGTTCTGCCGGGCTGGTTTTGTATATGAACTTTGCCGACGGCAGTCGTATTAATCCGCAGACCGGCGGAGACTATCTGGAAGTACGCAACCGGGATTATTTTTTCACTCCGGCTTTTGTGGTCTTTGGCATGGCCATAGGTCTGGGCATTGCCGCCACCGTGTATTATATCCGTGATGCGGTCAGCAGCCTGACACCGCTAATCAGAAAAACAGCGGTTACAGCTGCTTCGTTATTATTTTTCTTACCTGTTGTCACCATTGCCGGCAATTATCACTATGCTGACAGAACCGATAATTACCTGCCCTATGACTACGCCCACAATTTGTTACTTTCTGCAGATGAAAACGCAATTTTCTTTACCAGCGGTGATAACGACACCTTCCCTTTATGGTGCCTGCAGCAGGTTTACGGCGTTCGAACTGATGTCAAAAATGTTAATCTCTCTTTGTCCAATACCAGATGGTACATCAAACAATTACAATCAAATCTTGGCGTTAATTTCAGCTTAACTGACCAGGAAATTGACGAGATGAGACCTTTCCGGACAAGAGACGGTACCGTATTCAAATTACAGGATCAGGTCATAGATATAATTATGAAAGAGAATTTTGGTAAGATGCCGATAAATTTTTCAGTTACAGTCGGATCAGGCGCCAGGAAATATAAAGGGCGCTCATTAGATTCGTTGCTGTCATTAAGAGGGATGTCCTGGCGTGTAAACGATAATGTCAGAAATCTGGGGGTGGATATAGAAGAATCATTTGAGCTGTTTACGAGTCCGGATAAATTCCAGTATCGGCACTTGAATGATCCTGATGTATATTTAAACGAAACCTCGGCCAGGCTTGCCAAAAATCTGGCCAACGGATTTTTGGTATTAGGTGACGCCTTGAGAGTTCGCAAAGACTTTGATCGCTCCGAATTTCTGGTGCTGCGAGCCAGACAATTAATTCCGTCTGCAAAGGCTCCTCTGAAATTTTTATCCAGATTGTATTATGATCAGAGAAAAGATGAAGAGCTCAAAGCTCTGATTGATACCGTAAATCTCGACGATAAAACATTTATGTATATCTTGCTGGCTCAGACTTACAGCGCCAAAGGAGATAATGTCAGGGCAGAGGCGACACTTAAATTACAATTGTCCCTGGAGCCAACCAACAGGACTTTATTCGATGAACTGATGCGGTATTATTTACGTCAAAGGCGGCTTAACGCCATGCGCAGTGAGATCAGCAAGTGGCTGCAGCATAATCCCCATGATGAACAGGTCAGAGAGATATACCGGGACCTTGAGCGAGCCGTCAATAGCGGCGACAGTCCGGGGAAGCTGCCAGATAAATGAAAATACTTGCTCTTAACTGGAATGACCTGAAAAATCCCTATGGAGGAGGCGCCGAAGTACACCTTGAGGAGCTGCTCAGACGGCTGGTCAAATACGGCCATCAGGTTACGTTGTTTTGCTCGGGCTTCAAAAATTGTGCCGCTGAAGAGGTTGTCGAGGGAATTCAAATAATTCGGCGCGGCAACCGCTACAATTTTAACCTGATTGCTCCGTTTTATCTTCGCAGGATAATCAAAGAAAACGACTTTGATATGCTGATTGAAGACATAAACAAGATTCCCTTTTATACTCCGCTGTACTTAAATATTAATACTCTGGTGGTGGTGCCTCATCTTTTTGCAACAACAGTCTTTCATGAGCTTAATTTTATCCTGGCCAGTTATATTTATTTCTCTGAAATACCTTTTACCTGGGTCTATGGGCGCAGCAAATTTAATGTCATTTCCGAATCAACAGCTGACGACCTGGTCAACCGCGGTATCCCCAGAAACAACATCGCGGTAACATATTGCGGCATTGACCGGGAAGTTTATAAATATGACTCAAGCGTCAGTAAATATGAGCAGCCGACTATTCTGTATCTGGGACGAATCAAAAAGTATAAATCTATTCAGCATCTGATTTTGGCATTTAAAAAAGTTAAAGACAAAATCTCTGATGCCCGGCTGATGATAGTAGGCGCCGGCGATTACATTGAGGCTCTCAAAAAATTAGCCGATTCGCTTAAGCTGCATGATTCGGTAGAATTTGCAGGCTTTGTTTCACAGACTGAAAAAGTAGAACGGATGCGCCGTTCTCATCTGGCGGTGCTGCCTTCGATTCGAGAAGGCTGGGGGCTTACGAATATAGAATGCAACTCAGTCGGTACGACGGTGGTGGCTGCTGATTCACCGGGGTTGCGTGATTCGGTCAAAAACGGCGAGACTGGCTTACTTTATCCTTATGGCGATATCGAGGCAATGGTTGAGTCGATCATGAAAATTTTGAGTAATACTGGTTACAGGCAGAAGCTGGAGAAGTCTGCTCTGGAGTGGGCCGAAGAATTTAACTGGGATAGTGCCGCCAAAGAATTTGAAAAACAATTGATAGAGCTAAGGCGGGCTGCAATTGACAAATAAAGCGAAAAAGAGAGTTTATCTGGCCATAGGTCTGCTGATATCGGCTGTGCTGATCTGGTTTTTGTTTCGGGAAATAGATTTCATCAAACTCAAAGCGGCGCTGCAGCAGGCTAACTACTGGTGGTTTGTGCCGACTATCATGCTGATATTTATTACGATGTATCAGCGGGCATTTCGCTGGAAAGAAATGCTGGCGCCGATAAAGAAAGTACCATTTTCGAAGCTGCTGGCGGCGACCTGCGTCGGCTTCATGGCCAATAATGTGCTGCCGCTCAGGATGGGAGAGTTTGTCAGGGCTTACTCTCTTTCAAGTCAGGACAAAGAGATTACCAAATCCGCTTCAATGGCAACTATATTTGTGGAGCGAATGGTTTTTGACCTGGTCGCTCTGCTGGTAATCTTTGTGGGAGTTCTGACTTTTTCTGAAAGCTTAAGCGAACAAATCAATGACCAGATTACTGTCGGTATTTATTTAGCTATGGGCATAGCATTGACCGGTCTGATCTCTATGATAATCCTCTCATTACATCCCGAAAAGACAGGTATCTACCTGACCCGATATCTCTTTTTTCTGCCCGGGCGGGCTAAAGAGTTTATCCGGGCAATTGTCCTGAAATTTGCCCGGGGAGTGGAATTTTTAAGGAGTGCGAAAAGAGTAGTTTCTGTTGCCCTCCAGACTCTCTTAATCTGGATTTTGATGGGTGTCTCAAATTACTTCGTCTTTGAAGCTTTCGGTTTTCAATTGCCTCTTGATGCTGCCTTTGTGCTGCTGGTAATAGTTTCAATTTCGATACTCGTGCCATCATCGCCCGGATTTGTAGGCGTCTATCACGCCGGAGTGGTCTGGTCACTGGCGATTTATGGAATAGAGAAAGAAGTTGCTCTTTCCTGTGCCATCGCCCTGCATGCGGTGCAGTATCTGGTTATTACCGGTATGGGCTTTTATTTCCTGAAAAAAGAGCATCTATCCCTTAAGGAACTTGAAGAAGAAGCTTCTGTCAGTCTTTCCGAGTAAAACTGGTAATATTGAAATTTCTGCCCGATAGTTCAAACTTGACTTGAACGAAGTAAATCGAATATCATTTGCTTTAGAGGATAGGAATTAAGATGAAAAAGTTTTTCTTAGCGATATTATTGTTGGTTTTGATAGTGGCTATAAGCTATTTCAAAGCAGTCAGAGACAGGGACAAATCCGCAGATTCCTTTGAAAGCGGTCGTAAATCCAGCGAAATGAAAGCAATGGTACTGGCCGGCGATATTGATTCGCTCAAGCAGTACATAGGTCAGCAGAACGTAACATTAGCTGAATCGCTGACAATCCAGCAAAAAACATATCTAAAAGAACTGGATTCCGTGGCTGAAAGTAGTAGACGACAAAGATTTCAAGATAACCGAACTGAACAAAAAGTTAAAACAAGCCTCCAAAAAGAAAAGTTCTGCTCTGAGCTCCAGACCCAAATCTGACAAGCATCAGGAGCTCTTAGCCTATTACAAAAAGAGATATGAGTCTCTGCCCGGTGATTTGACCAACTATGAGCGAAAAGTAGCCCTGACAGAAATCAGGCAGGAGACGGCGCGAAAATATTCAATGAGTATAACTGACCTGAACAAAATTCGAGAAAAAAATAATATAGATTACTGACAATGTCACCTCGCAAAGCATCAAGGTTTTCAGAAATCTTAGTGGACAGGCTTTATCTGGAGTCTTTTTCCAACGAGCAATCTGTTTTCTCCAAAGAGAACGAACAAAAAATTGAACCAAAGTTAAAGACTAAGCTCCTGCGAAAGCTCAAGTGGCATATCAACAACTCTCTCTCCGCACGTCAGGAAGAAGTCATCAAGTATTACCTGAGAGGTCTGAAAGAGAGAGAAATCGCAGAAATTATAGGCATAACCCAGCAAGTCGTAAATATATATAAGCACAGGGCTATCAAGAAGTTAATCAGCGTAATCAGCAGCTGAAGTGTATGTTAAACCACCTATTAGTAAAGGAGTGATGTTGAAAGCCGGAGACTTTGGGGCTGTTGCCGCGCTGTTACAGTACTTTATGAGGAGGTGATACTCAGCATTTTTTTTTGAATCCCTATACTTCACCGCCATCCTGGCTTTTAGTAGTTAGACGTTAACCTTTGGGAGGGGGATTGGCAATAGGGAGGCATATATGCCTAAGAGAAAAGAAAAAGAGCAATTTGCTCTGTTGGGAAAAAAAGACTGTTGGCACACCTACGGCCTGCAGATTCTGGCAACTCAGAAATTTGCCAGAGTGGTGACTTCCATACTAAGCGGTCGTCACACTCTTATTACAGCGAAATTCTTGAATCGTAACTCGGCTACGATCAATTAGTGAAAGTAGGTAGGTAAGTAGGGAATCTTTTGACAAAAGATTCTATGAAAATTAAAAGGCGGAATCTGCTTTAAGTAGATTCCGCCTTTTTTGGTGCTTTCTTAAAGTCCAACGAATCTCCTTGACTCTACCCCAACCATGCTCTTTTTTCAACAATCTAATGGGCAGTACACTTTTAATCTATTGCATTATAATCTTTGCGGCCACTTTTGGAATCGGCCTGCTTACACTTATCCGGAAATGGGAAGATGAGCCGCTTCATCTCTTTGTCTCTTTTGGGGCTGGCATATTTATGGGCGTCGTCTTTTTTCACATGCTTCCTGAGGCATTTAATTCGCAGGCAGCCGGAGCCACACCTGTTATGCTCTTGTCCGGTTTTCTCTTAGTTTTCTTTGTTGAAAAATTTATGCTGACTACCGGCGACGGGGGAGTAGTGCACGAGCATAAGGCTATCGCTGTAACAGCTTTGATCGGGCTGACTGTACATTCTGTTATTGAAGGCTTCGGGCTGACCATAGCCAGTTCCGACAGCCACTTTATCGACCTCTTTTTCTATTCGATATTATCCCACAAAATTCCGGCGGCCATATCTTTAGCGTCGCTGTTTCTGCTGGCCAGATTTACTAAGAAGCAAGTTGTACTGCTTCTTCTGGCCTTTAGTCTGGCAACCCCCGCAGGAGCGCTGTTTTCGTTTCCTTTCTTTGCTCAAAGCGGCTCGGTTTATATCGGCTATCTGACGGCTCTTACTGCCGGTTCGCTGCTGTATATTGCCACGGGTGAACTTTTACCCGAGGTATTTCATACCCGCTCCCAGAGATGGCTCAAATTAGGTCTTTTTCTGGCCGGACTGATACTTATCACGGTTCTGGGGCCATCTCACAGCCATTAGCTTAATCTTCATCCAAATCCAAACATATTTGTTGAAATCTGGTATAAAAGCTCATAGATAGGAATCTGAAATGAATATACTC
>SMVB01059880.1_pt1 | contig 10305 bp, 10 predicted proteins | sample 2456461 | NCBI WGS metagenome assembly SMVB01 (sample SAMN11095934, study PRJNA526329) | marine sediment metagenome | biome: Marine sediment; feature: Surficial sediment; material: Deep marine sediment; isolation source: Hadal surficial sediment | place: Pacific Ocean | collected 2014-05 | depth...
AATCGATGGCGGGCTCGTGCGGTGACAAACGGGCTCGCAGCGAGAGCCATGGTGTTCCCCAGACGTCTGCGGGATAACGCGGGAACCTTGTCACCGTCATCGGGACAAGTCCATGACGGGAGCTGCGAGAAGTTTCCGCACCCTGGACTCGTCCATCTCGATGCCGAGCCCGGCTCGCGTTGGATGCGGCAGGCATCCTCGCACCGGAGGTTCGAGCAACGCGACGTCCCGAGCAAGCAGCCCACCCGTCGCGAGACCACAGGCGGGAAGTGCGCCTTCACTGGCGATTGCGATCGCGACCTGATGTGCCGCGGATACGCCGACCGCAGAATCGAGCAAGGACGTGACCACGACACCGACTCCCGCTTGCCTCGCGGCCCGGGCGACGCGAAGCGATGCCGAGGGGCCCCCCAGCGCCGAGGGCTTGATCACGAGCAGATCCGCCGCGCCGGCCTCGATGACCCGCAGGGCGTCCGTCTCTGTCACCACGGATTCATCGGCGGCCAATGGAACCGGTGAATGCTTGCAGAGCGCCGCCATGGCCTCGAGTGCATCGGCGGCCAACGGTTGTTCGAGGTACTCGATCTGATGGCAAGCAAAGCTTTCGAGGGCAGCCAGTGCGTCGCTCATGCCGTCGATGTCCCGGGCAACGCCTTGGCCATAGCCCTGGTTTGCATCCAAGCGAATCTTTGCGCCGGGTCCCACGACTTCGCGCAATCGCGCGACCCGGGCTAGATCGCGCTCGAGATCGAGGGTACCCAGCTTCAATTTGAAGCTGCCAAAGCCGTTTGCAAGCTCAGTCCGCGCGGCTCGTTCCAGCGCATCGAGTTCGTCGCCGGTCACGAGCGCGTTGCACTCGATCACCCTGGGTGCTGCTCCGTGTTCGGGGGTCAGAAGCTCGAACATGGGCTTTCGCTCGGCCCTCGCCCACAGGTCGAGCACGGCGGTTTCGACGGCCGCCCGGGCGCAGCCCGACGACATCGTCAGCTGCGTGACCCGTGCCTGCAACTCGTCGAGTCGCGCGACATCGCTGCCGATCAACGCAGCCGCTGCATCCGCGAGCACCGAGCGAGACGCTTCCAATGATTCGAGCCCAAAGCCCGGATAGGGCGAGGCTTCACCCCAACCCGCCTCGCCAGAATCGGAAACGAGTCGGACCAGGGTGCCGCGACGTTCGGTCACCCGAGCCTGCGCGTTTGTAACTGCCTTGGCCAGGGGCAAGCAGATCGGATAAAGCTGTGCGCCGATGATCTTCAAGCCGGCCTCACAGCCACCAGCCAACAGCGAGCAACAGGGAGAAGATCATCCCCAGCTTGGCAGTATTTGCGAGCGCTTCGTTCAAGCTGGGGCCATCGGTGTTTTGAAAAACCCGATCGACCAGACGACATGCGTGCGGCAGAGTGACGAGCGGCAGCCACACCCAGATCGACCGTTCGCACACCAACCAGTACACCGGCAGCATCCAGTAGGCCAGGGCGACCAGCACGACGTACTCGATGCGACCTCCTCGCGCACCCAGTCTCACGGCCAGGGTGCGCTTGCCCACCCGTTGATCGGTTTCGCGATCGCGCACGTTGTTGACCACGAGGGTGGCGGTGGCGAGGGCGCCGACCGGTATCGACGCCAACAACGCCAGTGACGACGCCTCGAGGGTCTGGCAGTAAGTCGTTCCCACTACGGCCACGACACCGAAGAACAAGAACACCATCGGATCCCCGAGACCGTGGTAGCCGAAGGGCCAGGGCCCACCGGTATACGTCACCGCGGCGATGATGGATGCGACACCGATCGCGACGATTGGCCAACCCGCGATCGCCGCCAAATACACCCCCACCAGGGTCGCGGCGGCGAACACGGCGACCATCCCGGTTCGCAATTGAGACGCGGTCAACAGGCCGAGCTGGCTCGCCCGGGCCGGGCCGATGCGATCTTCGCCGTCGGCTCCCTTTTCGAAGTCGTAGACGTCGTTTGCGAAGTTCGAACCGAGTTGGAGCAGTACGGCGCCGAGCAGCGCCGCCAGCGCGGGCAAAAACCGGGCGCCTCCCTCTACCGAAGCGACCGCCGTCCCCACTGCGATGGGACCGACCGCAACAGCCAACGTGCGGGGCCTGGCAGCCATCAGCCAGGCCCTGCGGTCGAATCCGCCGGGAACAGCGCGCTGGGCGAGATCTTCCACGCTCAGGGTCGCCAGGGAAAGCGAGAGAAGTCGGGTTTGCGCTTTTCCATGAAGGCCGCGCGACCTTCCTGTGCTTCTTCGTTCATGTAGAAGAGCATGGTGGTGTTGCCCGCAAGTTCTTGAATGCCCGCCTGACCGTCACAGTCCGCGTTGAAGGCGCTCTTGAGGCAGCGAATGGCCATGGGACTCATGCTCACGATCTCGCGCGCCATCACCAGGCCGGCGGCTTCGAGTTCCTCGAGCGGAACCACATCGTTCACCAGCCCCATCTCGAGGGCCTGCGCTGCATCGTACTGGCGACAGGTGAACCAGATCTCGCGAGCCTTCTTCTGTCCCACGACTCGGGCCAGGTACGAAGTACCGAAGCCCGCATCGAAACTCCCCACCCTGGCCCCGGTCTGTCCGAAGCGCGCGTTCTCCGCCGCGATCGTCATGTCACAGATCACGTGGAGCACGTTGCCCCCGCCGATCGCGTAGCCTGCCACCAGGGCGATGATCGGCTTGGGCATGCTGCGAATCAGGCGCTGAAGATCCAGCACATTGAGCCGCGCGATCCCGTCGTCCCCACCGACATAGCCCGCGTGACCCCGCACGCTCTGATCCCCCCCCGAGCAAAAGGCCTTGTCGCCCTCTCCCGTAAACAGGATGCAACCCACCGTCGAGTCCTCGCGAACCCTCTGGAACGCATCGATCAACTCCTTGACCGTCTCGGGCCGGAAAGCGTTGCGGACCTGCGGCCGGTTGATCGTGATCTTCGCGATCCCGTCGTCCAATTTTTCGTAGCGGATGTCCTCGTATTCGTGAACCGTCTTCCAATTTTCTGAGCTCATCATGCTTCCTTGTCACTGTGCCGGTCGCGCAAGCCAACGCCGGCGGTTAGTTCTCCCGGGCGTCGATCTCCGCGAAAAACTCGCGGGCGACGCGACCAAAAGCTGCCTGGTTTTCGAGGTGCGCGGCGTGGCCGGCGGCAGCCACGATCTCGCATCGCGAATTTGGAACTCGTTCCCCGAAGGCGCGGGCGATTGCAGTAAATTTTTCGTCCAGGGCCCCGGCGACGAAACAGGTCGAAACTTTCAAGCCGGAGAGTTCCAGGGGCGCCATCGCTCCGGTCCCCATGCCGCGCAAACTCCCGGCGAGTCCGTGGGGCCGGTTGCGCAGACGTTGCGCCCTGGAAATGGCGAGCGAGCCCTCCCCCAACTGGGACTGGCTGGCAAAGATGGGCTTCGCCATCCACTCGTCGACGAATCTTTCGAGCCCCAATTCGAGGATGCGCGCTGCGAGGGCCTCGTCTTCGAGGATTCGCGCCTTGCGCGTTGCGGGGTCGGAGAGTCCCGCACTTGCGCCGACCACCAACGCGGAACGCGAACGTTCGGGATAGCGGGTGCAAAAGGCGAGTGCCGCCCGCCCCCCCATCGAGTAGCCGAGCAGATGGGGGCGAGCTAGCGCGAGCGAGTCGACGACCGCCGCAAGCTGATCGACGCAGCGATCCATCGAGTAGGCGGCGGCCTCGTCGGGAGCATCGCTGCATCCGTGACCGACGAGATCGATGCAGACGGTGGTCCGGGTTTCGCACAATTCGGCGACGACGCCCCGCATACTCTCGCTGGATCCAGTGAAGCCGTGCAGGATCACCACCGGAGGAGCAGCGTTTCTGGCACAGGGGACGGTTCGCGCGTGCAGGCGAACGCCGTCGACATCGACAAAGGTTGAAAATATTCGCTTCACTCGCCTCCTCCCTCGGCTTCGAGAGCTTGTCCAACGGCGCTGACCAGCCCGCGGAAGTGCTCGAGGTTCGCTTCGCGATCGATCGGAACTTCGATGATCGAAACCCCGGGATGGGCGAGAGATTTTTCGATCGCGGCCGCGTACTGGTTCCAGTTCGCAACTCTGGTATGGGACAGACCGTATAGCGGAGCGACCGCCGAGAGATCGACGCCATGAGGGGTGGTGAAGAATTCGTTGAAGCGTACGGACTCTCCGAACCCGGCGATGGGCAAAAACGAGAAGATGCCCCCGCCGTCGTTGTTCAAAACGATGATCGTGACCCGCAGCGGGTAGCGGCGCGCGGCCAGCAAGCCGCCGATGTCGTAGAGAAACGCGAGATCCCCGGTCAACAAGAACACGTGCCCGCGATCGGCCGCGGCCGCGCCGAGCGCACTCGACACGAGCCCGTCGATGCCGTTTGCTCCGCGGTTCGAAAGCACTCGGACGCCGACTGCACTCTTGGGCATGAAGGCGTCGAGATCCCGCACCGGCATGCTGTTCGACACGTAAAGGAGCGAGGACTCGGGGAGTCGCGAGCAGAGATCTCGGGTCGCTCTGGGTTCGAGCAATGCGCTCTCAGCGTCGAGGCAGCGCTCGAGAACGGCCTCGGTCGCGGAGTCGGCGGCGGTGAACGAAGTCAGCCAATCCGTCTCCGGCACAGCCCTTCTGCGTTTTTCGATTTGGGCACAGAGCCTTTCGCACAGATCGACCGGGTCCGCCAACACGAAGTCCGAGGTCAGGTGCGAGGGTTCGTGAAAGGCCCCGTTGGAACTCACGAGCACGAGTCTTGCCGGCGGAGTCGCCTCGAGCCAAAGGCGCAGCGCCTTGCTGACCGGCGTTCCTCCAAAACGCAGAACCAGCTTCGGAGGGTGGGAAGCCCCGAAGACCGGATCGCGCAAGAACAGATCCGATCCCGCGATGATCGGCCCAGCTTCGACGTGTGCACCCCTGCGCAAGCCGGACAATGGTTCCGCCAACACGGGCCAACCCAGCAGACGACCCAGGCGGGCGACCACGGGAGCAAAGCCTGGCTCGTCCAGCGCTCCACAGGCGATGACGCCGCGATCGAGCTCGAGAAAATCATCGACCAGCCGATCGATTTGAGTCGCCGATGCCCGGGGAAGTTCGACACTGTATTCCACGTAGGGTCGGCCGTCCGCCCGACCCTGTGTTGCGACGAGATCGGCATCGGGCTCAGGGCCGAAAGCATCGCTGTGAACCGGTTCCAGGGGTTCGCGCAGAGGCCAATTCAAGTGCACCGGACCCGGGTTTGCGCCCCGACTCTCGCCGACGGCACGGCAAGCGATCGCGCGCGCGTAGCGGAGCATCTTTGAGCCCGCCTCGGGAATCGGAAGTTCGGCGAAGAAGCGAACCTGCGAGCCAAAGATCTTGAGCTGGTCGATGGTCTGCCCCGCGCCCCAATCCCGCAGTTCGGGAGGCCGATCCGCGCTCAAGACCACGAGCGGGACCCCCGCGTAGTGGGCTTCGATGACCGCAGGTGCGTAATTGGCGAGGGCAGTTCCCGAAGTGCAGACGAGCGCAACCGGGCACCGGCTCGCCTTGGCCAGACCCAGGGCAAAGAACGCCGAAGAACGTTCGTCGAGATGCGACCAGGCCCGCAGCCCGGGCACACTCCCGGCGGCGACGGCCAGCGGCGTAGAGCGCGACCCCGGTGAGATGCAGACGTGCTCGACGCCGCAGCGCGATAGTTCTTCGAAGAATGCCAGGGTAAAGGCGTAGGTGGCGTTCGGCGCATTCGCGCTGCCGCGCATCTCGAACTCGCTTGCGGGTTCGTCTCGGGTCGCGGTTTCTCGGCTCATCTAAATCTCCGTCAGCGGCGCGAGCAACGCGCGCAGCTTGAGACGGGTCTCTGCCAGTTCCTGAGACGGGTCCGAACCGGCGACGATCCCGGCGCCGGCGAACAGGCGCGCGCTGCGACCGCGCAACAGGGCAGAGCGCAATGCGACCCGGAACTCTCCGTCGCCCCGGCCGTCGAGATAGCCCACGGGTCCCGCGTACCAACCCCGATCGAGGGCTTCGAAGTGTTCGAGCCAATCGAGTGCCGTTTTGCTGGGAGCGCCGCCGACCGCTGCAGTGGGATGAAGTCGGCCCACCAAGTCCAACACGGTCGTGGTGCCGCGTCGATGTTCCCGCAAGCGACCGCAAAGCGGCGTCTCCAGGTGTTGGATGCCTTCGAGTTTGAGCAGCCGGGGCGCAGCCGGTCCCTCGAGGCTTCCGCACGCATCCCGGAGCGCCTCTCGGATCGAACGGATCACCACGGCGTGTTCGACCTGCTCCTTTTCACTCTCGCACAGTGCCGCACTGAACTGGGCCTCTTCTTCGGGGCTGCGTCCCCGAGGCGCACTGCCCGCCACCGCAGAGGTCGTCACCTGATCGCCAACCAGACTGACGAGCCGCTCGGGGGTCGCCGAAACGAACAGGTCGTCCCGGTCTCGCACGGCGAGGGTTGCACAGGAGGGAAACATGGTGCGCAGGCTGTTTAGAAACGAAGCCAGGTCGAAGTCGTGATCCCCCACCACCCGAAGCGATCTGGCGAGTACGACCTTTTCGAATTTGCCCGCCTCGATGGCCTCGAGCGCCGCTTTCACCTGGGCCAGGTAGCTTGTGTGCGTGCGGTCTGCCTGCACGCGAATTTCCGGCCCGAGAGCCCGAGTCTCCGCTGCGAGACCCAAGTCGGCAGCGAGATCCACGCACCCGGGAGAAAGATCTCGACGGTGCGACACAGCAGCAATCTCCGCCGCCAGGCGATGTTGAATCTCATCGACTCGACTGTCGGGTGCCACCCCACAGGTTCGGGTGACCCAGGCCAGCCCATTTCGACACACGATTGTGATCTCGTGCAACAACAGACGGCCGGCGCCGAGTCCGTGCCATTCACTTTGGGCTTCGACCTCGGTGTCGTAGAACGCAAACCCTCCCAGCAGGAGCGGTCCGCGATCCAAGGCCTCGCAGGTGTCCGACTCGTCGAGGCAGTGAAGTTGCAGATTGTCGAAGAGCTCGCGACTTTGGGCTGCGGCGTCGGCAAAGCGTTCGCGTCCCACGGCCTCGATGGCGGTCAACCGGCCGAGGCCCAGGATCGAAAGCCCGCGCTTCGGTTCTTGCCAATAGAAGGCGTCCAGGGCATCGCTCGCCAGAAAGTCTGCCAGCACGTCACGCTCGGGGACTTGCCAGCGCAGGGCGAGCCACTGGCGCCGATCTACCGTCTGGGCAATCGCTTTGCAGCGCTCGATGGCTCGGCGAACCGCTGCAGAACTTTCGCTCAGCCTCGCGAAATCGAACCTCACGCCTTGACCCCCGTGAGAATCTGGGCGGCTCCGAACAACAGCGACCGCTTTGCCACCCGAGTCATGCCCGCTTTGGCCAACATCGCAAAAAGCTCTTCAGGCGCGGGGAGATAGGCCGTGGACTCCGGCAGGTAGCGATAGGCGTCGCGGTCCGAGAGAAAGCCGCCGAGCAGGGGAACGAAGCGATCGAAGTAGAGCGAGTGAGCAGCGCGCACGAGGACCGACGAAGGTCGATCGACCTCGATCAACGCGAATCGCCCGCCCGGCTTCAAGACCCGGGCCATTTCGTCGAAGACCTCCGGCAGCGAGACGAAATTGCGCAGGGCGAAGCCGCAGGTGACGACATCGATGCTCTCGCTCAGAAACGGGAGCCCGGCCGCGTCGGCGCTCGCGAAATCGGCTTCGATCCCCCGATCCACGGCACCCCGGAGCATTTCCCGAGCAAAGTCGACGCCCACGACCCGAGCCCCTCGCGCCCGCACCTGCTCGCACAGATCTCCTGTGCCGCAGGCCAGATCGAGCACCCGATCAGCAGATCCCACGTCCACCAGATCCAGCGCCAGGCGCCGCCAACGCAGGTCGAGCCCGAAGCTCACGAGCCGGTTCAGCAGGTCGTAACGAGGCGCGATGCGGTCGAACATGTTCTTCACCGCGAGCCGCTTTTCGGCGCCGGTCGGCAGGGTCATCGACGCCATTCTCCTTTCAGGTGCGTGGCTTCGACGGCCGCAAGCGCGCGAGCGAGCGCCGGTCCCTCGCCCTTGGCGCGCAGGCGTTCCATCGCGCGGTTGACCAGGGTGCGTTGAAAGTGGAGCGCGACCAGCCGGGTGAGCCGCGGCAGCAGATCGCGAAAGGCCTGGGCGACGACTTCGGGGTCCTCGCCGTTGGGAGCGACTTTGCGAACATGATCGTCAAATAGATCGATCCCGCGTTCGCTCACTTCGCGGATGTTGCGATCATGTTGGGCGGCGAGGCTGAGGAACTCGCCGAGCGGGAGGCCGGCTGCGAGTACCGCGAGCCCGCTCTCGAGCATCTCCAAATCTGCGGAAGAGAAAAGTTCCTGGCCGTCGTCCTGGCGAGTGGGTTCGAGCACACCGGCCGCCTGGGCGGCGGCGATCAAATCTTCGGGAACCCCGGCGCGAGCGGCGAGTTCCGAGCGCAGAAACTTGCTCTCTCCCCCCCGCTCCTCGGCCAAAGCGTGGAGTAGCGCTTCGCCGGGCGCAGCCTTCGCTCGGCCCTCGACCCCATCCGCCGAAGTTTCGTCGGGCGCGGGGACCCGCTGAATTTGGGCGAGGCTGAAGCCCTGTCCCATCAACGAACGGATCTGCTGGAGTCGCGCCAGGTGAGCCGGACCGTAGATCGCGTTGCGGCCGTGCCGCTCCGGAGCGGGGATCAGACCCTTGCCCTGGTAGAACCGAATCGTATCGATCTTGACCCCGCTGGCGGCGGCCAGGTCTTCCACTTTAAAGTGCATGTGATTATTCTAAGAGTAATTACTCGTAACGTCCAGCCCGCAACGCCGCTCCCACCGGGATTTTTGAGGGCAAGGAGTCACTTCTTGCCTCGCTCGGGCCACTTGTCCTATGAACTGCCGAGTTCGCCTGCGGCAAAACCATCAGAGCTGATACGGCGTTTCCCGGTCTCATCGCGAGTCAATGAGCCGGGCCAGCGCGCTTGAAAGCACGACCTACGAGGAAGCCCCGCCATGGATGAGTTGCCGCTGGATCTGGTGGAACAGACGCGCGAAACGGTTCTGACCGACGAGCAGGACGCCCTGCGTTGGCTCAAGCAGGTCGACGGAACCGTCTACCACAACCGCAACGACGCAGACGGCGACAACGCCTGGGTCGCGGTGGTCCGCACCCCCGCCGCGAACGGCAAAACCGGGAAGATCATTCTCGCCTTTGGCGAGTCGATTCAGGAAGCGGCGGGCGCCGCGGAATCGGAGTGGAACGCGCTCTGGTCGAGCCTCAGCGTCCAGCACTGAGCCCTAGCTCAGCAACTGAGCACAAGAAAACTATTTCAGCAGCTTGAGCACGATGCCCGCACTGGCGTTCCCCTGGGCGAGGATCGAAATGCTCGCCTTGGCGAGAATCTGGTTCTTCAGCAAATTGGACGATTCCTTCGCAAAATCGGTATCGCGAATCTGCGAGTTGGCGCGCACCGTATTCTCGATCGCGACCAGTTGGCTGCGAATCTGGGAGGAGAGGCGATTTTCGGTGGCGCCCAACTGGGCCCGACTAGATGACACAGAACGAATCGCCTGGTCTATCCGATCGAGGGTTGCGGGGTCCGATGCATCGAGTCCTTCGACGCCCAGGGACGACGCAGACTGATCGTCCGACGCGATCTGCGTGGTCTCTCCGCCGCTGCCATCCACGATTTCAATACTCTCGTTGCCATCCAACAATTTCTTTCCGTTGAAGTTCGTGTTGGATGCGATGGTGTTCAACTGGTTGGACAACTGGTCGAATTCCTGCTGGATGACCTTTCTTTGCTGACCGTTGAGGGTCCCGTTCTGGGACTGAATGCTGAGTTCGCGCAGTCGACCCAGGATGTTCGAGGATTCGTTTAGCGCTCCCTCGGCGACTCGGGCGGCGCTGATGCCATCGTTGAGGTTTCGCACGCCCTGCCTGAGGGAAGACGTCAGGGACTTCAACCTTTCCGACACCGCGAGCCCCGCCGCATCGAAGGAGGCTCTGGGGATCCGACTTCCCGACGACAGTTTCTCGAGACTCTTGGATAGATTGCGCGAGATTGAACTCAGAGTTCGAATACCCGCGCTGCTCGAGCCGATGCCGATTCCTATTGCCATGGTGTTCTCCCGAGGCGCCGTTAGCGAGGGCGCCTCAACATTGCGCAGTCTTCGCGCAAGACACCGGCAGCCAAATTTCAGACTGAAAGCAAAGCGCAACCCGCGTTTCAAATTGCAATGTATTTGTACTCTTCGGACACCGGCGCAATAAATTGAGGCGAAACTGCAATTGAGCTTTCACCTGGCGCGGTCGCGCACGATCTCTCCAAAGCGCCGCAACACTCGGGTCCCATGGTCCGTGTCTCGAG
>SMVB01356008.1_pt1 | contig 10305 bp, 9 predicted proteins | sample 2456461 | NCBI WGS metagenome assembly SMVB01 (sample SAMN11095934, study PRJNA526329) | marine sediment metagenome | biome: Marine sediment; feature: Surficial sediment; material: Deep marine sediment; isolation source: Hadal surficial sediment | place: Pacific Ocean | collected 2014-05 | depth 0-1...
ACGTCGAAAATCACGCCCGGATGATCGGCGAGCCGCACAACCCAATCCGCGACCACATCGCTTGGCCCGGCGATAAGCACCGCATCGCTGTCTGGCGGTACTTCGTCCACCACGTCATCCACGATGCCCAACCGCACCGCGGTGTCCGCATTCTCAGCGTTGGGTTCAACACCAAGAAACTTTTGAAACAAATTTCTGGTGCGGGCACCCAGAGCAAACGAGCCGCCAATCAGCCCCGTTCCAATGACGGTAAGAAGCATCTGTTCAACCCCCGCTATCTAGCACCGGAGCCAGGCCCGGACAGCACCCGACTCAGAGCGTCGAGGAATCGCTGATTTTCTTCGGGCAGCCCCACCGTCACCCGCACATGTCGCGGCAACCCGTACTCCGCCACCGGCCGAACGATGACGCCTTCTTTGAGCAACGCATCAAAAACCGGAAGCGCCGGACCGCCGACATCGATGCTGACAAAATTACCCACCGAAGGGATATGATCGCAGCCAAGCGCCGCAATCCCTGCGAGCAACGTGACCATGCCGTCCTTGTTCGCCTGGCGGCTCTCGGCAACAAACTCCTGATCCATGAGTGCGGCCTGCGCCGCGGCCATTGCCAATGCATTCACGTTGAACGGCTGACGAGCACGGTTCATGAGCTCTGTGGCGTGTTCAGAGGCGACCCCGTAACCGATCCGCAACGCAGCAAGTCCATAGATCTTCGAAAACGTGCGGGTCACGATCAGGTTCGCATAGCGGCGTTGCAACGCCAGCCCATCCGGATAGCCCGGCGCATCCACATACTCCCGATAGGCTTCATCGAGCACCACCCAGACATGTTCGGGAACGGCCTCAAGAAACGCTACAAGCTCGGCCTCGGCCACCCAGGTACCGGTGGGATTATTCGGATTGGCGAGAAAAATTAACGCCGTGTTGTTGGTGACCGCATCCAGAAACCCCGCAAGATCCGCGCCATAGTCCTGAGCCGGTACGACCACCAGCTCACCACCAGCCGAAACCGTGGCAAGGCTGTACACCACGAATGCGTGCTCTGAGATGATGGCTTGCGCTCCGGGCGACAGGCTGAATCTCGCAGCAAGATCCAATACGTCGTTGGAGCCGTTACCAATCGTCAGCTGATTTTCCTGCACGCCGACGTGGGCCGCGATTGCCTTTTTCAATGCGTAGGCGTTGCCATCGGGGTATCGGGACAACGTCGCACAGGCTGCATCGATCGCGCTGCGCACGCGCGCACCCGGACCCCGCGGGTTTTCATTGCTGGCGAGCTTGACGACATCGGTGATTCCCAATTCACGGGTGAGTTCATCGATAGGCTTACCCGGTCGATACGGGGTGAGCCCGGCAATCTTGGGGTTGATGCGGACCGGCATCAGATCACCGCCCGCGGGTACGAACCCAGCGAACGAACCTCCATGGCCACATCACCAACCTCGCGCACCACCAGCTCGATTATCGGGTCGCTGATATGGCCATCGAAATCGATGAAGAACACATAAGACCAGGATCCGAATTTCGCAGGTCGCGTTTCGATTCGGGTCAGACTGATGCCGTGGCGATGAAACGGACCCAGAATGCGATACAGTGCTCCGGGCTCATTGCGCGTAGACACCAATATTGATGTCTTGTCCTGGCCGCTTGGCCCCACCAGCTGGCGCCCGATGACAAGAAATCGGGTTTTGTTGTCGGGATGATCTTCGATGTTGCTCGCGAGTACCCGCAAGTCGTAACGCTCTGCCGCCATATCGCCAGCGATGGCGGCCGCACCGGGCTTGTCGGCTACCAGCCTTGCAGCTTCTGCGTTGCTGTTTACCGGAGTGCGCGGCACTCCTGGATAATGCGCGTCCAACCAAGCGCGACACTGCGCGAGTGATTGCGAATGAGAGAAGATCTCGGTGACGTTCTCACCGGAGTCGCGGCCCACCATCAGGGCGTGGTGTATGGGCAGTTCCACCTCGGCGCAGATCGTCAGCGGCGAGTTCATGAAGCAGTCGAGGGTGTGATTGACCATGCCTTCCGTGGAATTCTCAACCGGCACCACACCGTACTGGGCGCCGCCGGTTTCCACTTCGCGAAACACTTCGTCGATCGACGACATCGCATGGGTACCCGCGAAATGACCGAATTGCTTGATCGTTGCAGTTTCGGTATAGGTACCCGCCGGGCCGAGGTAGCCGATGGTCAATGGGTGCTCGAGGTTCAGGCAGCAGGACATGATCTCGCGGAACAGACCGGCGATGTCGGCGTCGGTCAACGGCCCCTGATTTTCCTTCTGGATCCGCGTCAGAATCTGCGCCTCACGCTCCGGCCGGTAGTACACCGGAGATTCTTCTCCGGGTGCCGACTGCTTGATCTCGCCAATCTTCAACGCACAGGCGGCACGCTCGTTCAACAACTTGTGCAGCTCGGCATCGATCACATCGATGCGATCGCGGATCGGCGTCATCTTGTCTTGGCGTGCGGTCATTTCCGAACGTCTTTCTCAAAATCCTGCATGTACGCCACCAACGCATTCACCGCCGCCTCGGGCACGGCGTTGTATAGGCTCGCGCGCATGCCACCAACGCTGCGATGGCCTTTCAGGTTGAACAGGCCCCGCTCTTTCGCCCCGTTCAAAAACGCAGCATCGAGGTCGGCATCGGGCAACGTGAAGGCAACGTTCATCACGGAACGAACTTCCTTCATCACCGGCGCGCGAAACAAATTGCTGCCATCAATGGCAGCGTAAAGCTTCGCGGCCTTGCGGCGATTGATCGCCTCTATGCCGGCAAGGCCACCCTGGGTCTTGAGCCACTGGAATACCAGCCCCGCCAGATACCACGCGTAGGTGGGGGGCGTGTTGGACATCGAGCCGGCGGCGGAATGTACCGCGTAGTCGAGCATACTCGGCGTGCCCGACTGCGCTCGACCCATGAGGGCCTTTTTCACGATGACCAGCGTCAGCCCTGCCGGCCCGATGTTTTTCTGCGCGCCGGCATAGATGACCCCGAAGCTACCGACATCAATGGGACGCGAGAGGATGTCCGAGGACATATCCGCCACCAGCGGCACGCGTTGGGCATAATCAGGCGCCAAATTCGGGAAGTCATGAAACTGAACGCCACCAATCGTCTCGTTCGAACAGATGTGCAGGTATGCAGCTTGAGGATCACACGACCAGCAGGCAGGATCAGGTATGCGGTCGAAATTGTGCTCTTCTGCGTTGGCCACTACGTTTACGGTGCAAAAGCGCCGGGCCTCCTTGATGGCCTTGGTCGACCAGGATCCTGTGTTCAAATAGTCAGCTTTGTCTTTGTCGCCAAGCAGGTTCAACGGCACCATGGCGAACTGGGTGGTCGCACCCCCCTGCAGAAACAGCACCTGATAGTCATCGGGCACGGCCAGCAGTTCAATCAGGTCAGCTTCGGCTCGCTCTGCAATGTCAATGAACTCCGGGCTGCGGTGGCTAATCTCCATCACCGACATACCCGTGCCACGATAGTCCAGAAACTCTTCCCGAGCGCGTTCGAGTACCTCGGTCGGCAACGCCGCCGGTCCCGCAGAAAAATTGAAAGCTCGGCTCACGACTCCGCCGTGTTCGGATCTTCCGACTCAGCCTCGGATTCAACGATGCGCTCCACACCCACCAGCTTTTCATCACCACGCAGGTTAATGAGACGCACGCCCTGGGTGTTCCGGCCCTGAATGGATACCTCGTCCACGGTTGTCCGCACCAGCGTACCCATGTTGCTGATGAGCATCATTTCATCACCGGAGAACACCTGCACCGCACCGACAAGCGCACCATTGCGGCTACTCGTCTGCATGGCAATGACTCCCTGAGCACCCCGACCCTTGACCGGAAAGTCCGCGACGCGCGTACGCTTGCCAAAACCGTTTTCGCTGGCGCACAGGACATAACCATCGCTTACGGGAATGATCAGGGAAATCACCCGGTGGTTGCCGGTGAGGCGGATTCCACGCACCCCGCGCGCGGTGCGGCCCATGGCTCGCACGTCCGACTCCTTGAATCGGACGGCTTTACCAGAGCTTGAGGTCAGCTGAATGTCGCAATGACCGTCGGTGAAAGCAGCGCCAACGAGAGTGTTGCCCTCTTCGAGTTCGAGCGCGATCAGACCACTTGTACGCTGCCTGGCAAATTGTCCAAGCGGCGTCTTCTTCACGGTTCCGTTAGCGGTCGCCATAAATACAAAGCGATCTTCAGCAAAATCTTTGATCGGCAACACTGCCGTAATTCGCTCGTTGGGCGCCAGCGGTAACATGTTGACCAACGGGCGCCCCTTGGCGCCACGGCCGGCTTGAGGAATCTGATACACCTTCAGCCAGTAAACCTTGCCGAGGTTAGAAAAACACAAAAGCGTGTTGTGGCTGTTGGCGATGAGCACGCGCTCGACAAAGTCCTCGTCTTTCACCGATGTCGCAGCTTTACCGCGACCGCCACGACGCTGAGCCCGATAGATGTCCAAAGATTGCGTCTTTGCATACCCCTGGTGAGAGATCGTGACCACCAGGTCCTCCTCCGGGATCAGGTCTTCGGCCGACAGATCTTCCATGCTCGAGAGGATCTCGGTGCGGCGTTCGTCACCGTAGGTGTCGCGAATCTCCTTGAGCTCGTCGCGAATGACCTGGAACAGACGCTCCTCGGAGCCGAGGATGTCCTGAAGGTCCGCGATCTCGTTCAGAATGCCCTGGTAGTCCTCCATGAGCTTGCCCTGCTCGAGACCCGTGAGCCGCTGCAGTCGCAGATCGAGAATGGCTTGTGCCTGGGCGTCCGACAGGAAATACAGCTCATCGCGAAAGCCGAATTCGTCGCTCAAGCCGTCAGGCCGGCAAGCATCGCTCCCCGCCCGGTTCAGCAGTTCCTTCACGCTCTCAGACTCCCAGCCTCGTCCCATGAGCGCGGTTCGTGCTTCAGGACCGGTCTGCGAGTTCCTGATCAACGTTACCACCGCGTCGATGTTGGCTAACGCCACCGCTTGACCTTCGACAATGTGGCCCCGTTGCCGCGCGCGCCGCAGCAGAAAGATGGTGCGACGGGTAACAACCTCTTTGCGATGCTGGACGAACGCCTCCAGCATCTGCTTCAAGTTCAATACTCGCGGTTGCCCGTCCACCAGGGCCACACAGTTGATGCCGAACACCGACTGCAGCTGGGTCTGGGCGTAGAGGTTGTTGAGAATCACCTCGCCGGACTCGCCGCGGCGAATCTCGATCACGATGCGCAAGCCATCTTTGTCGGACTCGTCGCGTAGCTCGCTGATACCTTCGATCTTCTTGTCCTTTACCAGCTGGGCAATCTTTTCGATGAGCCGCGATTTGTTCAGCTGATAGGGAATCTCGGTAATTATGATGGTGTCTTTTTTGGACTTTGCGTCATTGATCACCTCTGCGCGCGCACGCACGTAGATACGTCCGCGACCGGTGCGATACGCCTGCACGATTCCGGCGCGGCCGTTGATGATGGCGGCGGTGGGAAAATCCGGGCCAGCGATGTGTTCCATCAGGTCGTCTACCGTGAGCGACGGGTCGTCCAACAGCGCAAGGCAGGCGGCCACCACTTCTCTCATGTTGTGTGGCGGAATGTTTGTGGCCATGCCCACCGCGATTCCAGAGCTGCCGTTGACCAACAGATTTGGTACCCGGGTGGGCAGTACGAAGGGCATGCTGAGCGTTTCGTCGTAATTGGTTACGAACTCCACGGTTTCCTTGTCGAGATCGGCGAGCAGCTCAGAAGCTATTTTCGCCATGCGCACTTCGGTGTAGCGCATGGCCGCCGGCGGGTCGCCATCGATGGAGCCGAAGTTGCCCTGGCCATCAATGAGCATATAGCGCATGGAGAATTCCTGAGCCATGCGCACAACGGTGTCGTAAACGGCCACGTCACCGTGGGGATGGTATTTGCCGATGACATCGCCGACCACGCGTGCGGATTTAACGTAAGCTCGGTTATACGTGTTGTTCAGCTCGTTCATCGCGAAGAGCACGCGGCGGTGCACGGGCTTCAATCCATCACGCACGTCGGGCAAAGCACGACCGACGATCACGCTCATAGCGTAATCTAGATAGGATTGGCGAAGCTCGTCTTCGATGTTGACCGGGACGATTTCCCGGCGCTGGTCGGACCCCAATTCAGACATAAAAAAGCGCTGTCAAAAGCGGTGCATTTTACCACGTGGGGGCGCCCGATGTACGTCAACATTCAGCCTAAATGCGTGTGGAATCGGTCCCGAGTGCTGCGCATTCGCGCGGTTGATGGCGACGCGATCGGCCAGAGTGTGTCGGCGAAAACATCTGCGCAAAGATCCAGGGTCGGAACCCGCCGCAATCGAACCGCTCCTACACCCGCGTCAGCCGCTATAATCGCGCGATGCTCTCAACCCCATGTGACCTGATCATCGACGCGGCGTGGATCCTACCGGTCGCCCCGGTGAATTCTGTGCTCCATTCGGCGAGCATTGCCGTGGCCGATGGGCGCATCCTCACGCTCGGTGATCGTGAACACGTACACGCCCACTACCAGGCAGGCGAAGTTCTAAGCCTGCCTCACCACGCCCTGCTTCCGGGTCTGGTGAACGCCCACGGTCACGCGGCCATGAGCCTGCTGCGCGGGTTTGCCGAGGATGCCCCGTTGGAAACCTGGTTGAGTGAGCAGATCTGGCCCACCGAAGCCCGGCTGGTGAGCGCGGATTTCGTCCGCGACGGCGTGCGCTTGGCGCTGGCGGAAATGATCCACACCGGCACGACCTGCTTTGCCGACATGTATTTCTTCCCTGAGGTAACCGCGCAGGAAGCCAACAACGCAGGCGTGCGCGCCCAGATCGCATTTCCGGTGATCGAATTTCCAAACGCCTGGAGTGCCAACGCGGCCGAAGGCTTCCACAAAGGCCTGGCATTGCACGACGCTTACCGCCAGGACCCACGCATCCAGATTGCGTTCGGACCCCACGCCAGCTACAGCGTTTCGGAGCAGGATCTGCAGAAGATCCTGATGTTCTCCGAGGAGCTGGATGCGAACATCCAGATTCACCTGCACGAAACCGCCCAGGAGGTTGCTGAAGCACGCGAACGGGTTGGGACCACCTGGGTGCATTTCCTGCACGAGCGCCAGCTGCTCGGCCCACGCCTGCAGGCGGTGCACGCGACTCACCTCGATCCCGAGGAGATTTCCCTGCTGGCGGAAAACAACGTTAAGGTTGTGCATTGCCCCTATTCGAACCTGAAGCTCGCCAGCGGGGTCTGCGCCACCACCGCGCTGCTCGACAGCGGGATTAATGTGGGGCTCGGCACGGACGGCGCGGCATCGAACAACGGCCTGGATATACTGCTCGAAGCACGTCTGGCAAGCCTGCTGGCCAAGCAGCAAAACGGCAACGCAGCGGCACTGCCCGCAACCCAGGCGCTGGAAATGGCGACGCTGGGTGGTGCCCGCGTGCTGGGGCTGGAAGCTGAAATTGGCTCCCTCGAGCCAGGCAAGGCTGCGGATATGGTGGCCATAAATCTGAGCGCGGCGAAATTCCAGCCGCTGTATAACCCCATTGCTCAGCTCATTCACACGACCGCTGGGACTTCGGTTTCGCATGTGTGGGTCGCCGGTGAATGTCTGCTGGATGACGGCCATCTCAACACCCTCGATGAAGACGGTATTCTGCGAGCGGCTCGCGAATGGCGCGATCGGATCCTGGCATGAACGTCGACGAACAGGAAATCAGCAAGTTCGACGCGCTGGCCGACCGCTGGTGGGATCCCGAAGGAGCCTTCAAAGCTCTGCACGACATCAATCCTCTGCGAGTGGACTACGTCAGGGAGAAGTCAGACATTCTGGCCGCCCCCGTGCTGGATGTGGGTTGCGGCGGTGGCATTCTCTCGGAGACCCTGGCTCGGACCGGGGCGCGGGTCACCGGCATCGATATGGCGCAAAGTCCCTTGGCCGTTGCCCGCCTTCACGCGTTGGAAACCCAGACCGAGATCGAATACCTGGCGACCACCGCCGAAGCGCTGGCAGCCGAGCGGCCCGGCGCGTTCGGAACTGTTACGTGTCTGGAGATGCTCGAGCACGTTCCCGATTACGGCTCCACCGTGCAGGCCTGCGCGGACCTTGCAGCGCCTGGTGGAAAGCTCGTGTTCTCAACAATCAATCGCAATCCCAAGGCTTACATCCTGGCCGTGCTCGGCGCGGAATACGTACTCGGGCTGTTGCCGCGCGGCACCCACGACTACTCAAAATTCATCCGGCCCGCCGAACTGGCGGCGGCAGTTCGTCAGGCCGGGCTCGACGTCCGTGAAATCATTGGCATGCGCTACAACCCATTCACAAGACAATGCTCGTTGAGTTCGGACGTGGATGTGAACTATCTGCTGTATGCCCACAAAACCTGACTATCCGGAGCTGGCCGCGGCTCTCCAGGGGTGGCGCTATCGACCCGAATGCGATTGCCTGCAAGACAAGGTGATCGTTGTTACCGGGGCCGGTGGCGGCATCGGCCGCGCGGCGGCAAAAACATTTGCCTGCTACGGCGCCAGCGTTGTGCTGCTGGGGCGTACCCGCAGCAAGCTCGAAGCCGTGTTCGACTGGATCGAGGCCCAGACCAACACCCGTCCGGTAATTGTTGCCTGCGACCTAGGTGCGCTGGACGACAGCAGTGCTGATGCATTGCACGATGCTATCGCCGAAGGTTACGGGCACCTCGACGGCCTGCTGCACAATGCTTCTACGCTGGGGCCAAAGCTGCCCGTCGCTAACTATCCGAGCCGCGAGTGGCAGCGTGTGATGCAGGTGAACGTGTTTGCCCCCTTTCTGCTGACGCGAACGCTGATACCGCTTTTGAACGCGGCGCCGGCGGCATCGGTGATTATGACTTCCTCGACCGTGGGCCGGAAGGGGCGAGCGTACTGGGGAGCATACGCGGTATCCAAGCGCGCCCTGGAGGGGTTAATGGAAGTGCTCGCCGATGAGCACGAGCATGCCGGCGTCGTGCGGATCAACAGCGTAAACCCCGGCGCTACGCGCACCGCCATGCGGGCAGCCGCGTATCCCGCAGAACGCCCCGAAACGGTACCGAGCCCCGAGGCGAAAATGGACATCCTCGTCTACCTGATGGCGGATGCGTCCAAGGCTGTCAGCGGGCAGGCCCTGGATGCCCGGGAGTGGAACCCGCGCGACGGCGGAAAGCCAACCGTTTGACACTGAGGCGCCATTCATGTTGGTCAACGTTGGCGCCCTCGCGCGCGAGCGTGACCTCGATCCGCAGAATGTGGCAAGCAAAAACAATCTAGTCGGCTATTCGCGCCGGACGCTCTCGAGTTTGTTGAGCGCCCAGTCGTAGTCATAAACGATTCGGCCGTTGTAAGTTCCGAGATCATTGTTGTGGAAGGACTGATGCTCGCTGAGGTAGTCCAGCAGACCCCGGCGATCGGTCGCAAAATCCAGCGCGTACCATTGGTAGATCCGCGAGACGACGAGCCGGCCCTGGTCATCAAACCGGACCCCGCGCGGATGATTGATGTAGGCAATCTCGTTGGCGGTGAGCAAGCGTTCGCTGTTGGCACGCGTATAGGCTTGCGGGTCGAGATTCGGACAGCTGAGGCTGGCGCAGTTCAGCGCATAGTGAATACGCCGGTCATTCCAGATGGGTCGCAATATGCGATGTTCAATGTCGTTCAAGGTTACGGGCTCGCCTGCAATCGTGATCATCTCGTCGTTCCAGGGACCGATGGATAGCCACCGCCGACCCATTCTCAGGATGCTGGCCTTGCTCGGGTAGGAAAGGACAACCTTTACAGTGAGCGCGTTGTAGAGATTCACCCAGTAGGCCAGCTGCTCGGCTCGCGCGTAATCCCGCGGATCGAGTGCCGACAACATTTGCAGATACGACTGCAGACGCTGGCGATCTTCCACGTCGACCCGGCCATACTTCACGAGATTGACCCCGTCATCGCCGACGGCGAGATATAGATCGAGAAATCTTTGCCACTGGGCATGATCGATGCCAGCAGGGTTGGACTCTGCGCTTGCATCCCACAACTGCCAAAGTCGTGCTCCCGGGGCAGCGCCGGCCGACACCGATAGCAGGCTCGTGAGCACGAGCAGGGACAGCAGGGAAGTTTTGGGCATCGGATCGATCAGCCTCGGTGGTTCCGATTCTCTGACCCGCAACGAGGTAAGATAGTTCTCTTGAACGGATTAGCAGCAGGCCGGTCCAAGCTCAACATAGCAGGAGCACGACAAGGAGACGAAGGCTGAACCAAGCGTCCACCATAAAGTTCGTGAATCCCAGGCTAACCGCAGACGGCAGGA
>SMVB01091293.1_pt1 | contig 10300 bp, 5 predicted proteins | sample 2456461 | NCBI WGS metagenome assembly SMVB01 (sample SAMN11095934, study PRJNA526329) | marine sediment metagenome | biome: Marine sediment; feature: Surficial sediment; material: Deep marine sediment; isolation source: Hadal surficial sediment | place: Pacific Ocean | collected 2014-05 | depth 0-1...
CTCGGCGAACTCTCCGGCAGATTCATATCGCCGTGCGCATCGAACCAGATAAGCCCGATTTCCCCTTGCTGTTGCCGAAAATGGGCCACAACACCGGCGACAGTGCCCATGGCGATCGAGTGATCGCCACCGATGACAAGCGGGATCTCGCCCGCAGCCAAAGTGTCGCGAGTCACTTCGGCAAGACGGGTGCAGACTTCCAGTATCTCCTTTTTGAAACGCGCTTTACGGCTGCCCACCTGACGCGTTTCCGGCGTCGGTACCGGAATATCGCTTTCGACGGTGACTTCGTAGCCCAGCTTGACGAGCGACTTGCTTAAGCCGGCCACTCGAACCGCCGAGGGACCTGCATCAGTACCGCGTCTCGATGCGCCCAGATCGAGTGGCACACCGATAATGTGCACGGGTTTTTTTTGAGTTGTCATTTTTTCATGGTCCGGTGTCAGTTTCTTGTCATCATGATGATTGTTGCAGCCCCATCACCGAGTTCGAAGATGCCCCAATCCCGCAAGGAAATTACGGATTCGGTGATCCCGCAGTCGCATGAATGATCGGAACAGTACCGGCAACAAAAACAGCGTCAGAACAGTAGCAACAAACAGGCCAAATACCATACTCGTCGCAACCGGCCCCCATAACAACGATTTTCCGCCCAGGCCGGTCGCCAGCGAAAATAGCCCGGCAATGGTCGTCATCGCCGTCATCAAAATGGGTATGACTCTGCGACGCGCTGCGTACATAACGGCATGCAGGGGTCGCATACCGGCATTAATACGACTGTTTGCTGCATCGATCAACACGATGGCTGCGTTAACTGCAATTCCGGTCAGCGCGACAACACCATACAGCGTATAGAGACTCAAGGGATTACTCGTTACATACAGGCCAAAAACCACCCCGGTGAACGCCATGGGCAATGTCGTAATAATCAATATCGGCTGGAAGTAACTGCGGAACTGAGTCGCAAGAATCAGGTAAATCAAACCAACGCCGAACAGGAACAGGATCAGCATCGAATCCAGGCTTTCCTGTATGTCGTCGAATGCGCCGGAGAAGTCCAGATCTGTTTCCGGATAGCCGGCCTGTATTTTCGCCCATTCGCTGACGATATACTGGTTTGCAGCCACCGTGTTTATCTTCAGTGGATCCAGGTCCGCCTCGACGGTAATGGAACGACGGTAATTGTAGTGTCTGATTGTGCCACTGCTACGGCCAATCCGGCTCGTCGTTAATGCGCGGAATGTTGTGGTCCCGCCCTGCGGCAAAGCAATCGGATCATCGAGAATATCCCTGATGTCCTGCAATACCCTTCTTGGCCCACGCACGCGCAATTCAACCTTCTCTCCTCCATCCCGGGTGAATGCGACGACTTCGCCTTCAACATGCAGGCGCATCAATCGCAAAACCGTGCCGGGACTTAACCCGGCCTGTCGTATCGCCCGTTCATCAAGATCAAGAGTCAATTCATAGCGACCCAATATGTCATTGTCAGCCACATTGGACGAACCATCGATTCTGCGCACGATGTCCTTGATGGCGTCGGTCGCGGCTCTGAGTTCCTCGGCATTATCGGCACGGACCTGAACAGCAATATCTTTGGCAATTGGGGGGCCGCTGCTTAATTCAAAAAATGTGATGACTGCATCGCCCGGCGCAGACATGGCGGCATCGCGAATGGCATCGACAATTTCCGACACACTGCGACCACCGTCCGCCTTGGGGTTCAATGAAATCTGGATCTGACCGTACTGATCACCAAAAAGGGGTTCGGCATCGGTAAATTTGATGCCCGCCATATTGGTTAGCGCGCGCAATTCAGCCTCTTCAATCAACGGTTGCACACGTGCCGCGATCCGTTCTGTCTGCTCCAGTGTCTCCTCAATCGTCGCGGCCGCCGGCATATCCACGTTGACATAGAACAATCGAATCGGATCGAATGTGAAAAATTCTACTCTCACCTGTTCCGTCGCAACGCCGATTACCGAGAGGACAAAGGCGCAGGCGGCAGCGACGAAGAAACGCACCGGGCGGCGGAAAACATAGGCCAGCGCGCGCGTGTAGCGGGTACGAACGAGATGTGTCCAGCGACCGCGCCGGGTCTTCAATTGGGCCGCTGCCGTCATCGTCTTTTTGCTTGAAGATACGACGTGTGCCGGCAAAATCCAGAACGCCTCAATCAGGCTGACCAGCAACCCTACGGTAACCACCAACGGGATAACGAACATGAAATCACCGACGATGCCCGGCAGCAGCATCAAAGGCATGAAGGCCGATATCGTGGTGAATACCGAGGACAATACCGGCTGCCCGACTTCACGAAGTGCATCGATTGCGGCAGACACGGCTTCCTGCCCGCGTTGTAGCCGGTAGTAAAGCGCCTCAACGACGACGACCGCATCGTCAACCAGCATGCCGAGTACGATGACGATGCCGAGAAGTACGGAAACATTCAGCGTGTTACCCATGACGTTTAATACCCAAAACGTACCGGCAATCGAAAATACGATCCCCAGAGTAACGAATGCCGCGATCCGCGCACCGAGGAAAAGCCAGCAGACGCCGAGTACAAGCACCAGGCCAACTCCGGCATTCTTCTGCATCACGCTGAGTGCTTTGCGCGTTTGCGTAGTCTGGTCGTCGGAAAGAATCAAACGGATGCCGGTTTGCGCCAACGACAGGTTCTTGGCCTCCACGTAGGCATTAATTCGATCGACAAGTACGAGTGTGTTGGTGAACCCCACCTTTGAAATAGACATCGAAATGGCGGGTTGCCCATTGAAACTGACCACCTGCCGCGCCTCTTCCTGCCCTCGCCGGACGGTCGCAATGCGATCGAGAGGAATTTTGCTTTGCGGCGCATTGCGAGGCGCTACCAGAAATTTTGCAAGGTCATCCGGCTCGGTTGTCTTTCCGCGGACACGAATCAGCCAGGCTTCATTGCCAACATCAATTTCTCCGGCCGACATGTCACGATAGGATTCTCGTAACTGATCCGCAATATCGATCGCGGTGATGCCATACGCAGCCACCGCCTGCGGGTCGATCTCGATCTGCAGTTCAGGTTCATTGAAACCGAAGGCGTTTACCGTATTGACCCCGGGAATGCGTTCCAGCTCCTCCTTGATCAGCTTTGCCGCGCGGCGCAGCTTCTCGTCGTACGCCTGTCCCGTAACCACCACCATGGCGGTCGGGAATCCGTTCGACGTCGTAATCTCAATGATTCTCGGGTCTTCAACATTGGCAGGCAATTCATCGTTCGTCTTGCTCTGGATCTCTCGTCGAAGATCGGTCACGCGCTTGTCGAATTGCCGCTCCGTCAACTCGCGAAACCGCACCCGAATATTGGAAAAATTCTGGCGGGAAGAACTGGCGATGAATTTGATGTCCTGCACGTTCCGCAGGGCATCCTCAAGCGGTCCGGTCACCAGCTCTTCAACGTCTGCAGCCGTCGATCCCGGCAATACCGTCGTGATCACGACAAAATTAAAATTGATTTCCGGATCCTGCTCCCGAGGCATCTGCAAATAGGACACGATGCCCATGATCAAGACGACGGAAAAGAGGATATTGACCAGCGGGTTGTTGGTCAGCAGTGTGCGGTAAAATTTCATTCCCTGGTAATAACCAGATCGTCGCCATCCTGCAGTCGAATGTGACCCCTGAACACGATGAGCGTGTCATCCGGAAGATCCAGCACAGCCGGGCGCCCTTCCTGGGCCGAGGCAATTTCGACGAACTCGGCTGTGCTGTTGCTTGCAACAAAGACGCCGAATGCTGTCCCGCGCTGGACGATCAGGCTCACCGGCACAACACCCGCGCTTTCCATCCAGGCAATCTCGCCCGTCGAACCGATGGGTGCAGATTCACCATTGAAGCCAAGTCTCACCCGTAACCTGCGGGTATCTGTCTCAATAACGTTCGACAGGCGCAACAATTGGATGGAATATTCTCGCCCCATGCTCACGTAGCGGAGATTCGACACCTCGGGTAGATCCACCGCATAGCGCGGATCGAGTTCTGCATCCACTTCCGGCCGGTCCGTCTGCACCAGCGTAAGCAACTGTGTGCCTGGCTGAGCGAAGTTTCCAACCTGCGCCTGACGCTGGACCACTGTCGCATCAAAAGGAGCTCGAATGCGAGTACGCGCAAGCGCCAGTTCGGCGATCTGAATGGCAACCAGTTGGCCCTGACGATCTGCCTGCAGCACCGTAGCGACCGTCTGCCGGTCGATCAATTCGTCGTCGGAGATAAAACTCTTTACCAACAATTCTTCCGCTTTTGCCAGTCGATGATTTGCCTGCACAATCTTCGCGTCCAGCGACTCGAGAGTGGCGCGTGCCTGCGACAGGAACAATCGAGCATTGTCGTCATTAAGACGAATCAGAATCGCGCCTTTCCTGACTGACGCGCCGACATCAACAAGAACTTTGTCGATCAAGGCCGTGACTTCTGAAGTGATCACAGCACGATTGGCCGAAATCACTGTTGCAGGGGCACGCAACTCGCGGGCCACTCGCAAGTCACCCAGGCGCTCGACAGAAACCGAGACAGGTTCGGCCAGCCCGGTACGAAAACACATGATCAGAGCCGACAGCAAGGCAATTTTGCATGCCACACCTGGCTGGTATTTTTTCAAGAAACGTCTCCAAAATCTTTCTGCTGTGCGCTGCTTCCGTGGGCAATCAGGATCAATTGGCCACGGTCACTCAGCGCACAATTATACCCATCTTGGAATCAGCAACATGCAATTAAGTTCAAAGCAGCCTTTTTCCGCTGAATGGCTATAATCGCGCTCCACCCACGCAATTGGTACGTCCGCAACCGTGTTAAACCTCCATCAGATCAGCCTGCGCCGCGGGCGCAAATTGCTCATGGAAAACGTCAGTTTCCAGGTCCATGCCGGACAGCGAATGGGGCTGATTGGTGCCAATGGAAGCGGCAAGACTTCATTGTTCTCCATGCTGCTGGGCGAGCTCGAGGCAGACGATGGCGAACTCGGTATCGATCCAAAAGACGAAATTGCACACGTCGCACAGGAAAGTCCCAATAGCACAAGGTCCGCGCTCGATTACGTCATGGACGGCGACTCCGAGCTGCGCAAGACACAGGCGGCCATCGCGGCCATTGAAGCAAGCGCCGAAGACAATGGTGAAGACCTGCATTTGTTGTTCGAGCGGATGGAAACCATGGACGGATTCACCGCCGAAGCCCGTGCGGCCAGGCTGCTGCACGGCCTGGGGTTCGCCAACGACGCCAATCACAAGCCAGTACGTGAGTTTTCCGGTGGTTGGCGCATGCGGCTCAATCTTGCCCGGGCACTGATGTGCCGGTCTGACATTCTGCTGCTCGACGAACCGACCAATCACCTCGATCTGCCGGCCATCCTGTGGCTGGAACGCTGGCTGAAGCGTTACGAAGGCATCCTCCTGATCATTTCTCACGATCGAGATTTCCTGGACCAGGTCTGTACGCGTATAGCGCATATCGAGCACGAGACAATTCGGGTTTTCAGCGGGAACTACAGCCAGTTCGAAGCGCTGCGCGCTGAACAGCTTGCGCTACAGCACTCGATGTACTCGCGCCAACAACGAGAAATCAAGCATATTCAATCCTACGTGGATCGTTTCCGTTACAAAGCATCAAAAGCTCGCCAGGCGCAGAGTCGATTGAAAATGCTGGAACGAATGAAAAAGATTGCACCCGCACATGTCGATTCACCCTTTCGCTTTCATTTCAGCAACCCAAAACGGCAGCCACAGCATTTACTGGGACTGATGGATGTTGCCGTCGGCTACGCTGGCAGTGACGACGGACCGGTCCTCAGTGGCATCAATCTAAGTTTGTCCGCTGGCGACCGGGTCGGGCTTCTGGGCGTCAATGGCGTCGGCAAATCCACCCTCGTTAAAGCACTGGCGACGGGCAGCACGTTGCTCAGCGGCGAGCGTGTACTCAACAAAGACACGAAGACAGGGTATTTCGCCCAACACCAACTGGACGCATTGCAACCGGAACGAAGCCCCATCGACCACTTGCGAACGGTGGCACCCGATGATCGCGAGCAGGACCTGCGCAACTACCTGGGCCGATTTGGATTCAGTGGTGAACGGATTTTTGAACCCGTCGCTCCGTTTTCCGGTGGTGAAAAGGCGCGTCTTGCATTGGCCCTGATGATTCGCCAGGAGCCCAACCTCTTGCTCCTTGATGAGCCAACCAATCATCTGGATCTCGAAATGCGCCAGGCGCTGAGCATCGCCCTGATCGAGTATAGCGGTGCATTGATCGTCATCTCCCATGATCGCCACCTTTTACGCAGTGTTTGCGATGAATTGCTGATCGTCCATGACGGCATTGTGGAACGATTCGATCGCAGCCTGGACGAGTATCCGGCCTGGCTGAAAGAGCAACAGGTCAGCGAAGAGCAAGCTGACGGCATAGCCAAAGACGGCGAATCACCGGTCAAGCCAGCCAGCCGCAAACAAATCCGCCAACTTGAAGCGCGGCGTCGCCAACGACTGAAACCCCTGTATGACAAGGTACGCAATATCGAGAAGCAGTTAGAAGATTTTCGAACCGACCTGGAAACGATGGAAGAACGACTCGCCAGCGAAAGTATCTACACCGATCCAGCCCGAAAATCGGAGCTTACTCAACTCGTCCAGGACCAGGCCTCGCTGAGATCCGAAATGGAAACGCTCGAATGGAGCTGGATGGAAGCCAGCGAAGCGCTGGAGCAGGCCACCTGATATGAAGATAGCGCCGTGTTTCCGCGGAAACATGCATAGAAACAACATTAAGAATGGCGCAGCTGCTACCGGTTAAGCGATCAAAAAATGTGGGAGAGATCCGGGTTTGCGGGGCCTTTTGGATTGGAGGTCGTGCCTCCGGAGACGCTACAGTGGGAGTGTTTATCCTGGCTGGATTCGAATCGCGATGCTTCAAAGCGAGACGATGATGCCCTTGTCTGGCGCGACTTTTCCCGCCAGTAGCACGCCGAAAACGCTAGCCAGCGCATCCATGCCATCGTGGCGCTCAATATTGAGCCACTCCCGGCTCTTTATCGATGCGTCTAACCAGAATCGATACGCTTTTTTCTCGAATTCACCCGGCCCCCACTCCTCGGTGCGCTTCTGAATATGGGCCGGGGCAAAGAACATCGCGCTGCGTTCGCGAATGAAGTGCGGCCCCATTTCATTATCGTCGTAATGCGTCACACCAACATTCGACGTGTACTTCATATTGTCGCCCAAGAGCGCATGAAGATCGGATAACACCGTGCCGTTGCCGGACATATCAACAATAACGGTCGCCTGCGTCGCATCAATCGCAGTCAGGTCATCATAGGTAACGACTTCATCGTAGAGTTGCAGCGCTTCCACCCTGCTTCGATTGCCTGTCGAGGTAAGTCCTACGCAGACGCGCGGCGCGGCATCCTCGCTAAGCGCGTAGGCGAGTCCGATCGCGGTCTTGGAAGAGGCGCTCGGAATGATAATTTGCGAAGCATCGAAATAGTCGTTGTCCTGCAGAAAATCGTACAGGCAGAATGACGTCGCGTAGAGCGGCATCAGGAGCATTCGCTCGTCCTCCATTGATGCGTCAAAGGTTGTTTCCTTGCTTGTGCGTACATACGCGTTGTATACCAGCGGCAACTCCGCACGATGCTCCGTTGTATCGATTAGACGGCTGCCCTTGAGTTTTCCAGGCCGCATGACGAGATGCGTAGCCATCGGAAAATAGCCGTACAATCGCTCTCCTTTTTGCACCTCTGGATGCCGGCTTTCAACAACATCCGCGAAGCCCCACACGGGAATGATGCCCCAACCATTCGCGACCGGGAAAAACTTCCAGTAGCCGAGTCTTTCACCCACGATGCCATAGGTGATGTTGTTGGCGGTCAACGCGAAACGATCGACCTTTGTCAAAATTTCGTCATCAGCCAGGGTTGGCAATTCGCCGGAGACCACGCGCGTCTCGGCAAGGCTATTCCGTCTTACTTCGAATTGCTCAAATGCCACTCTATATCTCCTCGACTTGCTTCAATGGCTGATCGGACTGCAGCATTTTGGCCATTTCAAGGGAAATACTGTAAGCATCTTCCTGGCCTCTCAACAATCACCGCACGATTTAGAACACCGTTTCCCAGTGTCTGGTACGTGCGTTGTGATTGCAAGGCCAGCCAGATGTGCGTCATGGCGGTCCGTCTTCACGAGAATGGTGTAGACGGACCCCGGGACCTTCCAGGGAACCTCTGATCTATTCGTGAACTCGTATCTTGGGTCCAGAATAAATCAGAGGTTCGTTAGATAATTTCTTACAGGGTCGTCGTTATATCTCTTTTGATGATAATCGTCTTGTGCATTCGACCATCTGTTTCGCCACCACTCATGAAATCTACGCCATCGTCGTATCCTGACGACAGGAGCAATTTTTTGATGCTTTCCTGCGTAGCGTCATCAATCGTCTTGCCACTGATAATCATGATGCCGGCTGAGTCGTCTCCACCGATGAATCGTCCCACACGATGGATCCGCACATCAATATCTTTATCACTGCCGTCGTCGATCCAAATCGCGTCATGACCTGCGTCGAACAGAGGCATATTGATCGTTTTTCCGTCCACCTCGAATTTGATCCCGTTCTCCTCGCGGGTGATCAGTATCGAACGCCCGGATTCATCGACAACCGACTGAATCTCGCCCACCTGCATATCGTGCAAGGCGAAGCCCATCGTTTCGCTGTCCAGATTCAGGAAAATACCCTCACCACCACTGCCATCATCGATAGCAATCTTGATATGCATCTGCATGTCTTTTTCAGCCATGGCCGAGCTCGCCAGCATTAGCGCGGCCACTGCGAATGTCACTTTCAGTATGTTCATCGTTATCAATCCCCTTGAATATTGGTTTCAGTTCCATTCACAGATGCATCATGCGGCATAATCGTCGCAACCATGCGGCAATCCAGCGGCTGTGCCGCTTAATGCCTTGTGATCAGCATTCCACTACAATATTGCGGCTTTGAGCGCTCCGCGGCAGGGAATTCCAACCAGTGAGGCCCGATTCCGGTGAATGAATCCAGTTTAGGTCAGGAGCTTCGCGAGGAGATGGAAAACCTGATCGGACCATTGGCCCGATCATTGTCCAATGTGATCCTCGAAACCGATGACCGTATTGCGTTACCACCGGGATCCGAATCTGCGCTGAGCGAATTCAGCGAGGCTTTGCCGGAGCATGGCTGCGGGGCAACAGCGACGATTGAACGCCTGCTTGAGCTGAATGAGGCAGCGGGAGGAAATACCGGCGGTCCCCGCTGCTTCCATTTTGTCATCGGCGGCAGTACGCCAGCCGCGATGGCCGCTGATCTCCTCGCAACCGCTTACGAGGCGGTGACCTATACCTGGCTGCTCTCGCCCGTGGGTGTCCGCATGGAGTTGCAGGCTCTCGACTGGCTCAAGGAGATGTTCGGCCTGCCACGCGACTGGCCCGGCGTCATGGTTACCGGCGCGACGATGGCCAATTTCGTTTGCCTGGCCGCAGCGCGCCAATGGTGGAGCGAACAACTCGGTTTCGATGTGTCTGCAACCGGTCTTGCGGGCAGGCCGCAGATGCCAGTACTGACGTCGGGCTTCGTGCACGCCAGCACACTTAAGGTTATGGCTGTTCAGGGCATTGGTCGGGCCAATGTGCAACAGTTTTCACGTGATGACTTTGGTCGGCTTGATCTTGTTGCGCTGGAGCAAGCGCTGATCGATCTCAAGGGCCAGCCCGCACTTGTGATCGTCAACGCCGGTGAGGTCAATGCCGGAGAATTTGACCCCGTCAAAGAAATGATCGGGCTGGCCCGCCAACACAACTGCTGGGTCCACGTGGATGGAGCCTTTGGGCTTTTCGCCCGTCTTTCGCCGCGTACCGCACATCTTGTGGAGGGCGTCGAAGACGCCGATTCGGTCACCGTCGACGGGCACAAGTGGTTAAACGTGCCTTACGACTCTGGCTATGCGTTCGTACGCGACTACGACCTGTTAGCCCGGGCGTTTCGCTATTCTGCCGATTATTTGCCGGATGAACATAGTGATCGTCCGACACCGGGCGCCATTGGCCCTGAGAGTTCAAGACGCGCGCGAAGTTTCGCAGTATGGGCCACGATCAAAGCATATGGTCGCGCGGGTCATCGCCGGATTGTCGAACACTGTCTTGATCTTGCGCAGCATTTTTCACAACAAGTCAAAAATACTGCGCAACTTGAATTGATGAATGATGTGCAATTGAACATCGTTGCGTTTCGCTATAATCCGGGCGGACTC
>SMVB01192386.1_pt1 | contig 10299 bp, 10 predicted proteins | sample 2456461 | NCBI WGS metagenome assembly SMVB01 (sample SAMN11095934, study PRJNA526329) | marine sediment metagenome | biome: Marine sediment; feature: Surficial sediment; material: Deep marine sediment; isolation source: Hadal surficial sediment | place: Pacific Ocean | collected 2014-05 | depth...
ACGTACCAGTCGATACCGGTTCAGCCCCAGAGAAATGTCTTTCGACAATGGAGCAGCGGGGATTCGAACCCCGGTCCTGTTTACGCTTTCATGCCTTCATCGGCAACGTTCTTATTTAGCTGTTCAACTCTTTCAATACAGCTTTGTTATCTGCTCGAAATAGGTCGAGTGCTTTCTTGAGTGGCTTCACATAGTCCATCGGGTCACGTTTGAACACCTGTGAATTTCCATCTTCGCAGGTAATGATTATCACGACCTGTTTGATTGGAGTTCCAAACATCTCATGGTACATGATCGCATACATGGTCGCTTGTACCAGATAACTTTCAATCCATTCTTCCTTCTTCGTTCTTGCTGATCCCTTGAAGTCGATCACAGACAGCACACCATCGTACTCAGCAACCAAGTCAACCCGCCCAGCAAGCTGCATCAAGTCGCTGTAAAGAGATGTCTCTTGGACACGAATGTTGCTGATCTTCGCTAGATCCCCTCTGATCTGATCGAAGAGGAAAGTATAGTGAATGTTTCCAGCAAGAGCGTCAAGGTAGTCTTCCCTGTTGTCAAGATAACGTTCGATAGCTGTGTGCAGCATAGTGCCGCGTTTCTTCGCTCGCTCACCCTCTGCGTAATTTTTAGGATTCTCGCGCCACTTCTCAAAGAATTCCTTCTTCTCCCAATTCGCAACGGTCGATGCCGAAGGATACCACTTACCGCTCGGTGACTGATAGAATCGAGTGCCGGCAAGGTCGGTTCGGACTTTCAGTCTCGGCAACTTTTTGTCGGTCTTGATGTGTTTAAATTGTGGTTGTACAGTTGGGCTCATATCAAACGTATTTGTCAATGGGAATCTTGCTACCGAAATTATTCTGGTGAATCTTGCTAATGACTTCCCGGAAACCACTGTTGGGTTTCATCTGCGAATCAACTGCTGCTCCCGGTGCGGTTCGAATCTGTTGAGTCACAGTTTCTTTTTCACACTTTGGACATGCGGTTTCGCAAGGTTCTTTCCTACACGCCATCGGTAGATTTTCCTCAAATTGGAATTCACATGACGAACATCGGTACTCGTAATTGGGCATCTTATCCCTGTCTCTGCTTGAGGCGAGGGTTCTTCTTGTTGATGACGAACAGCTTGCCGCGGCGTCGGACAATCTGGCAATCCTTGGTTCGTCGTTTGATACTGCTATGGACTTTCATTTCTCACATACCTCTAAGTAAAGTATACAACATATTCAGGGGAAGTCAAGTGGATTATGCAACCTTCAAGATCATTAGCTGACGCTGACGCAGACGGGCAGTTCCAGCGTCCATTTCCTTGAATCGACCTTCGATTGCTTCGGACCCGTTCACAGTAACCTTTGCGTATGTTGCGAAGGGACTATAGCCAGGTGGCGGAGTCTGTGATTGATAACCAGACCATTCTCGTTCCGATGCCGAAACTAGTGACCCACCAGAATAGATAGCAGTTGATAGACGCTCGATATGAACCGAGTGCTGACAAACTCCAGAGAACCAGACAAGGTAAGTACCGGAGGCTGGAGTCAGGGTCATGCTCGCAGCGAGAACATAGCTCGATGACGTGGTGCTGATTTCGTTAGTCGCCTCGGCGATATCACCTACGGGACTGGAACCAGTAGCCGTGGTCAGGACTTCTGCCCCATTGACGGTTGGTGTTTTCTTGAATTCTTTTGTGCCTTTGATAATACTCATAAGTTATTCCGGCCAGGTTGGGGTTTCGGTAGTGTAGTCGTAAGAGTTCGCATCTGCGGTTGCAGACAGAGCGGCAACCGCATCTTTGTGAGCCTTCGCTACGGTGTGAAGTTCCTCAGCACGATCCCAAACATCTCTTCCAAAGTCTTTGAATTCCTGAGTTGTGAACGCCTGATCTTCGTTGTCAGCATCGCGCCACTTGAAGTCGCCGGACAAAGAGTTGCCCGCATTGATATATGCCAGTGTCGCTGCCATCTTGAATTGACTGACAGGATCCATGTCATAATTCTTGCTATCGGTGGGCCAAGTGTACTTCACAACATACATCTTGTAATCTCGGTAGTTGTTGATCGCCTTCTGCTTTGCAACTTTGGCTTCCTCAAGATCCTGACCGGCAAAGACACCATCAAGTGTGGTCTCCTCGGCGCCCGATAGAGCATCGACGAACCAAACATCAATGATGTCAGTCTCGTCAGCAGTAGTCGAGATAAAATCCAACGCTGTTGCAATCGAAGAATCTTGAATTCTCTGCTGCAAGAGGCCTGAATTGATTACGTTTTGGTTATAGGTGTACTTCGTTGCAGCCATTAGTTGACTCTCCAAATCTCAAGTCGCCGATCATACATATCCTCTGTTTCAATCCCATCGGGTGCTAAGTCGAATTCTTTTGTGCCGTGTACTGTAGTCATGTCTGTTCCCTGATCTATTTATAGGATCATCTGGTGTCGCGGTAGTGGGCCACCACCACCACCGTCCAATGTGCCTTCTAACTTGACTTCTAACTGATCCGACACGCCGCCAACGATCATGGTTAGGTCTCCAGAGTATGGTGGGTCCGCGGCGTTATAACCGTACTTGTCCGTTCCCGACGACCCGCGACCAAACATTGTTCCCTCACTGGTAGTGCTGTGAGCGTAGAACAACAAAGCCGTTGCTGCTGTCACCGAGAAGGAAGCAAAATCTGCGGGTGCGTTCAATGTGATCCACCCGGTTCCTTTTCCGGTCAGGTCTACGTCTACATCTTCGGTAAAGTCATCGAAAGTGAAAACGAGTCCACTAACGGTTCCCTTCCAAATTCTCAGACGACCGTTCGACACAAGGTTGTATAACTTGATCGTGTCTACATCTCCCGTGCCATCAAACGTCTCAATGATTGATCCATTGAGCATAGACGTATAGGAATACCCGCTGGTGGTACTACTATCGTTGTCGCCTGTACCGTCACCATAATTCAGAGCAGCCATTAGTTAGTATTTTCAATAAAGAGGGTGAACGTCAAGTTGGTTGGTGCGCCACTTACGCTGTTCACCACCAAAGCTAGTTTGTCGTTGTCTACCACAGCCACGTCTGCGGGATCGGTTTCTGCTGCGGTGGTCGTCACGACGATGCCCGTGAACCCGGTCACATCAGAACCATTCTTCTGAACCTTCACATTACAGTTGGTTCCGCCATTGATGACGTAACGAGCCTTGACAATCTTCGCGGTCTGACCAGCAGCCAATGACACGAAGAACGGCAGAAGGAAATCGGTTTGCCCAGAAGCTACCTTGATCTCACCGGAGACTGCCCAAGTGTGACCACGACGGATTACAGCAGACGGACCCGCTGGTCCTGTTGGTCCTACTGGACCGCTGCCCGTTACAACATTACACTTGATGCTTTCGGTGTTGCCACGAACCCATACACGAATCGTGTTTGAATCGGTGACTCGAATATCTTCTGCTTCAACGAGCTTCAACGTGGACGTATCATATAGGAACACAACAACTTCAGTCGTGTCCAGGTTGTGCGTGAAGTCCTGGTAGTAAAGGTCGCCTGTATCAAGTGTCCAAGACGCAAGCGTTGCTGACGCTGCTCCGGGTACACTAAGTTCCTTGCCGGCGTCCCAAGCACCGCTTGCCTTCTGATAGATTTTCAATTCCACAGCGTCAATACAACAGTCGCCATCGCTACCAACATAATCGTCCGGTGCGCCTGAGCCAGCAATCGTATTACTTGCTACCGGGTTAGCAGGATTGGCATGGGCTGAAACCACAGCGTCGAGTGCTGTTTCTTCACCACCCGGCAGAACATCTGCCATCCACACCGAGAGGGCGTCGTCATCGGTGTCGATGTGGTCCAATGCAACAATGATGCCGCCGTCGGCTGCGATCTCATCGCTCAGCACACGCGGGTTTACGCTTTTAGTATATGTGTATTCTGTCAATGCCATGTTATGCTACCTCAGGAGAGTACCTGACTTGTTGGAACACCAAGCACGGCTAACTCGCGTCGTTTACAGAACACAGTACCCGATACCTTTTTCCATTGAACTTTGATTTCAGATTCATTCAGCAAGCCGGCTTCCAGATGGAATAAGGTCCGGCCGGTGTAACTATCATTAGCTTCACCTGTTGAAAACTCGTCTTTATGGACTTCAACTCCTCCAACGGTAATTCGAACTTGAAAGGCGCTCTCCTCACCTACCTTGAAGATACCACTAAAGAAGATCAAGTAACAACCGTCAGTGCTTCCCAAGTCGCTGGTCGTGAAAACCATACCCGGAAGATCGACAAACGAAGTGCTTGTAGTTGATACCGTGCTAGTTGCCACGACTTTTTGTTTGTCAACCGCTGATAGTCCACCGTCAGTTGGATCGCTTTCGTCAACACCCGGTGGCGGCGGTTCTTCGGTGCCCGGTTGCACCGAAGGCACACCTGTATGGGCCGCGACCAGAGCATCTAGGGCTGTGATCTCGCCCGCCGATAGATCGGTGACGAAGTGAATGTGCAGATCCGTACCATCGACAACGATGAAGTCCAAGGCTGTAGTGATACCTGCGTCCGCAGCGATCTCCAGAGAGAGGGCCGCGGTGTTTACTTCTTTGACATATGCGAATTCTGTTGCCATTAGTCTACCTTTACGCCACTACTTCGGAATCAGGGACACCCAAGATAACCAAACTTCTATTAAACACGTTCACGGCGTTGCCGTTAGTATCGTCGTCAATCGCAAATTGAATCTTGATAACCTTGCCACTTGCCAAACCACTAATCGTCTGCGTGAAGCTAAGGCTATGTTCGTCTGTCGCCCTATCGGGTGAAGTGCCCAGGAATTCTTCTCCGAATGGAGTTCCATCCACCACAATTCGGAATCGGTAAGTTCGTCGTCGTGTCTCAGAATTCACAGAACATGAGAACGTAATCTTGTAGGTTCCCGTTTCACCAAGGTTCTTAGTGGTAAGAGTCATCTGGCCCAAGTCAATAAAGCTCGTACTGTTTGTTGAAGCTGTGGTTGTTGCCACCGCTTCCTGACAATCATAGGTTCCGCCACCACCACCACCTGAGATCGTAACGGTCGCAACACCGCTGACATCGGCTACTACAACACCAGCACCAACGAAGTTCATCGTTGAGTGTGGACCTCCAGTAACGGGAGAACCTTCGTCCTCCACACTAATTGCGTGTGTCAAGTCTGAGATGTCAGCTTCGGTGATTACCGCATCGACCCAACTCGTTCCGTTGAATCTTAGGAAGTCACCATCTGCGGCATCTACAAAAGTTACGTCAGAAAGATTACCGATTGATTCGCCAGTAATGTCTGTTAGGTATGCTTGGAGGTCACTGATGTCAGCTTCAACGATGAAGGTATTCAGCCAATTGCCCGCACTCTTGCGAATGAAGTGACCGGTAGCTGGAGCTGAAATCGTTACGTCAGTCAGACCATCAAGGTCTGTAGCACCACCAGCACTAATCGTGATCGTTGCTGTGCCACCACCAGCATCGGTAACTACCACACCACTACCCACGAAGTCGAGCGTGTCGTGGGGACCACCAGCTACACCCGAACCTGTATCTTCGACGATGATAGTTCGGGTGAGATCCGTGATGTCAGCTTCGAGATGGGTGTGACCTGGGAGCGAGTAGCTTTGGAGGTCACTGATATCTGCTTCAACTATCGGGACGTTCACCCAATCGGTGCCACTCTTACGAAGGAACTCACCTGTCGCTGGTGTTGTGATGGTCACATCATTGAGGTCGTTAAGAGCAGAGACTCCAGCACCACCTGGAATTGTAATCGTTGCAACACCACCTGTTCCATCTGTTGCGGTCACGCCAGCACCCACGAAATTCAAGGTGCCATGAGGAGTGGCCGTTACAGGTACTCCTCCATCTTGCACGCTGATAACGTGTGCTAGATTAGAAATCTGGTTTTCGGTAATACTCAATGCAGCTTGATGCTGTGTAACGCTAGACTCAGTAATGTTCGCATCAGGAACATCATCCCAAACTACTGCTGATGTCAAGTCATTGACTTCTGCGGTCAAGAATCCACCAACACCAAGCAAGTTGGTCAGGGTCACTTCCTTGTGGGTAGTTCCGTCATGGACTGCGAGGGTATATGTTCCAGCAGGCGAACCGTCATCATCCAATCCTGGAATATCCAGAGCGAACGTTCGGCTTGCGGCGATGGTGCCGCCGCCGGTCAAACCAATACCAGCAGTTAGAGTAACGATACTATGGTCCACATGCTCATTTGCCACAAAGTTGAGTAGAGCATCATGGTTGATAGCTGCTTCGTGTTGAGTAACGTTCGACTCAGCGATACGAGCATCAACGAAAGTTCCCGTTGTGATATCAGCCGTGGAGTGAACGTGCGCCGTTGGAGTTCGAGAATCGGTCAGACGTGAATCGTCACCGAGAACAACCTCTCCCGCAGCGGCATCACCAGAAAAAGGAAAATCCTTTGAAGCTGCTGTGCCGGAGTCTGTAATGTCAACTAACGTATGCGTATGCGCCGATAGTGCAAAGGTTGCCAACTCAGCATTAATACCTGCAAGGTGTGCGGTCAATTCAACAACTGCGGTAACTTCTCCGGGAGAAGTCAACCGTGTGTAATTACTTGGTACGAATGTAATGTCTAAAACATCGCCGTCGATCTGGTCACTACCACCCGAAACATGCGTTGATGCGTGGGCCCCAGGAACAGAGCCCGTTGCCGGAATCCAATTGCTACCGTTCCAAGAAAGAACATCGCCGGTTGTTGCACCACCACTAGTGTCAACGTCCGAAAGTTCGTCGATTGATTCTACATTGATGTTCAGCAAGAAACCAGGATCGACAACAAACTCCAGACCAGTTGCACCAGAGTTTACCTTGACGAAGAAACTACCAAAACCAATGTAGTCTGCCGGTGTATCCGTAAGATCGGTAAACGTCAGGTTGCCAATGGCAGTGTCGAGGGCGCCCAGATCGGCGTCGATGCCAGCGAGATGGCCCGTAACCGTATCAGCGGAGAGAGCGGGTGCCGTTGCTGTCGCTACATAGTTTGTTGGGAAGTAGTCGATGTCTAGATTGTCGCCGTCGATCTCATCACCACCACCTTGAAGATGCGTTGAAGCATGGGCACCGGGAGTATCTGCGGCAATTGGAAGCCAATTAAAACCATCCCATTGCAACACGTCACCACTATTTACACCTGTTGTATCAACATCTGAAAGCTCGCTGATCGACTGTGAATTGATGTCAAGCAGGTATGGTTGCAGATCCGAAATCTGGTTTTCGGTAATACTCAATGCAGCTTGATGCTGTGTAACACTTGACTCGGTAATGTTCGCATTAGGAACATCTGCCCATGTTACTGCTGTGTTCAGGTCATTGACTTCTGCGGTCAAGAATCCACCAACTGACAATAGATCAGTTAGGGTTACTACCTTATGTGCAGCGCCATCATGGGCAGCAAGAGTATACGACCCAAGAGGAAAAGCGTCAACAGGCAAACTAGGAATGTCTAGGTTGAACGTTCGGCTTACGGTGATATTACCACCACCTGATAGACCAATACCGGCCGACAATGTTATTATGCTATGGTCAATATGCTCATTTGAAACAAAGTTCAACAAAGCATCATGGTCAATAGCTGCTTCGTGTTGTGTTACGCTTGACTGACTAATTCTGGCATCTACAAACGTTCCACTATTAACATCGGCTGCATCATGCGTGTGTGCTGTTGGATCGAACGTTCCACCCAATCGCGTATCAATACCAGCCAAGTGAGCGGTCAGTTGGTCAACGACTGTCACTTCGCTTGGTGCTGTCGTTCGTGTGTAATTCGTAGGGGCAAAGGTTATATCGAGAACATCACCATCAATCTCGTCAGTGCCGCCACGATCATGCGTGGATGCGTGGGCACCTGGAGCAAGACCAACGGTGGGAACCCAAAGAGAACCATTGAACGCCAAGCAATCCCCCGAAACCGGAGTAACGGACATCGTGTCAACGTCGGTAAGATCATCCAATACAAGTGCTGGAAGATCGCTCAGAGTAAGGCTAACGTTTACCCAATTCGTTCCATTGAATCGCAGGAACTCACCGGCAACAAGCGTCGTGAATATCACATCTGAAAGATCCTCAATGGACTCACTAGTGATGTTCAGCAAGTAGGCTTGAAGGTCTGTTATGTCCGCTTCAACGTGGGTATGGCCATCCAAAGAATAATTCTGGAGATCCATAATGTCGGCTTCAACATGCGTGTGAGATGGGAGATCACCCGAAGTGAGATCGACAAACTCAAGTTCGCTTTCGCCAATACTTACCCGAACAAACATAGCACCAGAACCGCTGTAGTTTGCAGGTGTGTCGGACAAGTCGGTGAAATCTTCACCCGTAATGTTCAGCAGATACGCTTGAAGGTCCGTAATGTCTGCCTCGACATGCGTATGACCGACGAGAGTATAGTCTTGCAAGTCAGTGATGTCGGCTTCAACGTGTGTGTGAACTACGGGCGCGATACCAACTTCAGCAAGAGTTTGATTCTCCCAAATACTTCCTGTGAAAGCTAGTAGCTCACCAGTTGGAGTACCTGTAACTACTACGTCAGATAGATCACCAAGCAATTCGGCAGTAATATCGGTAAGGTATCCAGGATCATCAACGAATACAAGACCAGTTCCTGTACTATCCACCCGCACGAACTTATTCTCAGCGGTCGTATAGTTTACTGGTGTATCGGTATGCGATAAGAATGTTCCACCCCCGAACAGTACAGCCATGGTTGCAACAGTAACTTGCTTATCAATGCTTGTGCTAACATCTCGCACAAAGAACACGTCTGCGTCTGCAAGTGATGTTAATATCTGTAGGTCTGTTAGTTCTTGATTAGCCATTGCTTATCCTTACGCCGTCTTTAGTACAAACATACGCGGTGTCGTCGGGGAGTTGGCCACAGGAAAATCATAAAGAGATGTTGGCGGTGAAGGATCACCTGCTGAAAGTCTTACTGCCAAAAAGGAAGCTGGACCTGGCATGATTCCGCTGCCGTCGTCACGCTCATTCGTATCATACTTTTGGCTCAGGTGCGTACAGTGCCGCATCTGATTTACACCCGTCGAGAAGATATGTGTCATTTATGGACCATCCGAATAGTCGTTAGAACCCCAAACCAATGAAACGTCAGCATCCACGCCTTCAGCTCTTATTCTAACTTGTGCATGAGGCCCAAGTTGCAACCATTCAAAGCCAAACTCATCCACTCGTAACGAACCTGGACCCGGTTCTGCTGGTTCTGCTGTACCACCGAGTCGGAATTGACCGTTTGTGATTTGGAAAGTAGACGAGTCTTCCTCGACTACTTCACCATCGAGGAATTCACCACTCACGTTACTAAGAGAAAGCTCTGAACCAGGACTTCCGATAGCTGTGGGAACAAACGATTCAACTGTAGCAGTAGCACCGGAAGTAAGACCAGTAACCGACTCGCCAGCCGTGAATTCTTGACCAGATGCAAAATTCGAGGAGTCAATAATCGAATTCAATGCCAGATCAGTTTTGGAAAACTCAATCAGCAAAGGCATAGTGGTATCTACACGAACGAACCGTTCGTCAGCTTGACCATAGAAAAGTTGAGATATGGCGGTGGTGATGACTAAGAGCGCCGCACGATTTTCGGGGCGGTACTTCGTAATATACAGGGCGCTTGTGGAATCACCCGTTCGTCTTTGTCCTGGATTGTGTGCCACGGAGAGCCTCCTGTATCATAATAAACTCTTGGTCTTATCCGTCAGGTATATGTATGCCCAAAAAAAGCTCGCTGGTCGAGCTAAAACAAAAGAGGAGCGAGTGAGATTCGAACTCACGGTCCTTTTATAGACTCCAGTTTTCGAAACTGGTGCGATAAACCAGACTCCGCCACCGCTCCCTAAAGAGGAGTGTGTGGGATTCGAACCCACGATTCACCTTGCGATGAACTCTGGTTTTCAAGACCAGTGCGATCAACCAGACTCCGCCAACACTCCTAATACAGTATTCAGCAAACCCATCACACGCATCCCGCTGCTGATATGAACGTGTTCCTCAGACGCTCTCAACGTCTTACACCTGTTTCCACCCGTTCTCTTATAACCCGCGCCGTGGTGGTACGCGGGGGAGCAATGACGCACCGCCATCCTAGGTATTCGCTGAGAAAGGCGAACTAGGAATATCCCCTGGGAGAGTCGAACTCCCGTCGCAAGTGTGAAAAACTTGAATCCTGACCGCTAGACGAAGGGGACAAATTGTCAATCGAACGGTTACTGAACAAACGCCCCCAAGGAGAATCGAACTCCTATCCTCT
>SMVB01226370.1_pt1 | contig 10295 bp, 10 predicted proteins | sample 2456461 | NCBI WGS metagenome assembly SMVB01 (sample SAMN11095934, study PRJNA526329) | marine sediment metagenome | biome: Marine sediment; feature: Surficial sediment; material: Deep marine sediment; isolation source: Hadal surficial sediment | place: Pacific Ocean | collected 2014-05 | depth...
CGGCGGCAGTCTGGAGGACGTGTTCCTCGAATTGGTCGCCCGGGAGAACGACGCCGCGTGAGCCAGCCCGCGACACTCACTTGGTTCGGGCGTCACGAGCTGCGCCTGTTCTGGCGCGACTGGATTTCCATGATGACCGCGGGCAAGCGCGGACGCGAGCCGATCCTGGCCGCGGTCGCCGTGGTGTTCGCGGTGCTGATCCACACACTCGCCTATTTTCTGGTGGCGCCCTTCGCCCGGGCCGGCATCGCCCCGGACCCGGGGACCCTGGTGGTGCTCACCGGCGGGGGCCTGCTGGCCTGCTCGCTAATGCTGTCCCAGGCCATGGAATCGGTGACCCGCGCCTTCTACGCGCGCTCGGACCTCGACCTCATCCTGTCGTCGCCGGCCTCGGCGCGGCGCGTCTTCGCGGTGCGCATGATCGCCATCGCGCTAGCCACCACCTTGCTGACCACGGTGCTCGCCGGCCCCTTCATCAACGTGCTCGCGTTCTACGACGGCCCGCGCTGGCTCGCTGGATATGGGGTGCTGCTGGCCATGGGCGCGCTGGCCACCGCTTTCGCCATCGCGGTCACCATCGTCATGTTCCGGAGCCTCGGCCCCAAGCGCACCCGGTTCATCTCCCAGGTCGTCTCCGCGGTGGTTGGCGCCGGGTTCGTGATCGGCGCACAGGTGGCGGCGATCCTGTCCACCGGGAAGTTTTCGCGGCTCGAGATTTTTCGATCCGAAGATATCGTCGCGGCGGCGCCCGGTCCGGCCAGCCTGCTGTGGTGGCCGGCCCGCGCCGCCATGGGCGAAGGCGTCATGCTCGCCGTGCTGCTCGCCTTCGGGCTCGGCCTGCTCGCCGCGGTCATCGCGGTGTTCTCGGCCAACTTCGGCGATCATGTGGTCGCCGCGTCGGGCGAGGCCTACGAAAGCACGCGGCAGCGGGGCCGCGAACGGTTCCGTCCCGCCTCGGTGAAGCGCGTCCTGCGCCGCAAGGAATGGGTCCTGCTGCGCCGCGACCCCTGGTTGATGTCTCAGACCCTGATGCAGATTCTCTATCTGGCGCCGCCGGCGCTGCTGCTGTGGCGCAATTTCGGCGACGACTTGGGCGGTCTCCTGATCCTGGTGCCGGTGATCGTCATGGCTTCCGGCCAGCTCGCCGGCGGGCTCGCCTGGCTCGCGGTTTCCGGCGAGGACGCGCCGGACCTGGTGGCCTCCGCGCCGGTTCCGGAGCGGGCGGTGCTGACCGCCAAGATCGAGGCTGTCATTGTCGCGGTCGCGGTGGTGATTGCGCCGTTGGTGCTGGCGCTCGCCTTCGCCGCCCCCCGGATCGCGGCAGTGGCGGCGCTCGGGGTCGCGGTATCGGCGGCCTCCGGGACCATGATCCAGATCTGGTTCCGGTCCCAGGCCAAGCGCAGCACCTTCCACCGCCGCCAAACTTCGTCGCGGATCGCCACCGTGGCCGAGGCCCTGTCCTCGATCCTCTGGGCCGGCACCGCCGCACTGCTCGCCGCGGGCTCCTGGTTCGCCGGCCCCGTGGCGGTATTGGTGCTGCTGATCCTGGCCGGCACCTGGGCGATCCGCCCGCGCCAGGCCCCGTAAGGTCGGAATGCTCCTCTAGCGGCGCTTGGACAGCCGCTTGTCGATGGCGCTGATGTAGCGGCGGTCCCGGGCGTCGAATTCGCGCTCGGCGATATCGGTCTTGTAGCCCTTCAACTCCTCCCGCAGATCGGCCGAGATGTGGGACTTGGCCAGCAGCTTTTCGATCAGCGCCAGGGATTCCACGTCCTTTGCGCGCGCCGGTTTGGCGTCTTCGTCTTCCGGATCCGGGGATTCGTCTTTGTCTTCCGGATCCGGGGATTCGTCTTCGTCGCCGGTGTCTTCGTCGCCGGTGTCGTCCTCGCCGGTGTCGTCCTCGCCGGTGTCGTCCTCACCGGTGCCGTCCTCGCCGGTGCCGTCCTCGCCGAATTCGTCGGCATCGTCGAAGTCATCGGGTTCGTCGGCGCCATCCTCCGACACCAGCAATTGCTCCCAGGTCATATCGGCGGCGGTGATCCGGGCATGGATCTCGCGCGCCGCTTCCAGCACGTCCTCGTCGCGCTCGCCTCCCAACTTTTTCAGGAGCTCGATGGCATCGTCCCGGCTTAGCGGTTCAGTCATTGTCAGCCTCGTTCAAAAGTTTCTTTAAAACAACTTACCAGACTCATTCCAACGCCCCAATGGCGTGGCGGGCGAGTTCGTCGGCGCGTTCGTTCTCCGGATGGCCGGCGTGGCCCTTGACCCAGAACCATGTCACGTCGTGGGGTTCGATCGCCGCCTCCAGCCGCTGCCACAGGTCCTGGTTCTTGACCGGCTTCTTGCTCGCGGTCTTCCAGCCGCGCGCTTTCCAGGCGTGAATCCACTTGGTGATGCCGTCCTTGAGGTAGGTGCTGTCGGTGTGCAGGCGCACCCGCGCCGGGCGCTTGAGGGCTTCCAAGGCCGCGATCGCGGCCATCATCTCCATGCGGTTGTTGGTCGTCTCGGGCGCGCCGCCCGAGAGCTCCTTCTCGACCTCGTTGTAGCGCAGGATCGCGCCCCAACCGCCTGGGCCCGGATTTCCCGAGCAGGCGCCGTCGGTGAAGATATCGACCGGCTCAGTCGAGGCCATAATCGCCGGGTCCGCCTGCGCGCTGATGGAAGCTGAGCTTCTTCCAGTACTCCAGGGGGTCCTTGGGCTCGACCAGCGCACCCTCGGGGTGATGCAGCCAGTCGTAGAGCCGGGTCAGCAGGAAGCGCAGCGCACTGCCGCGGGCGAGCAGCGGCAGCGCCGCGAGTTCGGCCTGGGAAAAGGGGCGCACTTGGCGGTAGGCCTGGAGCAGGAGCCGCGCCTTGGTGACGTTGAAGGCGTTGTCGGCCTCGAAGCACCAGGCGTTCAGGCAGATCGCCAGGTCATAGGCGAAGCAGTCGTTACAGGCGAAATAGAAGTCGATAATCCCCGACAGCCGCCCGCCGAGGAAGAACACGTTGTCGGGAAACAGATCGCCATGGATCACCCCATCGGGCAGGTCCTCCGGCCAGTTGGCCTCCAGGTACGCAATCTCGCCGTCGAGCGCTTCGGCTAGCCCTTTCTGGACTTCGTGAGCGCGCGCCGCCGAGCCTTCGAACAGCGACCGCCAGCCGGGCATCGACAGATTATTCTCGCGCCGCATCTCGAAGGTGGCGCCGGCCAGGTGCATGCGCGCCATGGCTTCGCCCAGCAGGCGGCAGTGTTCGGGCTGCGGGCGCCGCGGCGACAAGCCGTCGAGGAAGCTGACGATCGCCGCCGGCCGGCCGCAGAGCTCGCGCAGTGCGCCGCCGTCGCGGCCGGCGATCGGCACTGGGCAGTCGATGCCGTGGCGCGCAAGGTGCTCCATCAGGCCGACGAAGTAGGGCAGGTCCTCGCGCCGCACCCGTTTCTCGTAAAGCGTCAGGATATAGCTGCCGATCGTCGTGCGTAGCAGGTAGTTGGAGTTCTCGACGCCCTCGGCGATGCCCTTGAAGGCCGTCACCTGGCCCAGATCGTACTGGACCAGGAACTCTATGAGGTCTTCGTCGGTAACTTCGGTGTAGACGGCCATTTTGTATCGGGTTCGGGGCGCGTGGCGTCTTGCGCTCAGGCGGTTGCAGTGGCTTCGCTGAGCGCGCGGGGCAACTTGAACTGGACGTTCTCCGAGGTTACCGTGACCTCCTCCATGATGACGTCGTAGCGTTCGCGGCAGGCGGCGATGACCTCTTCGACCAGGATCTCCGGCGCCGAGGCGCCCGCGGTCACGCCGAGCGCGCCCACGCCGTCGAGCTGCGCCCAGTCGATGTCGGCGGCACGCTGCACCAGCATGGCCGTGTCGCAACCCAGATTGCGCGCGACCTCGACCAGGCGTTGCGAATTGGAGGAATTGGGTGCGCCGACCACTAAAATGGCGTCGCAGCGGGCCGCAATCGCCTTGACCGCCTGTTGCCGGTTGGTGGTGGCGTAGCAGATATCCTCCTTCTTGGGGCCGCGGATCTTCGGGAAGCGGCGCCTGAGCACCTGGACGATCTCGGCGGTGTCATCGACCGAAAGCGTGGTCTGGGTAATGAAGGCGACTTGTTCCGGGTCCGCGATCTCGACCGCCTCGGCATCGGCGATGCTCTCGACCAGCAGAATGGTCCCCACACCGAGCTGCCCCATGGTGCCGATTACCTCCGGGTGTCCGGCGTGGCCGATCAGGATGATCTGCCGGCCGGTTCGGGCGTGACGTTCTGCCTCGCGATGCACTTTGGAAACCAGGGGGCAGGTGGCATCCAGATAGAACAGATTGCGTGCCTCGGCCTCCGCCGGCACGCTCTTGGGCACGCCGTGGGCGGAGAAAATCACCGGCACGCCCTCCGGCACCGCCGCAAGATCCTCGACGAAGACCGCACCCTTGGCTTCCAGGCCCGCCACGACGTAGCGATTGTGCACGATTTCGTGGCGCACGTAGACCGGCCGGCCGAACTTGATCAGGGCCTGCTCGACGATCTCGATGGCCCGCTCGACCCCGGCGCAGAAGCCCCGGGGATTGGCAAGCAGGATGGTCAACTTTGGTTTTTCCATGGGTTTTCCGTCGCGACTGGTTCCTTGGCGCCGGCCGGGGCGCCGGCTCTTGTGCTCGACCCGGGGGTTTCATAAAGTCCCCGCGGAGTCGTTCCAGCAAGTGTCCCGTGCCGCTTGGCCCGCCCTTTCGGGCAGGGCTGAACGTAGTATAGCGGCGGTTCGGAAGAAAGGGGTGTCATGGCCGATCCGATCGTCGCCCAAGAAGGGCCATATATGATCGAAGTCGAGGCCGGGCGGAGCTATTTGTGGTGCGCTTGCGGGCGCAGCAAGAAGCAGCCGATTTGCGACGGCTCCCATTCCGGCACCGGGCTCACGCCGATCATCTATGAGGCCGAGGCGACCAAGAAGGTCTGGTTCTGCGGCTGCAAGACGAGCCGCAAGAAGCCCATATGCGACGGCAGCCACAATCGCCTTTGATCGGGGCCGGGCCGATATGGCGATTGCAAATTCTGTGAACCTGGGCTTGCTGGCGCCGCTGGCGCTGGTGCTGGGCATGGCCGGTTGCGGCTTGATCGGCGATGACCCGCCGCCACTGCCCTGTCCTACGGTCTTTCCCGTGGCCGAGGCGCGCGAAGTCACGCGCTTTGCCGGCCCGGGGCGCGATCTCACCGACGTCTTGTTCGAGGCCCAAATCCAGGACGTGGCGCTGTTCTGCGGGTACGACGACGGGGTCGTCGAGATGGACATGGAAGTCCGGATCGTGGCCGCCGACGGTCCCGCAAACCGGGGCCGCAAAGTCCGGCTCAGCTACTTCGTCGCCATTGCGACCCTGGACCGCAAGATCGTGGCGCGCGAGGAATTCGAAATTGAAATTCCCTTCGAGGGCAACCGCACCAGGGTCGTTGCGGTTGATGTGGTGTCGCCGCGAATCCCGTTGCCGCCGGGCCGGACCGGCGCCGATTACATCATCTATGTCGGCATCGCCCTGACCCCGGCCGAGCTTCGCTACAACCAGGAAAATCGTTAGGGGGTTCAGGCCCATTGGCGTACGGCCTCGCGCTCGCGAGACCACAACCGGACGCCGGTAGTGGCTCATTTCAGTACGCGCCGGTTGGGGCTCGGTTCGGAAAGGAGCTTTTCAGTGCTCAAAGCGGTGTCGAATGCCAGCCAAGCGAACTATATTCGGTTGTCGTTCCGGTGTGGTAATCGAGTTCGGGTTTAGCCGAGAGGCGACAGTCAGGCATTCTCTAGTGGCATGGTTTTTCGTGTGGCGATTCGATAGTCTCCTTATCCTAGAGAGGGGCCGCAAATGGAACGCAGGCTTGCTGCCATTCTTGCCGCCGACGTGGTCGGCTACACCCGCCTTATGGGTGAAGACGAAGTAGGGACTCTGACGCGGCTGGAAGGCCTTAAGGCCGAAATACTGGATCCCTTGATCGCCCAACACCACGGCCGTGTCGTCAAGCTGATGGGCGATGGGTTCCTGGTCGAGTTTGCCAGCGTTGTCGATGCATTGGCGTGCGCGCTGGCCTGGCAGGTCGCGGTCGAGATCCGGGCAAGCCAAGTGCCCGAGGACCGGGCGTTCCGGTTCCGCATTGGGGTCAACCTCGGCGACGTGATGGTCAAGGGCGGCGACATTTACGGTGACGGCGTCAACCTAGCCGCGCGTCTGGAGGGACTGGCGGAACCAGGCTGTGTCTTGGTCTCACGGACGGTTTTCGATCACGCCAAAGGCAAGGTGACCGCGGTTTTCGAGGATTTGGGTGAGCAAGAGCTGAAGAACATTGCAGAGCCCGTGCGGGTTTTTCGGGTCTCGATGGGATCTGAGGTTGCGGAAGCGCCTGCCGTCGCAATGGTCACGACGAGATCATGGCGGCTTCCGGGTATCGCCGCCACGATGGCCTTGCTGGTCGTGGCGGCCGGAGCGGCCCTTTGGCTGAAGCCCTGGGAACCGCGCGAGGAGCCGGCGTCACTCGAATCCATGGCGTTTCCGTTGCCCGACAAGCCGTCCATCGCAGTGCTGCCATTCACCAATCTGTCGGACGATCCGAGCCAGGATTTTTTCGCCGACGGCATGACCGAGGACTTGATCACCGACCTGTCGAAAATCTCCGGCCTCTTCGTGATCGCCCACAACTCCTCCTTCTCCTACAAGGGCCAACAGGTAAAGGTGCGCCAAGTGGCGGAAGAATTAGGTGTGCGCTATGTGCTGAAGGGCAGCGTGCGGCGGGCCGGCAATCAAGTACGTATCAATGCCCAACTGATCGATGCCACCACCGGCGGCCATCTTTGGGCCGATCGATTCGATCGCGACCTTGGTGAAATCTTCAAGCTACAGGACGAAGTAATTGGTTACATCGTGTCTGCGCTCGCCGTCGAGTTGACGGACAGGGAGAAGGCGGGCCGAAAGACGCGTGAACAGGCCGGTAACCTCCAAGCACATGAATATTTTTTCCGCGGAAAACAGCACCTTGGGCGATTTACGACCAAGGATACGGCGAAGGCGAAGGAGATGTTCGAAAAGGCCATCGAAATCGATCCCAGACATATCCGAGCGCTGACTGCGTTGGGGCGCCTTCACTACAATGAATGGGAAATCTGGGGCAAGGCGCGTGACAAAAACTTGGCGCGCGCTCTCGAGCTGGGCCAGAACGCCGTTGCCGTCGATGACACATTGGCAGGCCCGCATCTGTTGTTGAGCCAGGTTTATCGGTTTCTTCGGCAGGAAGACCAATTTGAGATTGAAACGCAAAAGGCGCTTGCGCTAGAGCCTAGAGACGCGGACACGCTCGCAGGATTGGGCGATGTTCTGAGATGGTCAGGCCGGGCGCAAGAAGCGATTGGACTGTTACAGACGGCCATGCGGCTCGATCCATTTTACCCGGCGTGGTATGAATTTTATTTAGGACAAGCACTTTTCCAAACAAGTCGGTACGACGAGGCAATCACTGCCCTAAAGCGAGGTGCTGAACGCAACCCGAACTATCCTGCCTTCCCCCTGTTCATCGCCGCGAGCCATGCCATGTTGGGGCGGGAGGAAGAGGCCCGTTCGGCGGCTGCAGAGGTTCTGAGGATCAATCCTCGATTCACCCTGAAAGCCTTTGCGGCGCACGTCCCATACCGCAGCAACGCAGTTCTGGATCGTGACCTGACAGCCTTTCGGAAAGCAGGGCTACCGGAATGATCATCAATGTCTAGAATGCAGTCTGGCTGCGTGAAAATTCCGATATTGAGACCCTCGACACAAAAATTGAACCCGGTAAGGTAACGTAGGCTAATCATTCTTGCGGCTTGAGCCAACTTCATGAACTAAATTCTAGTCTTGGTCGCCAATATATAGTTTCAATACACTCTGGCTCGGGAGAAGAAGCGCCGATGGCCCGCTGGAAAAGCGGTGTTTTGGTCTTTGGCTCGGCGGCTATTCAAACCGAAATTTGACCGGCACGCCGGTTGACATTCGCCGGGAGCGGAGTAGCTTCTTGCCAACGGCGCCTCCCGGACCCCGCTCCAAATTTCGCGTGATTCGGCCGGGGCGCTGGCCGATGACCCCCCGCGGGAGAGACTGGAACCTTGCTGTTGCAAGAGTCCGGCGCCGAAGGAGCAACCGCCCCGGAAACTCTCAGGCAAAAGGAGCGCGGGGGAGAGGCGCCTCTGGAAAGCGGGCCGTCACCGGTAGGCGGTGGCGGGTCTCGCACCGAAGGAGTAAGCCGCGCGCGCGAGCAAGCGCCGGGTGCGGTGAATCTCTCAGGTCCTGGGACAGAGGGGGCCATGGCTGCCGTGGGCGGCCGTGAGCCCTGTTGCTGTCGTGGGAGTACGGTGTCTTGAGTGAATCGGGGAACCAACCGGGCGAATTGAAACGGACACCGCTGCACGCGCTGCACCAGGAGCTGGGCGCGCGCATGGTGCCCTTCGCCGGCTATGAGATGGCGGTTCAATTTCGCGACGGCATCATCAAGGAGCATCGGCACACCCGCAACGCGGCCGGTCTGTTCGACGTCTCCCACATGGGCCAGATCCGGCTTAGCGGCGGCAGTGGGGGCGATTCTGCGGCGGCGGTGCTGGAACGCCTGGTGCCGGTCGATGTCATGGGCCTGGCCGAGGGCCGCCAGCGCTATGCGCTGTTTACCAACGATCGCGGCGGCATCCTCGACGATCTGATGGTCACCAATGCCGGCGACCATCTGTTCTTGGTGGTCAACGGCGCCTGCAAGGACCAGGATCTCGCGCATCTGCGCCAGCATCTGAGTGCCGATTGTACGATCGAGCCGCTGCCCGATCACGGGCTGCTCGCCCTTCAGGGACCCCAGGCGGCGGCCGTGCTGGCGCGCCTGGCACCGGCGGTGGCGGAGCTGGTGTTCATGACCGCGGCCCGGGTCGAAATCGCGGGCGCGGCCTGCTTCGTCGCCCGTTCCGGCTATACCGGGGAGGACGGCTTCGAGATTTCGGTGCCGGCGGCCCAGGCCGAGGTGCTCGCGCGCCGCTTGCTGGCCGAGCCGGAGGTCGCGCCGATCGGCCTGGGTGCGCGCGACTCCCTGCGCCTGGAGGCGGGCCTCTGCCTCTACGGCCACGACATCGACAGCCAGACCACGCCGGTCGAGGCGGGCCTGACCTGGGCCCTGTCCAAGGCGCGGCGGCGCGATGGCGCGCGCCCGGGCGGCTACCCCGGCGCCGAGGTGGTGATGGATCAGTTGGAGAACGGCGCCCCGCGCCGGCGCGTCGGCATCCGGCCCGAGGGGCGGGCGCCGCTGCGCGAGGGCGTCGAGCTGATCGACGGGGACGGCAAGACCTTGGGCCGCGTCACCAGCGGCGGCTTCGGGCCCACGCTCGGCGCGCCGGTGGCGATGGGCTACGTCGAGACCGCCCGGGCCCGGCCCGGGACCAGGCTCGGCGCCATCCTGCGCGGCAAGGTGCAGTCGGTCGAGGTCGCCAAGCTGCCGTTCGTGCCGCAACGCTATTATCGCGGATAGCCGCCAACAGGGGGGACGTAGAGGATGAGCGAGCGCAGGTATACCGAGGACCACGAGTGGGTGCTGATCGAGGGCGACACCGCCACCATCGGGATCAGCGATCACGCCCAGGAACAGCTCGGCGACGTGGTCTACGTGGAACTGCCCGAGGAGGGCGCGGAATTGGCCGAGGGCTCCCAGGCCGCGACCGTCGAATCGGTCAAGGCGGCGAGCGAGATTTACGCGCCGCTGGCCGGCGAGGTGGTCGAGGTCAACGGCGCGCTGAACGACGACCCCGGCCTAGTCAACAGCGATCCCCTGGGCGATGGCTGGTTCTTCAAGATCAAGGTCGCCGACGCGGGCGCGGTCGCGAAGCTGATGGACGAGAACGCCTACAAGGAATACGTCGAGAGCCTGCAATAGGGCCGGCGTGAGAAGGAGAAGCCTGCCATGTCGGAACCACGCCGCTCGTTGGAAGATCTCAAGATGCGGGGTGACTTCGTCCGCCGCCACATCGGGCCGGGCGAGGCCCAGATCGCGGAGATGCTCGGCCTCTTGGGGCTGTCCTCGCTCGACGAGCTGATCGACAAGACGGTTCCGGAGGCGATCCGTAGCGCGCGGCCGCTTGAGCTCGAACCGGCCAAGAGCGAGCGCATCACGCTGTCTTACCTGCGCAAGATGGCGGCCCGCAACCGGGTCTTCGTGTCGATGATGGGCATGGGCTATCACGGCACCGCCATGCCCGGCGTAATCCAGCGCAACGTGCTGGAGAATCCGGGCTGGTACACCGCCTATACGCCCTATCAGGCGGAGGTCAGCCAGGGGCGCCTGGA
>SMVB01395587.1_pt1 | contig 10295 bp, 8 predicted proteins | sample 2456461 | NCBI WGS metagenome assembly SMVB01 (sample SAMN11095934, study PRJNA526329) | marine sediment metagenome | biome: Marine sediment; feature: Surficial sediment; material: Deep marine sediment; isolation source: Hadal surficial sediment | place: Pacific Ocean | collected 2014-05 | depth 0-1...
AACATCCTGCCGGGCGAGGCGTACATTGGCGAGGTCCACGCGTATAACGCCGGTCTCTACATCATCGCCGGGCTCGGCTCGACCCGTTTCGCTGGCGATGATCGATTTACGGTTAATTTTGGCGCCGGTTATCGTTTTATTCTGACGGACTCAATCGCATTGCACCTGGACTTCCGTGATCACCTGTATGACATCGATGTGCTTGGTGAAGAAAAGACCGCACACAATCTCGAAGGCGTGATCGGCTTGTCGGTGTTCTTCTGAGTGGCGTTTCACAGTTAGTGTGCCGGCACCCGGATATGCTTGGAGAATGAAAATGAACAGATCAGGAATATGCAAAGCGCTGCTCGCGTTTGCCTTGCTGGCAGGCATTTCGGGCTGCAGTGGCATCGAGCCATGGGTTAAACCCTATGAGAGAGATCGCCTGGCAGATCCCATCATGTTTCTCGACCCAGACCCTGTCTCTTCCGCGTACATGCAGCATGTCTATGAGGCTCGCGAGGGTGCGCGGGGCGGAGAAGGCAACGCCGGAGGCGGCTGCGGCTGTAACTAGTACAAGACCATGCGACGAACTCATCTATTTGCCTTGTGCTTGCTGTTGATCGTGGCGATATCGCCACGCAGTGAGGCGGGTGTGTTACCGGATGATCGCGCCGACATTCTTTATCACCTGTATTCGGGCGGCGGCGTTGAAATTGACGGGCCTTCGATTCTGATTAGAAAGCAAGTGGGGAGAAGTTTGTCATTCGTCGGCAATTACTACGTCGACATGATTTCCTCCGCATCCATTGACGTCGTTACCACCGCAAGCCCTTATAATGAGGAGCGTACTCAATGGTCGCTGGGAATGGACTATCTCCGTGGCAACACGACCATGTCAATGTCATATACCAGCAGTGTCGAAAGCGATTTCGACGCAAAGACGTACACGTTTGGCGTTAGTCAGGATGTGTTTGGCGACCTGACAACGATATCGCTGACCTATGCTTATGGTGATGATCTGATTGGACGCTCCGACGACCCAACGTTTGAAAGAGAAAACAAGCGACAGTTTTACGGTATCGGGCTAACGCAGATTCTCACGCGAAATCTTATTGCAACCTTGAATTTTGAAACGATAACCGACGAAGGGTTTATGAATAATCCGTATCGTTCGGTGCGCTATATCGACCCAAACAATCCCATTGGCTACAGCTACGAACTGGAACTGTATCCCAATACCAGAACGACGAACGCGCTCGGCATACGGGCGAGGTATTACCTGCCATATCGGGCGGCGGTGCAGTTGGAATACCGGTTTTTCACAGACACCTGGGATATAAGATCAAACACCGCAGCCATCTCCTATGTTCATCCGTGGCGAGACTGGCTCTTTGAAGTCAAATACCGATGGCACAACCAGAATGGTGCAAGTTTCTTCCAGGATCTGTTTTCCCGGTCTGAGGCAACGAATTTCAGAGGGCGTGACAAAGAACTGAGCCCGCTTACCAGCCAGACCGTCAAACTGTTTGTCAGTTACGAATTTTTGAGCCGCGGCTGGAGTTTTGTCGAAAAAGGTACGATCAATTTCTCGGCCAGCTTTCTTAGTATTGAATACGATGAATTCCGTGATCTGCGAGGATCGGCGCCGGTTGGCGAGGAGCCACTTTATAATCTGGACGCCAACGTCTTCCAGTTTTTCGTGTCTTTCTGGTATTAAGCTCTGGACGAATACATAGTCAGGGTGCTGCCTTCGCGGACACTGCAAGAAACATAATCTGTTTTTCGGAATCCGATATACTCTTCGCCCAGCTATTCCCGAGGAGCAGACTCACTTTGAACCAACACATCTACCAGCGTCGTCCGCTCAACGACAGCGCTATTCCAGACGTCATTTTCTTGTTGCTGATCGCCAACACCCTGATGTTTGCTGGGCAGTATTGGGCGCCGGAATTCATGTACAAGTATTTCGCGCTGTGGTCCATCGGTTCCTACCGCGGCCAGTTCATGCCGTGGCAGCTAGTGACCTATGGTTTCATGCACGACACTTATGGACTGAGTCATATCCTCTTCAACATGTTCGGTTTGTGGATGTTCGGTCGTGACATTGAGCGCACGATGGGCCCGAGACGATTTCTCACCTACTACATGACCTGTGTGGTGGGTGCCGGCATCGTGCAGCTAATCGCGGCCTGGGTAAGCAACGCAGATTATTTGACTGTAGGTGCATCGGGTGGCGTTTTTGGAATTCTGCTGGCTTATGCCATGACGTTTCCGAATCGAACAGTTGTGCTGCTGATTCCACCTATTCCCATGAAGGCGAAGTATTTTGTCTTGCTTTATGGTTTGCTGAATCTCTACCAGGGCCTCAGCGGCAGCGCACAAGGTGTCGCAAATTTTGCACACCTGGGAGGCATGTTTTTCGGCTTCCTGTTGATTCAGTATTGGCGCGGCGGGCACAGGCGCTAACGCATGGAGAATATTTTCGCATTGATACTGGCGAGCACTGTGCTGGTGATGATTCCCGGCCCGAACGTTGCCATTATCGTCGCGAAAAGCAACCAGCATGGCTTTCAAGCTGGCTTCGTCGCGACCCTCGGAACGACGGTTGGCGTCGCGGCACAGCTCGCGCTCACCGTTTTCAGCATAACGGCACTCATCGAATCGGCGGCCGAGGCTTTGGCTGTGCTGAAGTGGCTCGGCGTCGTTTATCTGATTTGGATCGGATTTCGAACATGGAGAAGCGGCGCTAAAGATTCTGGCATTCGGTCAGCGCCATCGACGCAAGCCAATTTTGGCCATGGTGTTCTTGTTGCCGTATTGAATCCGAAAACGCTTTTATTCAATGCTGCGTTTTGCGCAGTTTCTGGCTGCCGGCGAGACGGTGGCGGGTCAAATGATCGTATTTAGCGCTACCTATCTTGCCGTGATATTGGCCGGTGATCTGTTGTGGGCATTGTTCGCGGCTTCCGCAGGACCATGGCTGCGAAAATACGCCCGGATCGGTCAGCGATTGACAGGCGGTTCGTTTGTTGCGGCAGGTGTCGGGCTGGCCTTGTCGCGCAGGAGCTTTTAGGTATGCGGCGCAGGGAGTTTCTGAGCAGAGTTGCGGCGAGTAGCGCGGTGATAACGATGCCGGCATTCCTCGCCGGGTGTGGTATCAGCCAGACGATAACCGCTGCAGATCCCGTCCCGGACAATCCGTTTCTGCACTGGTTCGGTATCGATGAGGCAACAATTCAGCGCGTTATGGCAGAACTTGTTGCCAATGGCGCGGACACGGCCGATCTGTATTTTCAACACAAGCGCAGCAGCGTGATGACCCTGGACTTCGGTTTGGTCAGCAATGTTGGCACGGATGTGTTGCAGGGCCTCGGTTTGCGGGTGGTTATAGGGGGCCGTGTTGGTTATGCCTCAACAGAGGACTTGACGGTGCCGGGCATGCTTGCGGCGGCAAAAGACGCCGCTTCCATCGCGAGCAGGGCGAGTGCCAGTTCACCGCAAACATTTGAGGCGAGCAGAGGCGGTGATCTTTACGCGTCTGAAGTGCCATGGACGGACGTCGGTGTCGATCTGAAACTTCCACTATTGAAGTCCATCGATCTCGCTTGCCGCAATGCGGATTCGGCTGTCAGGAATGTGCGCGTCAAATTGACGGATGTTGACGAGAAAGTGCTGGTTGCGACACTGGATGGCAGGCTGGTGTTCGATGACCGTCCGATGACAAGACTATCGGCGCAGGTATCGGCAATCCGTGACAAGCAAACGCATTCCGGCTTCGCGAGCATCGCTGCCAGGGAAGAACTGTCGTGGTACACCAGTGACCGGCTGGACGAACTGGCGCACGAGGCCGTTGCCAAAACGATGGTTCTGTTCGATGCAAGACGGGCGCCGACAGGTGAGATGCCGGTCATACTCGCAGCCGGTGGTTGTGGGGTTTTGCTGCACGAGGCTATTGGTCACGGGCTGGAAGCCGACTTCAACCGCATCGGAAAAAGCCAGTACTCGGCAATGATCGGTGAGAAAGTTGCTGATTCGCTGGTAACGATAGTCGATCAGGCCACATTGCCGAATGAACGTGGGGCCCTCAACTATGACGATGAGGGAAGTGAGTGCGGCAGCACACGATTGATCGAGAACGGCATCCTCAAATCTTATTTGCACGATTCCAATAGCGCGGCGTATTACAATATTGCAACAACCGGTTCCGGTCGGCGCGAGTCGTATCGATTTGCACCGATGCCACGCATGACCTGTACGTTTATGGAAAACGGACCGCACGAGAAAGACGAGATCGTGGCGGCGGTTGAACGCGGTGTTATCGTTGAAAACATTGCCCAGGGGCAGGTCGAGTTGGGCGTTGGTGATTACCGATTCAAGGTCAGGAATGGCTGGCTGGTTGAAAAGGGGCAAATCACCAAGCCGCTAAGAGACTTCATCATTAGTGGTAATGGTCCCGATACGCTGCAACGAATTGAAATGGTTGGCAGCGATGCGCGTTTCGATAGTGGTGGCTGGACCTGCGGCAAAAACGGACAGAGCGTGCCAGTATCTCAGGGAATGCCAACCGTGCTGGTTTCCAGGATGAACGTTGGCGGGGCGTGATGCTCCAGATTATCGACCAGGCAGAAATTATCAAGGACTTTTGATGAACAAGATTGTATCCACACTAACATTTGGACTTCTGATCGCCGCTTGCAGTAACCCGGAACCGCCGGTAGCGGAGCCTGAAAAGAGATCTGCAACCGTTTCCGGCACGGTCGTGTTTCGTGAAAGGATCGGCCTCACATCGGAATCCCGACTGCAGGTGGCGCTAAATGATGTCTCGCTGTCTGCTTCGCCGGCACCTGTGATCGCCAATTCGATAATTGACAACCCAGGCCAGTCACCGATCGCGTTTTCGATCGAGTACGACCCCGACAGGATCGATGAAAAGCACAGCTACAGTATCAGTGCAAAAGTTTTGGACCGAGGCCAACTGATACTCGAATCGGATTCGATTAGTCCGGCGATTACACTCAATGCGCCCGCAGACGTAACCGTATTTACCGTTCGGGTTTCGCAGAATAAAATGAATCTGCCTGATGCGAGTATTGTCGATACGGAATGGCTGTTGAGTACGGTAAACGGCAGGCAAGTCCAACGACGGGAGCGTGGCAGGGACATTCAGTTTACGTTGGACAGCACGAACAATACCGTATCTGGATTTGGTGGTTGTAATCAGTTCAGAGGGGGCTATCGGTTGCAGGGAAGCAAACTGGATTTTGCCGATCTCGCGATAACTGCAATGGCCTGCGAAACAGGTGGCGACGTTGAATCTCTGTTCTTGAAGGCACTGGGCGAGCTTGAACAGGTTCGTGTCGAGGGCAGGACGCTGCGCGGCTACAAGCAGGGCGCGCTGATCTTAAGCTTCGAGGCCGATCCGGCGCGATAGCCTTACAAAGCGAAGTGAACACCGAGAGATGCTGTTCTGCCCAGGTTGGGCCGGGCACCGTATGGGTGTCTTGCGACGATGACGATGTCGTCGGTGAGGTTATTGATGCGCCCATAGAAGGTTACGTGATCACTGAATTGGTAATGCGCGGCCAGATCCAGTGTCAGCCAACTATCGGATTTTTCGAATTCGCCGCATGACGCACGTACACAGGTTTCGTCAACGTAATTGGCGCTCAGGTATGAAGAAAAGCGTCCTTTCTCGACGCCTATGGACACGAGGAATTGATGCTTTGGAATATAAGGTAGCGGATCGCCCTTTGATACGTCACCGAAGAATTCGGTATCCGCAATATCCGTATCGAATGTTGCATCAAGATAGGTGTAGGACACGGTCAGTGGAAACACATAATCCGCGCCACTCAGAAAGTCGTGCGTCATAAAAACTTCGATGCCGAGAACGCTCGCAGCGTCGCCGTCAAACGCATCGCCGGTTTCACAATCGGAGCCGGACGACGATGTGCACTGTCCCAGCAGGTTGTCGTAGTCCGTGAAGAACAAAGCGGTGTCGATGTATGTTTCCGAGCCTGAATATCGAAGGCCTAGCTCATAGTTGATGCTTTTCTCTTCCGAAACATCGGGCGCGTTGCTCGGAGCAGTAAAACCCTTGTGAATTCCGCCGTACAAAGCAAGGGCATCGCTCAATACATACAAAGCACCGATGCCGGGGATCCAGACACCGCTGTGGTTTGAGCGCGTGTCACGCAAATCGGCTGGATCGCGACTGGCGGGATCATCCGTCAGGCCGTCTCGCGTTTCCCAGCGTGTTCGTTTCTGATCAATGTTCTCGTAGCGCAAACCAGGCGTTAGCGTCAGGTCACCCAGCGTCATTTCGTCGTAGATATAAAATGACGCCGCAGTTGCTTCCTGAATCCTGTTGCCGGCGTTACCCAAAAGTCCAGTGTCATCAAGCACAAGGTCACCGTTCTCCTGGTGATAAGTACTGTTCCGCTGCAAGCGATCTTCTTCGTCCTCATGGAAGCGCGCACCGAATTCAAATGCGTTCTGCCACGAACCGATCTCCTTGTTCCACTGCATTTTTAGCTGGATGCCACGAGAAAAATACTCACGCGCATTACTTCGAACCTGAATGCTGCCAACGGCTGTGTCACCGCCGTCCAGAACCGCCTGCAGGTCGGCGGGTGTCATTGAGCCTATCGAGTCGCCGTTGTTAACCGCCTGTACTATGGAAAACCAGCTGGTCCTTTCAAAACTTTCTGCAGAGTTGCTGCCATCAGTATCCATGCCTTCCGTTTTGAACCAGTCGCGTTGATGTCGATTGGCATACACTGCTGCAGTGATCGAAAGATCGTCGCTTATTTCTGCAAGGTAACGAACGATCAGCTGATCGTGCCGGGTTTCAATATTGTCGTAGCGTGATGCGCCATAGCGGCGAAAAGAGTCCATACCGAAATCTGCATCGGTCAGCCCGAGATAACTCTGATTCGATTTCTCTTTTGCATACTGAAATTTAAAATCGAGCTGCTGATACACGGTTGCTGATGAATCACTATTGAATCGAATCTTGACCATCCAGTCGTCTTTATTGAGCCCGGTATCAGAATCGACCCAGTCAATGCTCTGGAACCCCGCGCTGTCCCAGAGATGGCTTTCCACCAGGAAAGCAAAATTCTCGAAACTGTCGCCGTAAGCGCCGTGCATTCTTGTTGTCTCGTGCTTCGACGCCTCGAGGTCCAGGAAGCCGGCACGTGCATCCGGGATCGGCGTGGAAATAAAGTTCATCGAACCGCCGATGGTGTAGGGGCCTTGCTTGATCGAAGACGATCCTTTCAGGACTTCGATCTGATTCATTCGTGCGGCGGTCGGAAAATAGTAAGCGGCTGGAGCAGAGTAGGGTGCCGGTGCAATCAATATGTTGTCTTCCAGCAAGGTGATGCGTCCGCTGCGCTCTGTAGCCGTGCCCCTGATACTTAAATTCGGGCGCAGGCCATAGCCGTCTTCGACCTGCACTGAGACACCGGGAATTTCTCGTACGATGCGCTGCACATCGGTGTACTTGAATTCCTCAAGTTTCGTCGCGTCGATAACATGTGCGGATCCGGCTGTACTCGTTATGTCGCTGGCATCGCCGATAATGGTTATCTCATCGACGGGCGTGGGCAGCCGTGGTGCAGAAATGCGCGCTTTGTTCTGGTCTGCATCAAACTCCGAATCGACGGCTTCTGCGGCCGCGCAAACAGAACTGATCGGCACGCACAGTGGCAGAAGTAATCGATAAAGTCCCTTGCGGGAGGCAGCGCTCATGCGGGTTTGGTCCGATGAAGTGATTCGAAATACAAATGATAATGATTCTTATTCGTAAGTCAATACGCGATAACCCTTATGTTATTAACTTGACATAAGAAGGCCGGACGGCCGTTCGAGAAATCAGGCGATACTGTCGATTATCGCGTTGAACGTGGCGCTAGGGCGCATGGCATTGGATGCCAGAGCAGAATCCGGGTGGTAGTAGCCGCCGAGGTCGACAGGGGAGCCTTGAGCCGCATTTAGCTCATCCATAATATTCGACTCATTAGCCGCAAGCTTCCCGGCAACCACTTCGAACAGGGTCTGCAGTTCGCCATCAGCGCTTTGCTGTGCCAGTGCTCTCGCCCAATACATCGCCAGGTAAAAATGACTGCCGCGATTGTCCAGCTCACCCACTTTTCGTGACGGCGACTTGTTGTTTTCCAGGAACTGACTGTTGGCCTCATCAAGCGCTTCCGCCAACACCTGTGCTTTGCGATTCCTTGTTTCGGTTGCCAGTACATCAATGGAAACCGCCAGTGCCAGAAACTCACCCAGCGAGTCCCATCGCAGATGGCCCTCGGACAGGAATTGCTGCACGTGCTTAGGCGCAGAGCCGCCCGCGCCGGTTTCATACAGACCTCCGCCGGCCAGTAATGGAACGATCGACAGCATCTTGGCGCTGGTGCCCAGCTCGAGGATAGGGAACAGGTCAGTCAGGTAATCCCGCAAAACATTTCCGGTTACCGAAATCGTGTCTTCGCCGGCTGCAACACGGTCCAACGTAAATCGCATCGCATCTACCGGGGACATGGTGCGAATATCCAGGTTGCTCAGATCATGATCAGCGAGGTAACGATTCACTTTTTCACTGATATTAACGTCGTGGGCGCGCTCGCTATCAAGCCAGAAGATGGTCGGCATGCCGGTTGCGCGAGCACGCGTCACGGCCAGCTTGACCCAGTCGCGAACAGGCAGGTCCTTTGTTTGGCACATGCGCCAGATGTCACCTTTTTGTACGGCGTGCTCCATCAATACGGTTCCGGACGAGTCTTTGACTTGCACCACACCGTCGGCGGACATCTCGAAAGTCTTGTCGTGCGATCCGTATTCTTCTGCTTTCTGTGCCATCAGCCCGACGTTGGGAACAGTGCCCATGGTGGTGACGTCAAATGCCCCGTTTTCCTTACAGAACCGAATCACTTCCTGATAGATGCCGGCATAGCAGCGATCTGGAATCATTGCCTTCATGTCATGTAGCTGACCATCAGGACCCCACATTTGTCCCGATGTGCGTATAGCCGCCGGCATTGATGCATCCACAATGATGTTGCTGGGGACATGTAAATTAGTGATGCCCTTGCCAGAGTCGACCATGGCAAGCTCCGCGCTATGGTCATAGACTGCGGCTATATCGTTCTCGACCGCCTCGCGTTCCGCGTCCGGTAAATCTGCAATCCTTGCGTATACGTCACCGATACCGTTGTTCGCGTCAACGCCCAGACGCTCGAACAAGTCCGCGTACTTTTCGAAGACGGCCCTGTAATAAACAGTGACCGCATGCCCGAACATGATGGGGTCTGATACCTTCATCATCGTTGCTTTGAGATGCAGTGACAGAAGGACGCCTTCATCCTTTGCCGCGTCGATTTCTCGTGCGAAAAACGCACGCAACGCGCTGACACTCATCAGCGAAGCGTCAATTATTTCCCCTGCCAGAACGGCCGTATGCTCTTTGAGGACAGACGAGTCGCCATTCGTGCTGTTGAATTCGATAGAAACATCACCAGCAGATTCGATGACAACGGACTGTTCGCTGGCATAAAAATCCCCCTCGGACATATGAGCAACATGCGATTTTGAATCTGCCCGCCATTCGCCCATCGAATGTGGATTGTTTTTCGCGAATTGCTTTACAGGAGCGGCAACGCGTCGATCTGAATTTCCTTCGCGGAGTACGGGGTTGACTGCGCTGCCCAGAACTTTCGAGTAACGCGACTGGATTGCCTGGTCTGCATCACTTTCCGGGTCGTCGGGATAGTCCGGAATATTGAAACCCTGCGATTGCAGTTCTGCGATTGCCGCGATCAGTTGTGGAACGGACGCGCTGATATTGGGTAGCTTGATAATATTTGCGTCCGGCGTTTTCGCCAGCTCGCCGAGTTCGGCCAGTGCGTCGTCGAGCTTCTGATCATCAGTCAGATCATCCGGAAAATTGGCTAGAATGCGGCCTGCCAGAGAGATGTCGCGAGTCTCGATATCGATCCCGGCCGCCCTCGAGAACGCTTTGACGATGGGCAAGAATGAACGAGTGGCAAGGGCCGGTGCTTCGTCTGTTTCTGTGTATATTATTTTTGTTGTCATAAACTTAAGGAGAACCGCGAAAGGCTCTGATGTTTTTGGTCGCACCACAGGATAAATGGTGGGCCCGCCAGGACTCGAACCTGGGACCAAGAGATTATGAGTCTCCTGCTCTAACCAACTGAGCTACAGGCCCAACGAAATAAAAAAAACTAACATACCTTAAAGAATAGAGTAGCGGCCTTTGGCCGCCCTGCTCAAACCCTGTCACTACG
>SMVB01006855.1_pt1 | contig 10294 bp, 4 predicted proteins | sample 2456461 | NCBI WGS metagenome assembly SMVB01 (sample SAMN11095934, study PRJNA526329) | marine sediment metagenome | biome: Marine sediment; feature: Surficial sediment; material: Deep marine sediment; isolation source: Hadal surficial sediment | place: Pacific Ocean | collected 2014-05 | depth 0-1...
AAGTCGCATTGAGAGGGCGGTGGTTAAAAATTCTTTTTTAGATAACCATTCATTGTAAAGTGACTTTAACTCTTCATCATCACCATTAAGAATGGTTTTGCGAATTTTAATAGATGAACTTAGCAATATGGCTTTTGTGCTAAGGGCGTTATTATAAACCTTTTCAATCATTTTCGGATCTTCTTCCCTAAAGGTCATCGCCAGAGAAACATAAAATTCATAATCAGATTTAATGGTATTCCAGAATTTAGCTTTTTCTCTCTCACTCAAGGCAGGGAAATAACTTTTAATAAAGCTGTCGTATTTTTCTATAACTTCTTGTAAACTTTTCTTGGCCTTCCTCTTGTCACCCTGCATATAGTACACCTTTGATAATTTAGAGATTACCCTCACATACTCAGGATGGTCAGGACTAAAGAAATTTTCGTATAAATTTTTGGCCTGTTTATACTTGCCTTCTGCCTTTGCATATTCCTTTTGCTGGTAATAAACGTCTCCGGTAAGGGTATATATTGAAGCAACATTCACATTTTTTCTGGCCTTAAGCCTCGTTTCCCATATTAATTCTGCCAGTGAAAGAGCGGTGAATGCATCATTAAATCTATGCTCTTGAATGTATAACATAGACATGTCTTTCATAACATCAGCATACATTGGTGTACGATCTCCCAATTTACTGGCTATGGTCTTCCTTGCCTCTTCAAATACTGCTTCTATTTTATCCGGTTCTTCTTGGTTATAAAACATAATTAAACCCTGCAGTGATTGTGATTTAGCAAAATTTATGTGGTCCCTGCCGAAAACTTTTTCCTGGATTGCCAAGGCTGCATCAATGTTTTGTTGAGCCTTCTCGTAATCGCCAATTGTCGTATACATTCTGGCAAGTAAAATATTGCAGTTTGCTGTTTTAGATGAGTTTACGCCAAATTGATCCAGCGAGATATTAAGCGCTCTGCGGCTAAATTTTTCTGCCTCAGCATAATCACCGGTAAATAGTTTTAGTGTTCCATAACTCAATAGGGGAGCAATTAGGTTTCTTGAATTATTCCCAAAAAGCTCTTCATATTTAGATAAGGCTTCACTCAGCAGAGTTTCTGTTTGTGAAATACGGCCAAATTTGATATAAACATCAGCAAGATCAATGGTAGAGGCTAACTCATCGTATTGTGTTAGGTCGTCAGCCCTCGACAGAAGCCTTTGTGATCTGACCAAAGTGCTTTTTGAATCGTCAAATTCTCCCTTTAATGCTTGAAGTTTAGCATTGGTTTCAAGGCCCTTAACATAATAAACTACATTTATCTTATCCCGTTTTTCATTTTCTAATATTATTAAAGCTAAATTAATATTCTCTGTAGCATTAATATAATCGCCTAGTTTAATTTGCAAGGCAGCTATTTTCTCGAGCTCTATGCCATACTTTAAATCTTCATTATCATATTTAGCCCTTGTGGCAGTAAGGGCCTCATCAAGGGTTGAGGATGCCTTCTTTAGCTGATCTGTGCTCTCGAAATATTTAGCTATATGATTTAGCGTACGTACATAATTTATATGACCGGAGGTTATTTGAGGTTTAACAATTGTCTCAAAACTGGTGCTATAAATTTCGCCAGCTTCATCGATTTTATCCGTAAAATCCATGTAAAAATTTGCGGTTTCTGTCACAGTAAGATGGTATTCAGGTGATTCATTACCGTAGAGCGCTTCTTTTTGAATGAGAATCTCCTGTAAGTGTTTATCAGCATTATTATAATTCTTGGTATTTATAGCTGCCAGATAGGCAAACTCTAAGAGATTAATTCTAGACTTATGGTATTTAGGGATCGCTCTTGAATTCGATAGCATTTGCTGAACCTTACCTTCAATATTGCTAGCCTTATCGGCATCAAGTCCTGCTCTGAATTTTAAGGCATCAAGCTTCAAGTTATTTAGGCTATTACTAGTAAAGTATTTTTTAATTACCCGCTCGTATTCACTACTTAAGTTCTTAAATTTGGCGCCCTCATTATTAATCAAGTAGCTGTTTAATAATGCTTCATAAATTTCAAGAGCAAGATAGTGTGATTCATTATGTTGCCGTTTTAAATAATTAAGTGCACTCTCATAAATTTTACGTGGAATTTTTGGTTGAGCTCCATTTTCTTCAAGCATCTGTCCCTGCCATAGTTGGTTTTCAACATAGCGGATGTCTCCTTTTCCCATATTGTTGTCAATCCAATCTCCGGCTTGTAAAAAGGTTGCATCAGCATTAGTAAAATCGCCCATATTCCTATAGGAATTAGCTTTTAAGTTAATTAATCTGGCATATTCATCTAATCGACTGGCAATGTCCTTCTCATTCAGTTTTATCGACTTCAACTTTCCAGTCTTTGGATCTATGATCGTCTTCTTGGTAATTGCCCGGCCCGAAAAATATTTCTCATTGTCTTCAATAAATTGAATTGATTTTGCATAGTACCCTTGAGTAGATAAAATAGCAGCAGAATTTAAGTCAGTGTAGGCTTTTAGATCTTCGTTATTCTCAATAGCATCAATATGACTATAGGCAATTTTTATATATTCATCCGCTTTTAGTGGGTTGCCATTTTGTAATAAGAGGGTTGATATTCTATTTAAAATTAGAATGTGCTCACGTGATTTTTCGGAATTAACCTTTATACTTAAGTCAAGCCCATTCTTTATATTAAGTTCAAAATCATTCAGTAAACCCAAGGCGAGATCATTTCTTGCTGCCATTAGGTAGAATTCAATTATATAAGAATTCTCGTTTCCTAGTTTTTTACTCACCTTTTTGGTAAGCTTTAGGTTAGCTTTATTAGCCTTAATATAATCTCCTGTTTTATAAGATGCGTTTACCTTGTCAACAAATTTATCATACTTCTGCGCAGCCAGAAAAGTTGAATTAAGTAGTGCTACGGATAGTAATAGTAGAATAACGCCAGGGAATATTTTCGAGTTTTTCATAACTGAAATTTACGAAAAAATCAGACTATGTCAATAGATAATGTTGCCAGATACTCCCCAGATAAATTATTGCCCTTATTTTTTTGCGATTAATAGATTAAGAATGTTGGTGGCAGATGTGGCCACAGGTGTTCCTGGGCCAAAAATTGCGACAACGCCCTGGTCATACAAGAAATCATAATCAGCAGGAGGAATAACTCCACCTGCCACAACCATAATATCACCTCGGCCAAATTTATCAAGCTCAGAGATTAATTGCGGAACCAAAGTCTTGTGGCCTGCTGCCAAGCTTGATGCACCTACAATGTGTACATCATTTTCGATTGCCTGCTTTGCTACCTCGGCCGGGGTCTGGAATAGTGGTCCAATATCTACATCAAATCCTAGGTCGGCAAATGACGTTGCAATCACTTTGGCACCTCGGTCATGACCATCCTGGCCCATTTTGGCAATCATAATTCTTGGCCTCCTGCCATCGAGTTCAGCGAATTTATCTGACAGTTCTAGGGCCTTTTTAAATTTTTCATCCATTTTAATTTCATTTGAGTAAACTCCTGAAATAGTATGCTGAGTGGCCCGGAACCTCCCGAATTCTTTTTCCATGGCCATAGTAATTTCACCCAGTGTTGCTCTGGCGCGTGCCGCCTCAATTGCAGCAGCCAGTAAATTTCCTTTTCCTGATGCAGCAACGTTTGTTACTGTGTCCAATGCCTTTTCAACGGCTTTAATATCTCTATTTGCTTTTAGCTCTTTTAACCGTGTAAGTTGCTTGTCTCGCACCGCTGTATTATCTACTTCGAGTAATTCTATCTCTGTCTCAATTCCGGAGTTAAATCTATTAACTCCTACAACTATGTCCTGACCTGAGTCTATTCTTGCTTGTTTTCTTGCTGCAGCTTCTTCTATTTTCATTTTAGGTAGTCCGGCCTCAATGGCCTTGGTCATGCCTCCCATAGATTCTATTTCCTGAATATGTTCCCAGGCCTTTTCTGCGAGGCTACTGGTCAGTGATTCTACATACCATGAGCCGCCCCATGGATCAACTACATTTGTAATACCTGTTTCAAATTGCAGGTATTTTTGCGTGTTGCGAGCAATTTTGGCCGAGTAGTCAGTTGGTAGAGCAATGGCCTCGTCAAGGGCATTGGTATGTAGTGATTGTGTATGACCAAGAACGGCAGCCATAGCTTCTACACAAGTTCTAACTACATTATTATAAGGATCCTGCTGCGTGAGACTCCATCCTGAGGTTTGTGAATGTGCTCTTAAAGCCATTGATTTCGGATTGCCTGGGTTAAATGATTTTACGATTTTGGCCCAAAGAATACGACCGGCTCTGAGTTTGGCAATTTCCATAAAGTGGTTCATGCCAATCCCCCAAAAGAATGATATGCGTGGAGCAAATTCATCTATCTTTAAGCCGGTTTTAAGCCCCGCTCTTAGGTATTCCAACCCATCGGCCAGTGTATAGGCCAACTCAATATCTGCTGTTGCACCAGCTTCATGCATATGGTAGCCGCTTATACTTATCGAGTTAAATTTTGGCATATATTGAGTTGTGAACTCAAAAATATCTGATACAATACGCATCGAGGGTGCTGGTGGGTATACATAGGTATTACGCACCATAAATTCCTTAAGGATGTCGTTTTGGATAGTACCGGTTAATTGTTTCTTCGAAACACCACGCTCCTCCGCAGCGACAATATAAAAGGCCATTATAGGAATTACAGCTCCATTCATGGTCATTGAGACTGACATTTGATCAAGAGGAATTTGATCAAAAAGAATTTCCATATCGAGTATTGAATCAATTGCCACACCCGCCTTACCCACATCTCCTTTTACCCTGGGATGATCAGAATCATATCCCCTGTGGGTAGCCAGGTCAAATGCTATTGACAAACCCTTCTGGCCATCTGCAAGATTTCTTCGATAAAAGGCATTGGATTCCTCGGCAGTAGAAAAGCCTGCGTATTGCCGTATTGTCCATGGTTTACTGGTAAACATGGTGGCGTATGGTCCTCGAAGATATGGAGGTAAACCTGCTTGAAATGAACTAAGGGAAGATTGACTTATATCTTGTGCTGAGTACGAAGCGTGAATTGGAATTGTTTCTGCGGATATCCAGGGTGATTGCTTATCTGTGCCTCCATTTCGTGACATGTTAGCCAGAGCAATATTTTTAAAATCCGGCTTCATGAATCTAGACCATCCATAAAATTTTGCCAAACCTTATTTACAATATTGTCAGTAAGATTTTCAATAAAGTAAGAGCCGGCAGCAGGGTCAGCAACTTTGTTAAGAAAGCTTTCAAATTCTAGTATAGAACTTATATTTCTAGCAACCAGTTTTTCCTGATCATCACTATTTCCAGACTCAATAATTAATGAATTACATCCACCTATTGTTGCTGCCATGGCCGAAGTTGTAGCTTTCAGCATGTTTTCATGTGGAGCATAGTCTCTCTTATTCCAATATTTGCTAAGGCTAATAATATGAAAATCTGCTTCGTTAAAATCTAATGAGTAAGCTGAGAAGAATTTTTTCAAAAGAATTCTCAGGGCTCTGATTTTTGCGATACTGAAGAAGTAATTAAGGCCCATCTCTAATTTATAAGCAATATTTTGAATTATGGGAGTTGCGTGGTCTTCGGCAATTGGTCTAAGTATCTTGTGCAGTTCAAATAAGATAGTTGTTAAGGCAGAAAGCTCGTTCTCACTACTGGGAGCAAGTACTGTCGGGTAGAATTCTTTACTAGCTGGTGGGGTATAAATCTTAGGCCTACCTACAAAACCACTTAGCTTATCTGCTGAAGTATTTTGTTCCGCATAAAGTAAATATGCTTCAACATTAACCTGTCCTTCAAAGGCAATTGCACATGCTGACAGGTCAATTTTTTCTAGTAGAATATTAAAATTAGCCGGCTCAATTAAATTGAAATAGAGACCGGTTGCACCTATCATTAAGCTATCTCTGGCCAGTTTATTCGCCTGTATTTCGTTTTTAACAGTAATACTTACATAGTTAATCCAACCTGTTGTAGTGGCTCTTATCGGAACTTGTCTTGCACTATCTAAAATATCTTCACTGCTATAATAGGGCTCAATATCTAGCCCAAACCAATTACTTTGTAAAGATGTAATTGGCTGACCTCTCAAGCCTTCCTCAGCTTTTAATTGCCAGTCTTTATTGGTTAGCAACTGAAATTCTTGAAATAATTGTTCTTGAGCCATGCAGTGTAGTTTGCGATTCTCAAAATTACCAAAAAGATGGTAGCCCCGATAATTTTACATCTTCGCAAAGAATATATTATTAGTAATCATTCTAAATGTAACATTTATCAACCTTGATTAGTGAGTAAACGTAGATCATAATATTAATTTTGTTAAAGAATAGATTTATAATTTTTTAGTTCATATTTTTTCTTGAAATTTGATGTCCTTTGTGATTACATCGTTCACCCCGAGGAGCAAATTATTAATGCAGCAAGATTGCAACATCGTATGGAGTAAATGCCTGGAGATCATTAAATCTGATGTCGCAGATCAAGGTTTCAGTACCTGGTTTGTGCCTATTATTCCACTTAGGTTAGATGGAAACGCACTCACCATTCAGGTACCAAGCCAATTTTTTTATGAGTGGCTGGAGGAGCATTATATTCATGTATTAAAAAAGGCTTTAAGTGCTGTTTTAGGTGAAGGAGCCAAGTTGGAGTATTCTGTCATCGTAGATCAGGGGAATAGTACTAATGCACCACGAACTATAAATCTACCTAATAGGAGAGGGTACAGTGGCAATAGTAGCAATTCGAAAGATCCTAATCTTGGTAATCCATTTCTCCTAGCCGCTTTAAATGGACCACAAGAATCGCAACTGAACAAATCATATAGTTTTGATAGTTTTATTGAGGGTGATTGCAATAGATTGGCTAGGTCTGCAGGGTATGCCGTAGCTAAGAAACCAGGACTTACATCCTTTAATCCGCTAATGATCTATGGTGGGGTAGGATTAGGAAAAACACATTTGGTACAATCAATTGGTAATGAAATAAAGTCTAAGTTACCGGAGAAGTTTGTGCTTTATGTCTCTTCAGAGAAGTTTATCAATCAGTTTATTAAAGCGGTACAGAATAATGAAGTACAGAGCTTTCAAGCCTATTACTTGCAAGTTGATGTGTTGATAATAGATGATGTTCAATTTTTTTCTAATAAGGAAAAGACGCAAGAAATGTTCTTTCATATATTCAACCATTTGCACCAGTCGGGTAAGCAAATAATTATGACCAGTGACCGCCCACCAAAAGATTTAAAAGGCCTGGAAGAGAGGCTTTTAAGTAGATTTAAGTGGGGGCTAACTGCTGATTTGCAACAGCCGGATTTCGAAACCAGGATGGCGATTGTTCATACCAAAATGAAAGCAGAAGGAATTGAAATACCACCTGATGTTTGTGAATATTTGGCCTATACTGTTAATACTAATATTCGTGAATTAGAGGGGGTGCTCATATCTTTAATTGCACATGCTTCACTCAACCGTAGAGAGATTGACCTGGAATTGGCCAAGCAAGTTATGAAGAATATTGTTCATGATATTGAGACAGAAGTTGGCATAGATTATATCCAAAAAACCGTATCAGAGTATTTTCACCTTAATCCTGAGGAGTTAAAAGATAAAACAAGGAAAAAGGAGATTGTCATTGCCCGGCAGGTGGCGATGTATTTTTCAAAGGAATACACTAATCACTCCTTAAAGTCAATAGGCTACCATTTTGGCGGTCGCGATCATAGTACTGTCATTCATGCAGTTCAGGCAGTGAATGATATGATTGATGTAAATGCGAATTTCAGAGGATCTATTGATGATTTGAAAGAAAAGCTGAAGATGAAGACTGCCTGAGAATCAAGTGCTGTTTCTAAAGGGGGTGAAGTAACTCCTAGCCTATATTAAATAGGGTCATCTAGCGTAAATAAAACGAATAATATCCTCTTCTGCCCGATTTGCTTACTCCTTCTATTCTCACCCTGCCCTGCGCCTCTGACAATACATCAACTAATTTCTGGGCAGTATCAATTTTGTAATTGTTGATATTGGTGATAATGAACCCTTGCTCGAGATCTAGTCTGTTGAGCAAACCTGCAGCGTAAAGCTTAGTGATCTTGACACCATTGTCAATATTAAACAGCTCACGCTCAAGTTTTGAAACAACCTCTAACTCTGCACCGAGGTACTCAGACGTATAAATTTTAGTTTTCAAGATTTCGCTTGTACCATCTCTATTTGTAAGGGTTAAGTCCACTTCCCTTTCAACCTTACCAGATTTCCATTTTACATGTATTTTATCTCCCGGTGACCTGTAACTAATTAGCTCGTCAAACTCGGCTCTGGAATTTACCAACTCCCCATCCAAAGAAATAATTACGTCATTTTCCCTTATTCCGGCTTTATCGGCAGCCCAGTTTGTCTGCACATTGGCAACCACAACACCGTCCAAATCACTTACATTTAGAGATAGCCTGTCAACAACATCGGTGTTGAGGTCTATTACACTAGCACCTATAAAAGCTTTTTGAACTTCTCCATAACGAATTAAATCGCCAACTATTTTCTTAACAATATCAACGGGAACTGCAAATCCATAACCTGCATAAGATCCCGTACGAGATACAATCGCTGTATTTATACCTACAAGTTCACCGTTTTTATTCACTAAAGCCCCACCGCTATTACCAGGATTTATAGCGGCATCAGTTTGGATAAATGATTCTATAGGAAATTTTTCTTTTACAATATTTAGTGACCTGGCCTTGGCACTAACAATACCTGCAGTAACTGTAGAAGTAAGATTAAAAGGGTTGCCAACGGCTATTACCCATTCGCCAACTTGGAGATCTCTTGAACTTCCAATGGGGATAGCCGGCAAATTTTTTGCATCAATTTTTAATACAGCTAGGTCACTTGAAGGATCAGTGCCAATGAGCTGAGCCTGATAAGAATTTTTACCATGAATCACCTCAAGTTTGTCAGCATCAACTATAACGTGGTTGTTAGTAACGATATAGCCATCCTGGGTAAATATTACCCCTGAGCCGCTACTAATGGTCTCTGTTGATTGACCACCCATACCAAAAAACATGTCCATAAATGACTGACGATAAACACGTTCTGAAATATTTTTAATATAGACAACGCTTTCTGTACTGATTGCAGATGCCTTAACCAGGTCTTCTGTAGGTAATACCCTGAGATTATTGCTACTGTTATTTGCAGGGATTATCTGCGGATAATCGATATTGCGGGCTAACGAGATTGTTGGGGTTTTTTGAAGTTGAGAATTAAATAAATAGCCCCCACCATAACCTGATATAACTGCGATAATAATAATTAGTATATACTTTTTCATTTTCTTAGAGATTATAGAAATCATAACAAAAATCGTGCATTTATTCCTACCTGTTATGCTAACGAGCAATGGCATTTAATTAACATAATTATGCTTAGAAGTTTTAAAATAGTTGAATTGCAATTCGTTGAGATAGAATTATTCTATCTTGTGAAGATTAAATAAAACATACTACGATGAATAATTTTACTATATTTTTTATAGTACCTGCTTTTTGTGATCGGGGTAGTAAAGGAGATAAACCCGTTTAATAAGATATCTGATGGATACTATTTTTGGACAATGGGGATAAGGGCAGTCTTAAGTAAGCCTTTGGCTAATTACTTTGCAATTCAACAAAAATCCTGGTTGCGGGAGCCCGAAAAATATCAACAAAAGATATTTAAGTACCTGATGAGGGTAGGAGAAAAGACTGTTTTTGGAAAAGATCATGATTTTAAGGATATAGATAATTATGAAGAATTTAAATTGCGGGTGCCAATTCGTGATTATGAAGATATCAGACCTTATATCGATAAAATAATAGCAGGCCAGCAGGATGTACTATGGCAAGGAAGCCCTTTATATTTTGCTAAAACTTCAGGAACAACTTCTGGCACAAAGTATATTCCCATAACCCGAGATTCATTACCTAATCATATAAATAGTGCCCGTAATGCCCTTTTGAATTATGTTAGTGAAACCGGAGATTCTAAATTTCTCGATGGTAAGCTTATTTTTCTTTCAGGGAGCCCGGTGCTAGAATTAACCGGCGGAATCAAAACCGGGAGATTGTCTGGTATCGTTAATCATCATGTGCCTGGTTACTTACGTTCAAATCAATTGCCTTCTTATGAGACCAACTGCATAGAAGACTGGGAGACAAAACTTGATAATATTATTGATGAAACGCTGGTAGAGGATATGACCTTAATTTCAGGTATTCCTCCA
>SMVB01381633.1_pt1 | contig 10294 bp, 11 predicted proteins | sample 2456461 | NCBI WGS metagenome assembly SMVB01 (sample SAMN11095934, study PRJNA526329) | marine sediment metagenome | biome: Marine sediment; feature: Surficial sediment; material: Deep marine sediment; isolation source: Hadal surficial sediment | place: Pacific Ocean | collected 2014-05 | depth...
ATTGTGGGGCTGATACATCCGGGTGTGGTGGCCACCGATTTTGCCAAGAACGTACCCATCCCGATGATCGAGCCAGAGGAATCAGCCGCCGCAGTTATAGTCGTGATCGACAGTTACCAGGACAGGCGGCAGTCTGGTGATTTCATGAGCTACACCGGCAAGCCGCTGCCCTGGTAGTTCGACCTCAGTCAGATTCATCGACGGCAGGTGCCGGGTTGTCTGTGTAAAGTTCGCAGGAACCGACACCCCATTGCGTAATCACATTAGCCACCTCGGCGGGCGGCTTGTCCAGTTGTGTTACACAGGTGCTGGGTAACACATAAAGCTGACCCACGGTGATTGTCGGGGCCAACGGTACGAAGACGCTGAGCCGATCCTCGGGTAATGCTTCAATAATAAAACCCAATGCACGCACGTCGGTGCCGTATAGATCAATTTCTGCTGCGGCAAAGCTTAGTCCCTCGGTGCCGGTAAGTCGCTGAGTGAGGGTACGGATCATGCCGTACATCGGGATTTTGTTAGCTAAAGCGCTGTTGGCTTCATTGAGCAGTTTGTCGCCCAACCCTGTCAGCAGCAGCAGGCCAGTCAGAAAGCAAATTGCTATCACGCCCAGGATGCTCAGCAACACCAGTACTACTGGATGATCCAGAATCGGGTAGGGGAGTTTGCCGGCCAGCTTGTTGGTAATGCCATTCATGACACTGAAGACCTGCATCAGCACAAATGCGACCACGGCGAGGGGGACAATAACAATCAGTCCGCCGATAACTGTCGTCTTGATGAATTCCAGCAGCTTCTTCATAGTCAAATACCTTGCAGGGCTAGTCCCGCACGATCATTATCATCCGTTCTTCGGCTAGAATCGAGACCAGCCGGGCAGTGTATCCGGATATATTCTGCAACCGATGGGGTTCGTTATGCCGAGACTATTTCTGGGTGCCTTGTGTGTCGCTACGGTGCTGTGGGCATGGAGCACGCTGTTCTACGTGATCTCACCCATACCTTATTACACGATGTCGGCAACGACGGATGATCTCGCCGCCGGCGAGGCTCTGCTGGAGCATTTTCCTGTAACGGGCACTTACATTTTACCCGGCCGTTACAACAGCGCTGAGGTACGTAGTCAGATGCGCAATAACGGGCCGGTAGCGACTATTTATATCCAACGTGACGGGTCGCCGGAGGCATCGCTGACCAAGGTGTTGATGGGCACTTTTAACAGCATCGTGATTGGTTTACTGATCGGTGTTGCCATGTTGTTGCTGAAACGGCATACCACCCGTTACTGGGATCATGTAGTCATCGGCAGCGCTTTCGGAATTGCCTACACGGCTTATCCCCGTTTCGCCGATATCATTTGGTCGGATTTTCCACCCGGCTATCAGCTGATGATGATTTTTTCCGATGGATTTAGCTGGATACTGGCAGTGATGGTTATGGCCTGGTTTGTGGTGCCTAGACGCGTCAATTCCTGACCAGGCAAACATGAGCTGATCAAACTGCTATCTGACCCCCGTGCACCAGACGCTATCAGGGTAATTCCTTACTGTGAGCCATACAGCCAAGTGGTTGAATGAAGCTTATGGAGGTAATACCTGATGGATAACTTAAATCGAATGATTTGGCGATCTGCACAAGGCGCGTTGCTGGCAATGCTGATCATCGGCCTCGTTTCGCTGGTTTATTGATACATCTATACAGGTTTGTTTCACCGGTCATGCTTGAACGGCTGCGCGAGCATGCTGCCGATTCTTTGCGCATCAGGCGTCTGTGTGGTTGGCTGCCCGATGGTCATGCTCGTGTGGCCCTGTTCTGGTTGCGCCACATAGGTACCAAACAGACGATCCCATATGGACAGGTTGAAGCCGTAATTGCTGTTGGTTTCTGTCACTACAACTGAGTGGTGCACCCGGTGCATGTCGGGCGTCACGATCAGTAGTCGGAGCAATCGGTCTGCGGTGATCGGTAGCGCTAAATTAGCATGATTAAACAGCGCGCTTGAACTCAATATCAATTCAAACAACAACACCGCGGTTGCGGGCACCCCGATGGCCGCAATGATCGCGAATTTGATAAGCATCGACAAAAGTATCTCCACCGGGTGAAAGCGCGCCCCTGTGGTGACATCAATATCGTTGTCGGTGTGATGCATGCGGTGGATCCGCCATAACAGGGGCACGCGGTGAAACACAACATGCTGAGCGTAAATAGCAAGGTCAAGAAGCACGACTGCTATGCAAATGGAGAGAGGCGTTGCGATGTCAACTGCGTTTAATAAGCCGGCGCCCGCAGTTTCCCGTCGCAGTGCAAATTCGACTGCGGCTAAGGGAAATATCAGGCGCACGATCACGGTATTCAGCAGCGTAATGCCCAGATTAGCTGGCCAGCGCAACAGCCGGTCAAATCGCAGTTCACGCCTCGGCAGCAGAGTTTCCAGCAGTGCCATGAGTGCGAACATGCTGGCAAACGCAGTCAGGCGAATAATAACTTCGTTCTCGAGTAACACTGTCGGAAACCTGTGTGAATGATAGTTGCTAAAGCTTGATGATGGTTCAGTTCAGTATAGTTGAAGGCCAGTTAGAGTTTGAGAAAGACAAGACTTATGTGTTTTATCGAAATGACTGGTTCGCAGAAAAGTTGTCACCCGGCCTGGGAGAAGCGATTCCGTGAGTTACCTTAGGCCGGTGCCATACCCGTTTCTGCTGAGCCTGTATTTCGTATTGTTTATTTTTTCCGAAAATCTCGGTGAAGCATTTCTTGGGCAGATCATTCGTGCGGTTCATGTACTGCTGCTCGCAACTGGTTATCAGACCCTGTGGTAGTCGTATCTCTGACCTAAACCGGGTTTCCCGATCCGCATATGATGTTGTACAGGCCATTGACTTTCCTGCATTAACCGGCAACGCATCTGCGTTCAACCAGTCCTATGGGTCCTTCCCTTCCATAGCAAACAATGTTCGTTTGGTTCCCGGAATAGGGTCCGATCTGACGATGTTGAAGTAAACGCTGAATGCTTTTAGAAATTTATCTTCATGATACTCACTAAATACATCTTTGCGTGAACTCAACAGCTTATCAATCTGACTATCGCCGCGAGGAATGAATTCTATAATCAGATTACGCGCTAAACGACTGAACATTTTCGCGATCATATCGAATGACACGTTAATACCGATGGCCAGGTGATGCACCAACCCAAGTGCCATAAGCAAATCCACAGGCCCACGATCCGCCAGAGAGCTCCGCTCAGAACTATCCCAGCCCAGCGCTGGACTGGGATTGCCCAAATCCATTAGCAACGGCAATAATCCGGTTTCACTATTGGCCTTAATATGTAGATAGTTGCTTTCCACGCAGGCCGGGTCAATGTCGAAACAAACTACACGCGCGCCAACATCAACCGCTATGCGGCTAAAACGACCGGTGTTGCCGCCCAGGTCCCAGACACTGGTCGGCTGGAAATGTTCGAGTTGGGCACGCACAAGGCGTTCTTTCTCTTCGAGGCCTTTATCACCGTAGTTGTTGTTGGCCTCGTAGTAGTCAAACCACTCCGTGCCGCCGGGTTTCCATTCAAGCTTGGTAACAGCCTTTCGCAAGCTGTCAATTAATCCATGAAACGCATTGCGGCTAAAATTGCCACCTACCGCCCGATCACCATCACGGTTCTGTTGAGCCTGCTGTTCACTTCTGGCATGCATCCAGATATGCATCGCCATTGATGGGCGTAGCAACATTCTGGTCGGTAATAATTTTGCTGCCAGTGTTAACGGGACCCCATCAATATTGGTACGCAGCAATTCATTCAGATTGATATCTACATGTGCCATCAATGCCAAAGGCGCCAGGAAATGGCGGCAGAATTGACCGTAGGCAACCCACGGTTTTCCTTCTTCGTAATGGTCAAAGGAAAGCGTATCGATAAATACAGGATGTCCATTATCGAACTGAATGTTATAGGCGCTCGCGTCCTTGAGGGAGAAATTCTTTCGGAGTGCCTTGTCCTGGATATCAAGCGTCAGTAGTGCGGCATCCTTAAGCTGGCTGAAACTCCACTCATAGGGGTAAGAAATAGTTTCAATCAGCCGGGGTTTGATTACGCTGCAAGCATCAGGACTGGCGGCAAGCGCTATGCTTACCTTTTCATGTTCGACAAGTGACTGGCTGTCTGCCAGTTCCTTATAGAGGCCGCTATCTTCAAATGCCGCAAGTGCATCTGCACTAGATTCATTGACCTGACGATAGAGTATTCCATCACGCCAAAATAGAAAGCCTCCGGGATCCCGGTATGATCCTGCAGCGCGAACAACCGTCATTTTGCAGTATCAGAGGACTCATCAACAGCGTGAGAATTAGCCCCCTCGGAATCCTCTTCGACTTCGTAGCCACCATCACGTTCGAATAGACGGGCTATCCACCGTTTAAGCCCATAGTAATAAGTCTTGATCATGAAAGCCGCGGCAACGATGCCACCGATAATTATCTGTATGGCCATGCTGCCGGTGCCGGGATCCACGTATGCATGGGCAGGCATTGCAATCAGGCAGACCATTGCACAAGCAGCGTATGTGATCGATCGTTTCATCCTTAAATTCCTTTACTTCAGAGGCAAACCTGTCTTCAAGCTGCAGGCAACCGGAGGAGCGAATTATACCAGCATAGATTACTGACCCGGTACGCGGATCACGATATGACAAATAGGGTATCTGTACGCCCATGATTGTCTAGTCGAGCCAGAATGCCTTATCGAATGGTTTAGCCGAATGTATCGCGATGCAATGAGTGATCAGATTCCTTCAACAAATCATCGGAAACTTTACTTAAAACAAAAAGAGCCCCAAAAGGGACTCTTGGTATTTGGCGCGCCCGGAGAGATTCGAACTCCCGACCCCCTGGTTCGTAGCCAGGTACTCTATCCAACTGAGCTACGGGCGCATATTTCAATCAATGTAAGAAAGCCGTTCATAGCTTTCAATAACAGCGCTTCGCGCTGACGGTACTCCTCTCGTCGCTTCGCTCCTCGAGTCCGGCCATTCGGTTGCACCCTCATGGCGTTCGGGTCTCGTCGAGCTGTGCTCAACGCTCGCTACGCGAGCCGCCCCTCACCCAACTGAGCTACGGGCGCATATTTAAACTATTTAATTTCATGACCCTTTAGTTTTGCGAGCTACGGGGTCGCTCTCGGCCATCCCTGGCCTCCGCACCCCAAGAGCACTTCCTCGCTCAGCTAATGCTGAGCTCACGGCGCGATACTCGTGCATCCCTGCTACAGCGCGCATGAGGCGGCGCATGTTACAGCAATGCGACTATCGTTCCTAGCCAGTGCCCGGACTATGGGGCAGTGTTGCAGGTACCTACATATCCACAATGTCTTTGCCTTCACCACCGAATTTGGTCGCAAAGTAGCCGATGAGCAGGCCAACCAACATACCTTCGACGACAACCCAAAAGGGTGAGTGGATGATGCCGTTTTCGCCCAGGTTGTAGATGATTAAGCGCTGCAGGTCGTCGTAAGCAAAGAAGGCGAGTACGAAGTTCATCCAGCCGCCGATCAGGGGTGCGCGGAACCACCAGGGCATTGGTAATTTCAGCACCGGGTGCCAGGTGATAACGCCCATTACACCGATGACAGCACCCACGGTGGTGTACCAGAACAGCAGGCCCCAGCGCAGCAACCATCCAGCGTCGGGCAGCATAAAGGGTAGGAGCGTAAAACCAATCAGTCCGATTGCAAAACCGATGCCTTTACCGATTGCAATACGGGTCAGGAGTGAACCTTTGCCAAGCATGTCATTCTCCTCTCGTGAATGGTGAGTGAGCTTAAGTGTCTTGTTGAGTATCCAGTGAATTTAGTACGCCATCAAAGCTGGTGTAGATTATGCGAATCGGGCGGCAACACACCTGGCAGTCTTCGATGTAGTCCTGTTCGGGTAATGACAGGTCCAGAAGTATTGTCAGGGGCTCCCAGCAAAAGGGGCAAGTGATTTGCGCCTCTTCCTGCATTATCTCGCCCTTTTCATCCCGCAGCCGTTGATAATTTATCACCCGACTAAAACGTTATTGCTCTCTAGCCCCTGCATTGCGCGCGCAAAGGCTGCGACATAGGTATCGAGTTGAGCATCGGTGTGTACGGTCGATAAAAAACCGACTTCAACTGCGCTGGGGGCAAGGTACACGCTGCTTGTCAGCAGGCTATGAAATACCTGACGGAAATAATCCTGGTGTTCGGCAGGGATCTGTTCCGGTGTGCGTACGCAGCCATCTTGAGTAGATACTTTGCCTAAAACTGGCCAGAACAATGAGCCTGCCGTTTGCACTGTAACCGGTATCCGGGAAGTTTCCCGGGCTGCGGACTCGAGTCGATCGCCTAATAATCGGGTGAGTCGTTGCAGTTTTGCATACGGTTTGTTCTGTAGCAGTTTCTGTAAGGCGGCAAGACCGGCGCTCATGGCCACCGGATTACCGCTTAATGTTCCGGCCTGGTATACGGGACCATTTGGTGCCACCAGATCGAGCAGCTCTGCACGGCCGCCAAAGGCGCCAACCGGGAAGCCGCCACCGATAATCTTGCCGTAGGTAACGAGGTCCGGGTGAATGCCAAATGTTTCTGCCGCACCTCCAAAGGCCAGCCGAAAACCGGTGATTACTTCATCAAATATGATCACAGCATGGTGGGCTCGGGTGATTCGCGCGAGATCTTCAAGGTAACCGTCTGTTTGCAGCAGCAGTCCGTTATTGGCAGGTACAGGTTCGATGATTACCGCGGCAATATCATCACCGTGTTCGGCAAAAATGGTTTCGACGGCCTGTATATCATTAAGTGGGGCAACCAGGGTGTTCGCGATGGTTGCTTCGGGGATTCCAGCACTGTTCGGGGTGGCCATCTCGGTTAATCCGGAACCTGCTGCCACTAACATGGCATCACTGTGACCGTGGTAGCAGCCATCGAATTTAAGAATCGTATTGCGCCCGGTTGCGCCGCGCGCAATACGAATAGCCGACATGACTGCTTCTGTGCCTGAGTTCACGAAGCGAATTTTCTCCACCCAGGGAATGTTCCCGGTGATCAGTTCCGCCAGCGCCAGTGAGGCAGCTTCAGTAGTACCAAAACTGCTGCCTTTGGCAATCGCCGCATTTGCTGCTTTAGCCACATCGGGGTCCTGGTGGCCCAATATGAGTGGTCCCCAGGACATGCAGAAATCGAGATAGGTATTGCCATCCACATCGGTCAGGCAGGCGCCGCGGGCGGAGTCTATAAAGGGCGGGGTGCCGCCCACACTCTGAAATGCACGCACCGGGGAATGCACGCCACCGGGTATAACTTTCTTAGCGCGTTCAAATAGTTGTGCTGATTTGGTGAGTTTTCCCATTGCTACTGCTGGGAGTCGTTGAGCCATTGACGAGCATGTCTGGCGCCGTAACTGATGATGATTGATGCGCCTGCTCGCACGAATCCCAACCAGGCCTCGACATGGGCGCGTGGGGCCGATGCGAGTCCTTTTTCTGCCAGGGCCTCTATCGCAGCGTATTCACCGCTGACTTCGTAAACGGCCCACGGCAGTGGAATTGCGTCAGTTAACCCCGCCAGTACATCGAGGTAGGGCATGCCCGGTTTGACCATCAGTATATCAGCGCCTTCTTCGGCATCGCGCAGGGCGCTGGCCAGTGCATCATGCGGTCGGGCCGGATCAATCTGGTAGGTCGCCCGGTCATGCAGTTTGATGTTGCCCGTGTTCTTTGGTGCTGAGTCGGCTGCGTCCCGAAACGGCCCGTAAAATGCCGAATGAAATTTTGCCGCGTAGCTCATCAGCACGGTTTGTTCGTGACCGCTGTTTTGCAAGGCTTCACGGATGGCGGCAACCCGGCCATCCATCATGTCGCTCGGTGCCACGCAGTCTGCACCGGCCGCCGCATACTCAACCGCAGCGCGGGCCAATTCCACGACCGTGGCGGCATTTTGCACATGATCCCCGGCGTCATTTATTACGCCGCACTGACCGTGGGTGGTGAAGGAGCATACGCACACATCCACCGCGATCCAGACCCGTTCGCCGAAGCGTTGTTTGATGCTCGCGATCTGACTGGCGGTGAAACTGAAATCAAAATTCTGGGTCGCTTTTTCGCTTGGCACACCAAACAGGATGATTTTGTTAACCCCCGCATCGAGATCCCTGGCAATTTGCTCCAGCAGGCTTTTCGCTGTCTCACGGTGGACGCCTGGCATGCCTGCCACAGGTTCGCGCTCGCTGATGCCGTCGATGACAAAATGCGGTTGTATGAACTGTTCTGCTGCCACCCGGACTTCGCGGGTCAGTTCACGGATCAAGGGATTAAGCCGCAGGCGTCTAAGGCCTAGTTGTTGGTTGTGGGGTTTCATTGTGTTTTGTTATTTGCCGGGCAATTGTTTACGCCATTCTGTGACGTCGGGGTATACGGCCAGATTGTCCAGACCTTTATTCAGGAGCGAATGATAAGTCTTCCCGTAACGGCATGCGTGCCAGCAGTCAGCGGGCACCCAGTTTTTGAAGGTTTCGAATTGTGAGCCGCTGGTCCAGAAGGCCGCCCGGGCCTTGCTCAGTGCGATCACGGCCGCGTGCTCCGGGCCGAGGTCAGCAGCGGGTTGAACCGTGTAAGTAACGGTGACATTGTCGCATGGCCAGGTATCAAATCCCGCGTTGTGCGTGAGCACGTTCCAGTTGGCAATTCCGGGGAGTTGCAATAAATCTTGCTCAAGGGTTGCCTGAAGCGCGTCGAAACCGAATTGTTCCGCGCAACCTTCCACCCAGATGCCCAGCTTGGCCAGTCGGAACCAGCTGCCTGTGCCAGAGGTCCAGACACGCTGCGGACCGTTGGCCAGCGTCGCATACCAGTCTGATGGCAGTGCTCGGGAATGTGCAATGAAGGTTGCTCCCGGTGCGCTGAGCCAGGCAGGCGTGTTTGGCTTGTTCAGGTATGCCGTGGTGAATGACAAGTCGCGCCATTCGGTGCCGTCCCACAGGGGGCCGGGCAAGGTCATGTCTGATCGCGTCCAGCGCAGCTCATCTATGTAGCAGCCATCGGGGGTTTTACCGCGGATAAACAGCAATGTGCCGAGCTTATCGAGTTGCAACGCGGTTGCACCAAAGCGCTGCTGGCAGCCGCCCCCCCAGTCATTCAGTAGCTGTCGCTCCATGTCTACATCTTGCGCAGTAACGGGACAATGCAGTTTGGCAAGGTTGGCACGGATCTCGCTGTCGTCTGCACGGCACTCAATTGCGAGCGCACCCTGCGCCGGGGCAGTGGGGCAATCACGCAGTGGCAGGATCATCCAACGCAGGCCATTGAGTAATTTGCTTAGTTCTGCCTGTCCCGCAGCATCTTTCCATAACCGGTTTAAGCCGGCAAAAGCCAGCACTACACCATCTATTTTTTGCGGGTCATCTTCCTTGCGTGACAGAAAGCTGATGCGGGTATTTACGTTGCCGCGTATTTCCGTCGTCACCAACTGCGGTGTCTGGCCAAAATTGGGCAAAGCGTTTTCCAGAAACGGTGGTACATTCTCAATTCGGCGCGGTGATGACGTGCCGATAAGTATAGTTTCACCGGTTTTCAGTTTCTCAATAATGTTGCCAGCGAACAACACGACGTCGCGCGGGTTCTCGCGTTGCGGTATGGCTGCGAGTAACAATTCAGCAGGGCGCTCAAGACTCAGGTCTTTCATTGAGTGCACGGTGAAATCCACTTTCAACTCCAACAGTGCCTGGTCCAGTTCGGCGACAAAAAACTCCTTGCCTTCGAGCTTGCTAAGCGGGATGTCCAGCATCCGGTCTCCTTCAGTCTCGATGCCGACCAGTTTCACCTTGATGCCGGGGTTCAATTGTTCTATACGCCGGGCGACACCGCGGCTCTGGGCAATAGCAAGCAGCGACCGGCGCGTACCCAGTCTAAAAGTCTTTTTCATGATTTGGCGCAGGAAAAAATAAATAACTTTTCGGCACCACGGAGAGAAGCCTAGAAGTTGTCCTTGCGTTGTCGTGTTTCGGCAAATACTTCCACGTCAGTCGCAGTGGTGAGCCCGATGGTTTCGCGCAGGTCGGGGCTGGTCGGGCGCATGAACGGATTGGTGCGACGCTCAAGGCCAATGGTTGTAGGTATCGTTGGCTTGTTGTCCGCGCGAAGTTTGTCGATTTCAGCAGCGCGCGCTATCAGCTCCTGGTTTTGTGGTTCCACGGTTAGTGCAAATTGTGCGTTCGCCTGCGTGTATTCGTGGGCGCAATACACGATTGTTTCATCTGGAAATTCCAGCAGTTTTTGGATG
>SMVB01247534.1_pt1 | contig 10292 bp, 8 predicted proteins | sample 2456461 | NCBI WGS metagenome assembly SMVB01 (sample SAMN11095934, study PRJNA526329) | marine sediment metagenome | biome: Marine sediment; feature: Surficial sediment; material: Deep marine sediment; isolation source: Hadal surficial sediment | place: Pacific Ocean | collected 2014-05 | depth 0-1...
CCATGCTGATCTCCGCCCCGTTTCTTGCGCCATTGATACGGGTTTACGGATTCGAGATCGTGCATCCTGCTCCGCTGCAGTTCAGTGGAATCTCACTTGGACAAATGCTCCGAGATCTCGCGTCGCCTCGCTTTGCAATCGCTCTACTGGGCGTGATCGCGTTGGGGCGCCGCGCCCGACGGGAACCTTTGACTTACGGAATCCGAATCTGGCTCTATTTCGCTGTGGTCGCCCTCGCTTGGTTGACGTTGACGGTCGCGGCGAGCCACCTCTCTTTCCTTGGCCAGGCCCTGCCGGCGTATCACTTCCACATCTACTTCAAGCTGGCGGAGTGCATGCTCTTTGGAGTCGGCTGCTGGGTAGTCGCCGTGTGGCTGAGCGCGAGGCCATGGAGTCGCTGGAAGGCACCGGTGTGGTGCGCAGTCATGATCACTCTACTCGTCGTTACGGCGATGCCGGGCTATCTGCGTCGGCCGGATTTCGTCGACTTCCCGCAAGCCTCTCGGAGGTTTGAAAAGCATCCGTCGGTTGGCCCCCTGTATCATTGGGCTCTCGAGAATTCCCGTCCCAGCGATGTCTTCATCGCGGCCGACCCGATGCTTGCGTTGTTCTCGATCGCGGCCGCCGGCCGCAAACTCGTGGCCATGCCCGTGTTGTTTTCCAATCCGTATGTCGATTACGGTGTCCGCTGGCGAGATCAGGAGGCGATGCGGTCGATCCTGAGCGTTCAATCGAATCAACCGCTCTCTGCCTTCCGACGTCTCGCTAAACAGTACGACGTCACATTCGTTGTGACGCGGCGACCCGTCCGTGGTGTCGACACCTTCCTGCATCTCGAAATCGCAGCGGGTGATGTCGCGGTGTATCGCTATGACGCGCTCGCCCTTTCGAACGTCTTGTCCTCGTTCGAATCCAGCGATGCGAGAAACTGAGCGCGAATTGGCGAACGCACGGATAAGCATCATAGGGCCATGGCGTCTGCGAACCGCAGCCTAACCCGGACTATTCGTGAAAACTCGAATTGGGTTCAGCGGGAGTCTGGGATTGACATTTCGGCGTGTTATTCAACGGTGACCGCGGTTTCTTGGGACGTTCACTGGACTCGTTAACGAGACGTGCTTCGCTGGGACCTGGGCGCTACTTCTTGGCAAGATTCCGTACCGTGGCCGCCGGGGGAACGCGGGTGCGTTCGGACGAATAGATGTCGTTGCGTTCATAGAAAGTGACGACGCCGTTGACGACATAGGCCCGCCGATAGCGCTTTCTGATGCGCGGATCTCGAGCCACCCGCGCGGTCAATCCGTTGGGCTGAAATTTCGCAACAAAGGTATTGATAAGGATCAATTCGGGATCGGCGTCGAATACGTAGTCCACGGCCTCCCGGCGACTCACCATGCGTTGCTCATGGGGCCAGAAATACCCTGCAATCGACACCATCAGGCTTGAGTAGGCGCCAAGGAGCCGACTCTCCTGGGCTCGCTCTGTAAAGACGCTATATCCGGTGGTCTTCGACGCGAGCCCAAGAGTGTCGATCACGCGCTTGTCGCGCCCCGCATACCATGGCGTTTGCCCCATCTGGTCGTAGGCAAATGTGATGTTCTCTGGATAGTTGTCGCGAATGAATGTTCCGGTGGTCGCTTGGTAGTTCGTATTGATGAATACACGATGCGCTTTGGTCGCGTCCATGCCCACCGGGGATTTCGAGGGATCTCTGATCAATTGCGCCAGGGACGAAAAATATCCCTGGGGATATTGGGAAGCTTCATGCTTTGCGGACCTCAGGAAGCTCGATTCGACTATCCCGTTCTTGCCGAGCTGCAAGACAGGGAGCATGCTCAACAACATGATCGCGACGGCGACGCGTATCCCCGTCCGAAACTTGGACCGATCCATCCAAAGATCCAGGCTCGCGATGGAGACGAGGTTGAAGAACGCGATGAACGCCAGACCGTGGCGGTTATACGGTTTGAAATCAGGCGTCGCGCTGATCCAGAGCCCGGTCATAACGATGAAGCTGAGCAGGTAGAGCACCCTTCGATTCCAGAATTCCCTATGAAAAAATCCAATGGCCAGCGGGATGGCGAGTAGGGCGAGGTGGTAGTTGTGGTAGACGAATAGAGAGACCCGAACGAACAAGGGTTCTCCGCCGGCCTTGATCTGGAACGAATGCGGAAATGGATCGTGGAAATACCAAAGCCGTGCGAGGGTAACGCCGCCGCAGGCCAACACTAGAAATGCCAAGCCGGACCAGAAGCGCGGGGTCCGCGCTCGTTCGACAAACAGGCATAGAAGCGGACCTATGAGAATAATGAACCCTTCAGGTCGGGCGCAGAACACGACGATCGCTGGCAGGTACCAATGTGGCCACCATCTTTCGTCGATGCACACATAACAGAGGGCGAGCAGAGCGCAGAGATAGAGCGCCGTTTCCATCCCTCTCTGACTCCAACAGAAAAACGGAACCGCGACGGCGAGCATCATACTCGGGACGATTCTGAGCATGGCATCCCGAATCAACAGCCGACTGAGTGCGAACACGATCGTCAGGGCGAGACAGCCAAAGCCGATTCCCAGAAGCTTGGCCGAGATGATCGGATCAATCGGCAGCCACTGGAGGGGGACGAGCATCAGCTGCCAGAGAAGGCTGCTGCCGGACTCGATGTGTTCGCCACCAATGTTGAACACGTAGCCGTGACCGTCGGCGATGTTGGCGGCAATTCGGAGATAGATGAACGCGTCTTCATCGATCTGATTGAAGCTCAATACGACGCTGCCCAGGTAGAGAGCAAAGACGAGAAGCAGAGAGACCGCCGACATCGATCGGCCATCCAGTTCAAGGGGTCTCATCGCCGACTGGATCATCCTCATGCGCGTGAATCGATCGGATCGCTGGCGACCACACCGAGATCGCCTCCAGAGATTCGATGTCTGATGATACGTCAATGAAGTCCGAATTCGTCTGGCCGACGACTCGCTGCGACGCACCTGGAAATCCATGCCTCCTCGCCTGGCTCCCGACGACCCGCGCCGACCGGAAGCCCCACTCGTGGCGCAGGTCACTTTCGTGAATGCCTAGGGACTCCATCCTCATCACGGCCGCGCGGATTCGCGACCCCCGCACGCCTTTTCATGGCGCGACGCCTGGCCGGAACCCGCTCCTATGTCTGTCCAGATCCGGCTTGGCATCGTCCTCACCCTATGTGGTTCTGGGGACGCAACCGGCCACTGCTCAATTCGTCTGCGACAATGAAGTCGTCGATGAGGGAGAGGCTTGCGACGACGGGAATACGACGGATGCCGATGGCTACACATACGCTTGCGAGGAACAGCCTGGCTATTTCCATAACGGATCGCCGAGCGTCTGCTTGACCGCGGGAGACGCTTCTCGAACAACCGGTGTCTGAATTCCGTCACTCCGCCCCGAATCGGCGACCGCGAGGGACGTGGCTGCGGTCCCCAAACGCCGCCAGCGCAGGTGTGCGGCCCTGAGAGCCCCGAACGCCCGCTACCGCTCATGAGTTGTACCCGCGCACGGTTTGGGCACGGCGAATGCATTGTCCATCAACATGCGGTCCGGCGAAGTTGACGTTCAACGTCGACCCCGCAGGGCCGATGAGAAGAGCAACCTGCAGATCCGCGGACCCGCGAGCTGGAGAACTTTGAAAATGGAGCAGACCCATTTTGCGATTCCGGTCGATCATTTTCCGGCGATCCACGAGATCGAGAGGAATCCGAGTGACGAGCCCCGTCCCGTGACACTTCTCGAATTGGTCGAGGCGGTGAGCGAGGTCAGCGGCTCCGAGCAGGAAGTGATGGCGACCGTGACCTACATGCTGAATTCGGGCCGCATCCGGCTTTCCGAAAATTTCCGCGATACGCCCGTGGCGAAGCTCTGCGGCTGAGCGTTCACGAGCGCCCCCTGCCGCGATTCGCCCGAGCGAGGCGATCCATGGCATGATTCAGGCAAGGAGACCTTGCCTTGAAGATCACGCCGCCGACCGAGCTGCCCGACGTCCTGCTCGTCGAACCCGACGTACACCGCGACGCACGCGGCTTCTTACTCGAAACCTGGCACACCGCGAGATACGCCGAAGCGGGCCGCGAAGCCGACTTCGGACAGCACAACCACAGCCACTCACATCACGGCACCTGGCGCGGCCTCCATATCCAGATCTCTAAACGCCGGGGCAAGCTGATCCAAGTTTCAGCGGGCGAAGTCTTCGATCTCGCGGAGCTGCAATCCAAATGCAGCGAGGTCTATGATGCGACGAGCGAATTGACGATCGCCTGGGAAGATCCCACGATTGGCATCCAGTGGCCTCTCAAAACGCCGCTGCTGTTCGACAAGGATCGACTCGGGTGCTCGCTCGCCGACTGCGCACCCACGGACCTCCGGGTCTATTCGACACGAGGTGGCCCTGATGAATGAGATCGCTGGCTGGGGTCGCTACCCCGTCGTGCAGGGGAACGAACGGTTTTCCGAGGATCTCGAGGCCGCCACTCGGGAAACACTGCTCGTCCGCGGCCTCGGCCGCTCCTATGGCGACGCCTCCCTTCCACCGGGCGAGGGTCGAACCGTCACCAACTCCACCCTGGCCGATCGTCTGATCGCCTTCGACGACGAGACGGGCCTGCTGCGAGCCGAGGCCGGTTTCTCACTCTTCGACCTCAACCGTCTCTTTTTGCCGCGCGGTTGGGCGACGCCCGTCTCGCCGGGCACCCAATTCGTCACCCTCGGCGGCATGGTCGCTTCGGACGTTCACGGCCGGAGCCATCACGTGAAGGGCTGTTTCGGTGAACATGTCCGCGCGCTTCGCATGCGCGTGGCGGACGGCCGCATCTTGGAGGTCACCGAAGCAAGCGAGCCGGAACTGTTTCGCGCCACGCTGGGCGGCATGGGCCTGACAGGCCATATTCTCGAAGTGGAGGTCCAGCTCGAAGCGATTCCCAGCCCGTGGATCTGGAGCGAGAGCGAGCGGGTCGACAATTTGGCCGAATTGCTCAGCACGCTGCGAGAGAGCAGCCGAGCCTGGCCGTTCACCGCATGTTGGGTCGACAGCCTCAAGCGCGGCAAACAGATGGGCCGCGGCTTCGTCACCCGCGGCCGTTGGGCCGAACCCCACGAAGCCCCCGACGCGCCCCCCGCGCCGAGAAGAGGCCCCTCCGTTCCGTTCAATTTTCCGGCCTGGGTGCTCGGTCCGTTCAGCATCTCCATCTTCAACAGCCTGATCTTCCACACACACGGCCGCAAAACGAAGCGGGGCGTGATCCATCCATGGCGCTTCACCTATCCGCTCGATGTGATCGGTTCGTGGAATCGAATCTATGGGCGCCGCGGCTTTGCCCAATACCAATGTGTACTACCGATCGAGAAGGACCCGAATGTCGTCCAGCGATTCTTCGAGGTCATGACCTCGAGTGGCGTGGCATCCTTCCTCACGGTCGTGAAGGACTGTGGCGCCGAAGGTCGGGGCATGTTGTCGTTTCCCAAACCCGGCATCTCGATCGCGCTCGACATCCCGATGCATCCGACGCGAACCCAGGCCACCACCGACGCCCTCAATGAGGTCGTGATCGCGGCGGGCGGGCGGATCTATCTGGCCAAGGACGCGCTGACCCGACCCGATCATTTTCGCGCGATGGAGCCGCGCTTCGAAGCCTGGAACGCCGTGCGCAAGAAATGGGATCCGGAGGGGTCGATCCGAAGTGCGCTATCGGTCCGTCTGATGGGGGACGAAGAATGAAGGCGGTCATCCTGGGAGGCACTCGAGGCATGGGCCGTGAACTCGCGCGCTGTCTGGCGGAACGAGGGGAGCGCGTATTCTTGCTAGGCCGCGATCCGGTGTCGCTCCGGAAGACGGCCAAGGACCTCGAGATCCGGGGCGCGGAGGGCGGAGTCTTGACGGCGCTCTGTGATCTGCGTAGGCCCGAAGGCTTCGCCTCCGCACTCGATCAAGCCGCCGCCGCCCTCGACGGATTCGATACCGTCATCCTGACGGCGGGCGTGATGGGCGGCGATCAAGCGAGCCTCGAAGACGATACCGAAGCGTGCGCCGATCTGCTGAGCGTGAACTTCGCCCACTCGATCCTGTTCTGCGAAGAAGCCCGCCGACGGCTGCTCGGCAGAGGCGGGGGCCATCTCGTCGTGTTCTCCTCCGTCGCGGGCGACCGCGGACGAAAGCCAGTGATCCTCTACGGCGCTACGAAAGCCGGACTCTCGGCATACATGGAAGGCCTCGATCACAAATTTCACGAACAGGGCCTGCGCGCTCTGCTGGTAAAACCCGGCTTCGTCAAGACGGGCATGACCGCCGACTTGAAGCCGCCGCCCTTCGCAGCGAACCCACGCCCGGTCGCCGAAAGTGTCCTGCGCGCCATCGACCGAGGCGATTCGCAGATCTATACCCCGGCGATCTGGCGCTGGATCATGCTCGTCATCCGATGGCTACCGCGCGGCGTGATGCGCCGGATCGGATTCTGAATGGCCACGTCATCGACCTCGACCTCGTTCGCCGCTGTCCTGGCGGCGTTCTTCGAACTCGCACGTCCCAAACACTGGGTGAAAAACGTCTTCGTCCTGATGCCGGTCCCCTTCGCCCTCGCCGCCGGCGCGACCCTCGATCCACGAAGCTTCCTGCTCGGCCTGGCCGGATTCTGCCTGGGCAATTCCGCCGTTTACGCCTTCAACGACGCATTCGATGTCGAATTCGATCGCAAACACGCGACCAAACGCCTCCGACCGGTCGCCTCGAAACGCATCCAGGTCGCCCAGGCACTGGTCTTCAGCGCCGGACTCCTCGCCGCCGGGCTCGTACTCACGAATCTTTCGGGACGCGTCGAGGCGACGTGGACCCTCTTGGCCTACGCAGCACTCAACGTGGTCTACAGTGTCTGGGGAAAGCACGTATCGCTGGTCGATGTCTTCTTGCTCTCGACGGGCTTCGTGTTGCGAGTGCTGCTCGGCTGTGCCCTTCTCGGGGTCGCCGCCTCGAGCTGGCTGCTGCTCTGCTCCTCGGGACTCGCGTTATTCCTGGCGCTCGCCAAACGTCGCGCGGACCTCATAATGGGTCTGGACGACGAGCACCGTCCGAGCTTGAGCGGCTACAACCTGGCCTTTCTGGATCAAATCATCAGCATCACATCGGCCATGACGCTGATGGCCTACGCCCTCTACTGCATGGAAGCCAGCGTGCTGATTCCCGGGCGCGAGTTCGCCACCCTGCCCTTCGTGGTCTTCGGTGTATTCGACTACCTGCGCCTCTGCCAGGTCAAACAGGCGGGCGGCTCCCCGGTCGACATGCTGCTGTCCTCACCGACCATCATGGCCTGCGGAGTCGGCTGGATCGGGGCGACGCTCTGGAGCGTCCAACTCGCTTGACTCGATTTGTGTTCGCGGCAATCTCGACAAGGGCCGTAGAATTCCTGGCGGGGATACTGCTCTTTCCCTCTGCCGGGCGTGACGACTCGCACATCACGCATTGGTCCGCCCATGCGCTCTACCCTGCTCTTCGCGATCCGCATCCTCGTCGCCCTGCGCGCCGCCTAGCCTTTGGTCTGGACCACAGACCCGGATCCGTACACGCTGCTGGCGCTGGTCTTTGGTCGAGCATCGCTACGCCGCGGTCCCGGGAAAGGACGTCGTTGATGACTTCGAAATACTTCTCGATGAATTCCGTGCGTCCCGAAAGCAAGACGACGGTGCCCCGGCCTGCATTCGGTGAGCGGAAGCGGGCAACGCGGAACGAGGTTCCGTCCGCGTCGAGGAGAGATTAATTTTCCGCGCCAATCGGGAGGTTGCATTGAGGCATCACGACGAAAGACATGAACGGGCTATTACGTTTCCTCGGCTGCTTCGACTTTCGACGCCTCTTCGCAGTCGATTTCTGGAGGGGATATGCGAGCCTTTGTCGGTTGCCTGTCGGTTGTTCGCCAAAGGTGCGTTCGGCTCGGGATAGAACGGATCGGCATCTGCAAGTCGCGGGTGAGCCAAGGGATCATTGATGATGCTGATGCAACGTAGTCGATACGCCGCCGGAAGATTCATGGCTTCCGGTTTGATGTGTGTCGCCTTGGCGGGCTGCTCCGAATCCGAATCGGACTCTGAGATCTTACTCGTACTGAATGATAGACAGGTCGAGGCGGCGGCCGTGCCGATCCACGGGCGGTGGCGAACGCTTCGCTCGTCCCGGATCGACCCGACCTTGAGCGACGAACAGCGCCAGGAAATCATGCGGCTCGAGGCGATCGGGTATCTAAGCGGGTCGACTGAAGCGTCTTCTCGTACTGGGGTCACGATCTACGACGTGAAGCGTGCTCAGCCCGGTCTCAACTTTTACACCTCCGGTCATGCGCTAGAAGCGGTACTGATGGATATGGAGGGGAGGGTATTGCACCGCTGGCGGGCCGATGTGCTTAGCGTTTGGCCCGACTACCCCAAGCCGTGGCTGCATTCCGGTGCCGGTTTCTGGCGCCGTGCCCATCTCGATCCAAACGGAGACGTCATTGCGATCTTCGAGGGCCTGGGCATCATCAAGATCGATAAAGATTCGAATCTTCTCTGGGCGAGTGGTGTTCGTGCGCATCATGATCTCGAGATTCTGCCGAATGGCGACGTTCTGGTGCTCACGCGGGAAGGTCGGGTGATTCCACGAATCGATGTTCAGAAACCGGTCCTCGAAGACTTCGTCTCTGTTCTTGACGGAGGCGACGGGCACGAAAAACAGCGAATCTCTCTCCTCGAAGCCTTCGAACAATCCGAGTTCAACGCCTACTGGAACCCGGCCACCCGGTTTTTTGGAGACCTCTTCCACACGAACACCCTCGAACTACTCGATGGAAGCATCGAAGATACGCATCCGGAATTTTCGGCCGGACGAGTCCTGGTCTCTTTACTGATCCCCAGCACGATCGCCGTCATCGACCTCGACACCGGTCGAGCCGTCTGGGCGAAGCAAGGAGATTTCGTACGACAACATGATCCGAAGGTTCTGTCGAACGGTCGCCTGATGCTTTTTGACAACGGCGGGAAACGAAAGTTTTCCCGCGTGATCGAATTCGATCCAGAATATCCCGATAAGCCCATTTAGGAATACGTGGGAGACGAAGATTCGCCGTTTTATTCGCCCAGCTGCGGCACCGCCGAGCGACTTCCCAACGGGAATACGTTGATCACCGAGTCGGATGGCGGACGGGCGTTCGAAGTCACGCCGGACCAGGAGATTGTGTGGGAGTTCTATAACCCGCATCGTGCGGAAGGAGATGATAGTCTGATCGCGACGTTATTTGAGGTCGTGCGCTTATCGGAGGATTTCCCGACCGCTTGGATTCCTGGGATGGGTGAGGGGGACTGACTCCCCTTTCGCGGCGCCCGGAAACGGGCCCAGCCGATCCGATGGCGGTACGCCTAGAAGCGAAGTTGAACTCTCGTGCCGAACGAAGAAATATCGAGATTTTCCACGGCGCCGGTCGGCAGGACGTGGTCCAGTCCTCCATAGGCGACGATATTCTCCGTCAAATAGACGTCGCGCCCTCCCCAGAAGCGAATCGCAAGGTCGGAATCGGTCGTGCTGAAGCCCACTCCGCCGGCGGTGTTGAATTCGACTTCCATGACCCGAGACCTCCGAGTAGGTGAGGCTGAACCCGACCCGTCATCAGAAACCATTTCGCGTTTACGGTGAGGGTCCAGGTTTGAATGTCCCCGACCACCCCTACGCCCGAGATATCGATGCCCGCCCCCGAAAGCCTCTCTAAGTCAATTTCGATTGCCACCGCGACTCATGGACGAACGTGCCGAGTGGGAACGCAACTAGCGCCGCCGGTGTTTCTCCGGTCGAGATGCCGTATTGCGCGTAATCGAGAGCGCCTCCTCCGCGACCGCCCGGGCGGCCTCGCCGAGAGAGCCATACACCTCGTCGGCCAATGCGCGCTTCGCTTCGAGCAGATCATTCTGTGGGAAACCGGTATTCACTCTCGGACGGATCGCAAAGATATGTCCACGCGTGATCTCCAACGAGGAGACCGAGCCCTTGGGTCGTTCGGCTTTCTTCGGCGTGGCGGACGGGTCGGCGACGGAAGCTGCCTTCTTGACGTCGACAGGCTTCGTCGAATTCGTCGACTTCGCATCGGGCGCGCCCTTCGCGGTGGCCTTTTCACGGGCCGCGGGCTTCTTCTTCGGGACTGCCTTTTTCTTGACTTCGGCCTTCTTCTTCGGCGCCGCCTTTTTCTTGACGGTGGCCTTCTTCTTCGGCGCTGCCTTCTTGTTGGCTACGGCCTTCTTTTTGGCCGCCGCCTTC
>SMVB01316831.1_pt1 | contig 10290 bp, 8 predicted proteins | sample 2456461 | NCBI WGS metagenome assembly SMVB01 (sample SAMN11095934, study PRJNA526329) | marine sediment metagenome | biome: Marine sediment; feature: Surficial sediment; material: Deep marine sediment; isolation source: Hadal surficial sediment | place: Pacific Ocean | collected 2014-05 | depth 0-1...
CTCCACCCCGTCCGCGATCGTGTCCAAGAGCGAGCCCGACGAGTCCTCGTCGATCTCCACGTCACTCAGGCGACTCGCCCGAAACGTGTAGGTAGCGTCGATCTCTGCGGCGGCGAACAGCTCGCTGGCATTCGCTCCGATGACCTCCTCGACCAGCACGACATCGGTGGAGTCGGGCACGTCCAGGAAGCGCGGGAGGTGCCCCGGAATCGGGACGTAACCGAGTTCCGTGCGTTCACTCCCGCTGCGACGCAGGATCGCTACGAGCGCCAGCCCCAAGCTGGTGAGCCTGGGGAAGGATCGGCCGGATCCCGCCGACATCGACAGTGGTGTGAGAAGCGGGAAGATCTCTTTTTTGAAGTGGGCCGAGAGGGAAGACCGCTGATCCGGACTCAGATCCTTCCACGCGAGAATGTGTATGCCGTGATCCGCCAGAGCCGGAAGCAGAACCTGGTGGAGACAGTTGTATTGACGAGTCGTCAAGGCGCGCACGCGAACGGCGACGAGATCGAGCAGTTGTTCCGCGGACATGTCCCCCTCCCCCACCGACCGACCTCGACTCACCTGTTCCTTCAGGCGACCCACACGGACGACGAAAAACTCGTCCATGTTGCTGGCGTAGATCGCGAGGAACCGGAACCGTTCCAGCAGTGGCACGTCCGGATCCTCCGCCAGCTCGAGCACCCTTTGATTGAAATCGAGGATGCTGAGGTCGAGGTCGAGATAATCGTCCTCCTCCGACCCGGCCTTGCCTCCTGGGCGTTTGCCGAGCGGGAGCAAGCGCGGAGGTCCACGCCGGATCGGCGCGTCACGGAGAAGCCGCTGGCCCGTCTCGGATCGCACGAGCATGAGCATGGTCGCGATGAGCCCAGGATCGCGGAGCCGGGGACCGCCCAACCGCTCCATGAGTTCCGTCAGCGGAATCCACACGAAGCCGGCAGGCCGCTCCCCGACGACGTGTTCGTGCAGCCACACCTCGAGGTCCGAGCCACCCCGGCGAGCTGTCGCGAACCCCACGAGGTCGAGATCGAGGGCTTCCGCGGCCCCGACACTCTCGATCTCGCCCAGAAACTCACGGGCCAAGTCTTCGCCTGAGCCTTGTGCGCCCGGCAGGGTGAGCCCACCTGGCCCGTCTGTGAGCGCGATCTCCCAGTCCTGCATCATCATGACCGCCACGCGCACGCCGTGAGGAATCTCGACTCGCGGCGCGCCCGCCGGAGGCATCAGCGCACGCCGTACCCTCTCCAGGGTGTCCAGGCCATCACTCTCGATCTGGTATTCGGCCCTCAAGCGATTCCCGAGCGTTTCCAGGTTCGTGCGTCCACGGCTGAGCTCCGTGACGGTCACTTCCTGAAATGCCCGCGAGGCACCGGGCGTGTGCGCGACGACCTCGTCGAAATTGATCCGGTGACTGGCCCGACCGAATAATCCTGGCCTCAGATCTCGAGTCTCCCGATCGATGTCGAGCGCAGCCAAGGGCCGAAGGGCATCGGGCTCCACGACGTCCTTCACCCGGCTCGCGATCTCGGAATGCCCCACCAACGTAGCGTAGAGACCGCCACCTACCACGGGCGTCTCGAAGGAGGTCTCCTCGACGATGCCATCCAGACTGACCCCCTCCCTGATCGTGAGCTCGAGGACCTCCCGACCGCGTGCCTCGGAGCGGATCCTCAGGGTCATGCCACGGGCCCTGAGCGCACCGTCCGTGGTATCGAAGTACGTCTCCCGAAGCAGCTGGTACGTCGGGCGCGTGGGGTTCATGCCGAGAATACGCCTTCGCTCCACTAGATCGGTAAATACGGCCTCGTCCGGAACGGGCAGATTGAGGCGTCGGATCATTCCCGACCTCCAGAAACCGGGAGCTGCGCATAAACTGTGAGACGTGCATCCCGACCGCTCTCTTCGTCGGCGATGAATAGCGTACCGTCGGGCCCGAAAGCGAGACCCTCCGCTTGGGGGTGTCGAGCCTTCGAAAGCCGAACGCCGAACACGATTCGGCCGGAGCGATCGACTTCGATCAGCGCCGCCTGCCGCCCCGCAAGCAGAATCATCGTCCCCGTCGGACCGACAGCGATCGCGGAGGGATCGAAGTCTTCGTCGAGGTCGTGAGCCCTCAATCGACTTCTGTCGATACGCAGTGGGGCCAGTTCGCCGCGGGACGGATCCATGGGAATCCGATGCACCACGATGTTTCCGTCATCAGGCTTCGCTCTCTTGCAGGCGAGCAAGAGTACGTCGTCGATCGGATCGTAGTCGAGGCCCTCGATTTCGCAGACAGCTCCGAGGTGGGTGTCCGATACGATGAACTCGGTGGACTCCCGGTCCCCGGCCTCCCGGAATTCGTAGATGCGTCCCCGACTCGAAACCAGGAAGAAGCGCTCTCCCACGATCGCGATCCCCTCGAAGTCGTCACGCACGGCGTTCTCACCCAAGCTGAAGCGCTTCCCTACCGACCCGTCGGCCGTATCGATCTCATGCACACGGCCCCGTTCGTCGTCGTGGCCGAAGAGCCGTCCGTCCGGGGTGAAGGCGAGCCCAGAGATCTCGTCGAGTCGACCCGGCAGGTCGAAGCGGGCCGTGCGCCGACCGAAGTCGTAGCGCTCGAGCAGGGGCTCGACCGACTGTGTCACCTGTGGCTCACCCTGGGCCATCTGTCGGCCGGGCTCAGTCTGCGGAGTGGCTGCCTGGCAGGTGGACACACCGGCCACCAGGCCGATCCAGCCCGAGGCGAAGAGTGGGAAGCGCCTCACGGGCGTGGCTTCAGCCCTTTCAACGAACGCAGCTCCGCCGCGGTGATCACGCCGCCCGGTACGTCGCGGAGGCGATCCATCACGGCACCCTGAACCCCCGGACCGTCGAGACGGGCCAGGTACTCTAGGAGGAAGCCGTCGGGGCCAGGTCCGAGCTCGGCGAGTTTCCAACGCGTCGCCTTCTCCTCCAGAAGCTGCTCGACATATGCCTGCGCCGGCTCGGCGGCGGTGGCGTGGACCAGAATCAGGGCGTTAGCCCGCTCGAGCTTCTTGCGGGTCCGCTCCTCCATGATGTGGCGCTCCATGCGCACGGCGCGCTCGGCCATCTTGGCGAGGTCGCCCGGAGCCACGGCCTCGAGGACAGCGGGGTCTCCCACCGCCAGGGCGGTCGCCGCCGAGGCGGGACCGGCGAGCACGTCGCCGAGGCCGAGGGGGCCGGCCCGTGCGTGCTGGTCCGCATAGATGTTCCCGAAGTGGGTCCTCCACAGCGCGAGGACCACACCGTTGAAGATGACGGAGAGCACCAGAGCGATCCCCAGTTCCTGGACACCGCACGCCACTCCGACGCCGATCGCGAGAAAGACGTAGACCGCATCCTTGGTGTCCTCGAGCGTCGTCCTGAAGCGAACCGCTGCGACGATCCCGGCGAGGGAGAACGCGAGCGCGACGTTGTCCTTCACGATCATCACGATGCCGGTGACAGCCACCGGCAAGATGAACAGCGTGTGGACGACGGACTCGTCGTAGCCTCGGCGGCGCCGAGTCACCATGTACACCCACGTGACCGGAACCATGATCGCGAGAGCTCCGAGCATCGAGGCAGACGCGAGCATGGCGTTCGCCCAAGCGCTCACCCGAATCGGCGTGCCCACGGCGGGCGCCGAATCGATTCCGGGCAAATCGACAACGCCCACCGAACCCAGCCCGCCGGACATCGCATCTGCAAGTGGCGGCACATACTGCACACCCGCCGCCAGCAGCGCGCCGAACACGAGGTAATAGATCGCAACCCGACCCAGCCCCTTTCCGGAGGGAGCCGACAACGCGGTGGGTATCATGAGAGGTCCGATGGGCGGAGCAGGCTACCTGAGTGGCGCCTTCAGCCAAACATGATGCGCGTTGCGACCCGCCGTCAGCAAGGTGCTTCTGGACAACCGGGATCCGAGTCGGGTACTGTGTCCGTGACCCACAGCAGTGAGGAGTAACATGCCCTGCCGCCAAGCCATGCTCGTCCTTCTCGCCCTTTCTGCCTTTCCGACCTTGGGACGTGCCCAGATCTTTACGTTCCCCACAGCGGAGGAGTACGCGGAGAGGGCCGAATGGGCGGAGAGCGCACCGCTCTTCCAGTCGCACGAGCCGATCCGGATGACGCTGCTTACGGACATCGATTGGCTCCGCGACGAGCGAAGCGACTCCACCGAGGTCGAGGGCACGCTCACCTTCATCGACCTCGACGGCTCCGAGGTGGTGAAGCCCGTCGATACGCGCACGCGCGGGATTTCCCGCCGGAAGAAGGAGAACTGTAACTTCCCGCCTCTCAGGTTCGACTTTCCGACGAAACAAATGGAGGGGACGGTCTTCGAGGGCCAGGACAAGTTGAAGCTCGTCACCCCGTGCAACGACCGACGTGACTCGTACCAGAATTACGTCTTCGACGAGTATCTGGTGTACCGTGCCCTCAACATCCTCACTCCGTACAGCTTCCGCGTTCGTCTCGTCGAGATCACGTACGTGGACATCGAGGACGATTACGACACCCGCACGAAGTACGGTTTCCTCATCGAAGACCAGGAGCAGATGGCCGAGCGCGGCCACGGGACGTTCGTGGAGGTGAGCCAGTTCCACCCCGCCCGTACGAACGGCGAGTATTCCGTCCTGGTTGCGATGTTCAACTACATGATCGCCAACACCGATTGGTCGCCCGTCTACTTCCATAACGTGAAGCTCATCCGGACCGAGGACGCCCGGTTCCTCACCGTTCCGTACGACTTCGACGCCACGGGGGTCGTGAACCCCAGGTACGCGGTGGTGGACGCCAGCATCCCGATTCGGCGGATCACGCAACGCATCTACCGGGGCTTCTGTCGCGATGAGCTCGTGCACGCCGCCGCCGTACTGCGGTTCCAGGAGACCCGCGAAGAGATCGTCGCGCTGTACCAAGACTTCGCGGCGCTGGGCTTCGAGCAGTTCGATGAGGACGACGCCGAAAAAGCATTGAAGTACTTCGAGAACTTCTACAAGGTGGTCGACGACCCGGAGGAGTTCGAGGACGAGATCATCGACGACTGCCGGAGCATGGTGACCGGTTGACCGCCACGAATCGAGCGGGAGCGCTCGACGCGCTGCGTCGGATCGAGCAGGGCCTGGCCGAGATGATCGGGCTGGTGCGCGGTGTGATCGCCGACGGAAAGGTCACGGAAGAAGAGGCGCAACATCTGTCCGAGTGGACGCGGGAGAATCCGGAAATCGCGACTCGGTACCCGGCCAATCTCTTGTCACGGCGCCTCGAGCGGATCTTCATGGACGGGCGCGTGGACGCGCGCGAGCGCAAGCGACTCGGGGCCATGCTCGCGCAGCTCGCCGCCACCCCATCCGAATTCGGGGGTGATTTCGCGCTGGCCACGGACCTTCCAATCACCCGGCCCGAGCCGGAAGTCGTCTTCGAGGGACAGACGTTCGTCTTCGCCGGAGCGATGGCGTACGGTCCGACGCACGCCTGCGAGCGCGAGGTGCTCGAGCTCGGTGGTTCGCACGAGAGAGTCGTCAACCGGCGCACGGATTATGTCGTGATCGGCGCCCTGGCCGCACACGACTGGTCGCAAGGCTCGTTCGGCAGCCGCGTGGACGAGGTGGTGCAGTATCGGTCGCGCGGCGTGCCGATCGCCGTGATCACCGAGGAACACTGGGCGGCGGCACTTCCCTAGGAAACCGCTACATCCCGATCCGAATGCCCGCCAGCTTGGCGATCGCGCCGAGCGTCGTCTGGGCGGCGTTGAAGCCGAGCGTGATGTCGGCGTCGGAGAACGTCTCGAAGAGGTCCGTGGTCTGGTGCCAGTGCGGGTTCGCTCGGTTGCCCGTCTCGTAGAGGCGGCGGTTCTCACGCAGGCTCACAGACGGGACCAAATCCATGAAGGGCGTCGAGTCCGTATTGCTCATGGCGTTGCTGAGAACGGCGGGATAGTCGGTCGCATGCATGCGATTCGCATTGATGAGCACCAAACCGAGCGCGGCCGAACCCTCCGCCATCGTGGAGTTGAGCTGGAACTCCACGTCGACATCCGCGTCGAGCGCCTGGTTGTAGGTCACCGGGTTGCCGTGGTCCCACATCATCATGTCGTGTTGAATCATGCCCAGCCAGCGGGGCTCCGGATACCGACCCGACCCGGACGGGTCCTCGATGCCCTGCATCTGCGCGCGTTGCTCGACGTACGCTCGTGCACCGTTGAGACCGGTCTCCTCGTTGTTCCACAGTGCCAGCCGAATCGAGCGGTCGGAAACCACGTCGGAGGCCCCCAGCACCCTGGCGATCTCCAGGACGAGCGCGGTGCCCGATCCGTCGTCGTTCGCGGCCTCGCCGCCACCACGACCGTCCATGTGTGCCCCGATGATGTACATCTCGCCCGGCGTGGTCGAGCCGATCTTCGTCGCGAACACCTCCTCGCGCGGTTCGGGCGTATCGGATCCGCGGGGGGTGTACATGTAGTGGACGCGCTCGGTCTGGTAGCCCCAACCACGCAACTGATCCTCGATCCAATCGATGGCGGCCGCGTTGCGGGGCGTCCCCTGTTCCCGATCCCCGAACTGCGTCAGACCTCTCAGGATCTCTTTGTAGCTCTCGAAGTCGAGGCGGCGCACGACGCGCTGAGTCATGCTGTCGGCCGCGCTCAACTCGACACCACCGAGAATTCCCCGGAGACTGCGCCGCAGCACGGGTGGGTCGCTCGGGCGGCGTTCCTCCTGCTGAGCTCCACGCGCCTGCGCCTCAAGGCTCGTGGAGCCGGCCGGAAGGAGTACGAACGCCACCCCGAGAATCAAGCCGAGGCCTGGGGCGATGGAGAGCGAAGGCCGGAAGCGACGAGACATGCCGATATCCATTTCAAAAGAGCCGTGTTCAAGGGTGACCTCAACATCCTCCCCTACCCCCGAATCGCGCAAGCCGTGCGGGGGCCCTATCATCGGGCCGCAGACCGATCCGTCCCCGAAACCTTCGGAATGAAGCGCCATGACCGACGAAGCCCGCACCGTTCGAGCGTTGCTGGACGCGGGATCCGACGACGCCCTCGCCCTCGGGGCCCCCGGGCGCCCCTACCTCGACTATGCAGGCCTGCGAACCCAGGCGGACCGCACCGTGGCCCGCCTCAACGAGCTCGGCCTCGGCCGCGGAGACCGCGTCGCCATCGTGCTCCCGAACGGTCCCGAAATGGCGTCCGCTTTCGTATCACTCGCGGCGGGCGTTACCACCGCCCCGCTCAACCCGGGCTACCGCAGGAAGGAGTACGACTTCTATCTCGAGGATCTCGGGGCGAAGGCCCTCGTGGTCGAGGTCGGCAGCGAGTCGGACGCGATCGACAGCGCTCGGGCGCGAGGGACGTCGGTAATCCGCCTGCATGTCCCGGAAGGCGCGCGCGCAGGCGAATTCGACTTGATCGCGGAGGACGGGCATGCGTCAGCATCGCCTGAAACCCCGGGCCCGGCCGAACCCGACGACATCGCGCTCGTGCTGCATACGTCCGGAACGACGTCCCGCCCGAAGATCGTGCCGCTGCTCCACCGAAACGTGTGTGCGTCCGCGAAGAACATCCGAAGCACACTTCGAGTGACGCCCGAGGACACATGTCTCAACATCATGCCACTATTTCATATACACGGCCTCATGGCACCGGTGCTGGCCTCTCTGTCGGCCGGTGCGACGGTGGTCTGCACACCGGGCTTCAACGCTCTGAAGTTCTTCTCGTGGCTGGACGAAGTAGAGCCGACGTGGTATTCGGCGGTACCGACCATGCACCAGACGATTCTGGCACGAGCGGGTCGCAATCCCGAGTCGGTCGCACGCGCGAGGGAGAGGCTGCGGCTCATCCGCTCGTCGTCGTCGTCCCTTCCTCCCCAAGTGCTGGGCGAGCTCGAAGAGACGTTCGGCGTTCCGGTCGTCGAGGCGTACGCGATGACCGAGGCGTCGCACCAGATGACGTGCAACCAGCTGCCCCCCGGGCTCCGAAAGGCGGGAACCGTCGGGTGCGCGTCGGGCCCTGAGGTCGCGGTCATGGACGATGAGGGAACGCTGCTCGAGGTCGGGGAGATCGGTGAGATCGTTATCCGAGGCCCCAACGTGACGCCTGGCTACGAAAACAACCCCGAGGCGAACGCACACGCCTTCACGCACGGGTGGTTCCGTACTGGGGACCAGGGCATGATGGATGAGGACGGCTATTTCTCGCTGACCGGCCGCCTCAAGGAGATCATCAACCGTGGCGGAGAGAAGATTTCACCGAAGGAGGTCGATGTCGTGCTGATGGACCATCCTGCGGTTCAGCAGGTCGTGACGTTCGCGGTACCCCACGACAAGCTCGGTGAAGAGGTCGCCGCAGCGGTCGTGCTTCGCGAAGGCACCGAGGCGACGACGGCTGAGATTCGGGCCTTCGCCGCGGAGCGTCTCGCGGACTTCAAGGTGCCCCGAACCGTCCTCATCCTGGACGAGATCCCCATGGGGCCGACGGGCAAGCTCCGCCGCATCGGGTTGGCCGAACAGCTCGGCATCGCATAGGACGCGGCGATGAGAATCTGCATCTACGGCGCCGGGGCGATCGGAGGCTACCTGGGCGTGCAGCTCGCACTCGCCGGCGAAGACGTCACGCTCATCGCGCGCGGGCCGCACCTGGAAGCGATGCAGCAGAACGGGATCAAGCTGCTCATCGACGGGGAGGAGCGCGTCGCGCACCCACTCTGTACATCCGACCCGGCCGAGGCGGGCGAGCAAGACCACGTCATCGTCACGCTCAAGGCACACTCGGCGCCGAAGATCGTGGACGCCATGCAACCGCTGCTGGGCCCGGACACCACGGTCGTGAGCGCGGTAAACGGCGTACCCTGGTGGTATTTCTACAAGCTCGACGGCCCGTGGGAGAACACCCGCCTGGAGAGCGTGGACCCCGGGGGCGCGCAGTGGGATGGAATCGGGCCGGAGCGGGCGATCGGCTGCGTCGTCTATCCGGCTACCGAGGTCGTCGAGCCCGGTGTGATCCGCCACCTCGACGGCAATCGCTTCACGCTCGGTGAGCCGAGCGGCGAGAAGACGGAACGGGTACGGGCCCTGGCGAAGGCGTTGATCGGGGCGGGTCTTCGAGCGCCCGTCCGTCGGATCCGCGACGAGCTCTGGGTCAAGCTCTGGGGGAACCTCTCCTTCAACCCGATCAGCGCGCTGACGCTCGAGACGCTCGACGTGGTCGCGACCGACGACGGAACGCGCGCGGTCTCACGGGCGATGATGCTCGAGGCCCAGAAGATCGGTGAGAAGCTCGGCGTGCGGTTCCCCGTCGATGTCGACAAGCGAATCGATGGGGCAGCGGCGGTCGGCGCCCATCGCACCTCGATGCTTCAGGACCTCGAGCGCGGCCGCCCCATGGAGATCGACGCCCTGGTCACCGCCGTCCAGGAAATGGGGCGCCTCGTCGACGTCCCCACTCCGACGATCGACGTCGTCCTCGCCCTCGTGAGACAAAGAGCACGCGTGGCCGGGGCGTACGCGTAGCAGGTAAACTCCTGTCGATAGCAGTCCGCGGTAGTAATCGAGTGGGCCGCGTTCCTGTGCCGCGGCTCCGGCTCCCTGGGCGATGCACCCTACTTGTTCAGAGACTCCTTAGGTCGCTTCCTGCGCGTCCGCGAGAAGCAACCGCCACCGCATCTGGAGCAGGAACCAGATCAACGACGCGAAAGCCAGGATCAGAAGCCCGAAGGCGGAGCTGAGCATGGCGACCTTGATCCCCCCCCACATCAGCGGCGCTGAGACCGCGCCCGCTGCCTCGATCGCCTGCGACGCGATGATGACGCCGAGCAGCGTACCCAGCACCCCAGTCACAACAGCGAAGCCTCCCCAAAAGAGGATCGCGTCCAGCCAGGCTTTCGTGCGTAGATCGGCGCGGGCGTTCGACCGGAAGAGCTTCGCACCGGACCAGCACGAAAGCACCAGGACCGCCAACAATGAAAAGGCCAACGGCCACCGAATGACGCCCATCTGCTCCCATACAACGCTCATTTTTGATCTCCAATCGTCTGGGTGACAACATTTAGCTCTAAGCCGAGAGCATCTCGGTGAGCCACCGAATGGCGCGTGAACCACTGGGTCAGCACGAGCCATGTGAACGCTCCGGCGAGCGCCAGCAGAATCGCGACCGACAGAAGCACGCAGTCGCGTACGAGCCATCGAACCGCGAGCATGGGGAGAGGCTCAGGGCTCTGTTCGAGCAGGCCTGCGAGGGTGTAGAGATCCAAGACAACCCCCACGCACCCGGCACCAAGTATGACCGCGGAGAGCCCCAGAAGGCCC
>SMVB01173772.1_pt1 | contig 10289 bp, 6 predicted proteins | sample 2456461 | NCBI WGS metagenome assembly SMVB01 (sample SAMN11095934, study PRJNA526329) | marine sediment metagenome | biome: Marine sediment; feature: Surficial sediment; material: Deep marine sediment; isolation source: Hadal surficial sediment | place: Pacific Ocean | collected 2014-05 | depth 0-1...
GACACGGACTGTCTGACCTACGAAGGTTCGACGACTGCTGACGGCAACGGCGATTTCACGTACACCGCGTCGAGCGTCACCGGCAGCTATGTGGTGGTCATCCAGACTGACGCCTCGGGTGACTCTTCCATGGTTTCCAGTGCCCAGCCGATTCTGTACGTCGCCCAATATTGCTACGACACCTACGCCGCGGGTTGGGCCACCACGCCGGGCAACATGACCGACTGTGCCGTCGGCACGTATGGCGAGAGCAGCACCGACACCGAGCTACAGGAGCTGACCGCCCACACGCTGGAAGCCGGCTGCGGAGGGTCGGGGACCATCACCAAGGTGGAAGTTCGCTACTGGGGTTCCCGCCACAACGGGCCCGGCAGCGGCACCAATAACCGCGCGTCGGTCACGCCGGTATTCGGCGGTACCACTGACGGCGACCTGCACGATCCAGGAACGGTGCTGACGGGCGGCTCAAGCCCGATCACTTGGATCGACATTACCAGTGACACCAACGCCCCCGGCACCTGGACTTGGAGCGACGTCACCAACCTGGATATGGACGTCATCGCGATCAGGACTGGTGGTAAGCTGCGGGTCTACAAGGTTGAACTGCGCGTGACTTATACTCCGTAGTTGCAAGAGTCGAAAAGTCAGAATGATGGGAAGTTGAAATGTTGAAACCGTGTGGTGACATGGGCAAGAACTCTTGCCCGTGTACACCGAGATGTGGCTGGGCAGGGGCAGGCGCCTGCGCCGCATAGCAGAACAGGGGCGTCAGAGCAAACCATGGATGATCGTCAGATGAACGTGCAGGATGCAATCGACGAATGTCTCGAGCTGGCGCGACAATTGGAACTGCGCGGTGAATTCGAATCGGCCATTCCGCTCTACGAGCAGGCGGAAGCCTCAGACGCCCTGTCCTGGGTGCCGCACTCCCGGCATGTACGCACGCTGCACCGTCTCGGACAGTTCTCGGCGGCGGAAGAATTGATCAGCGACTACCTGCGGCGCAATCCGAAGGCGCCCGGCGCGGCGCTCAACGATTTCGGCGTCATCAAGGCGGAACAAGGCAAATTCACGGACGCGATCAAGTGCTTCTTCCGCGCCTTGCGTGCGCCCCATCCGCCGGCCCCCGCCCTCGTGCTGGGGAGCCTGGCCTATGTCCTGTATATCGAGAATCGCACGGCGGAATGTGCCAAAGTGTGCGACCGGGTCTTGCGTCTGGACCCTGACGAAATCCGCGCCCATTACATTCTCTCGCTGGTCGAATCGAGGTCCGCGCGCGAAACCCAGAGTCGCCCCGCAGCCGGTACAGTGTGCGACGGTACCCGGGTCGAGGTTTTTCCATTCTTATGCCTGGATGGCCAACCGCCGGCCAAGCATCGCGCCAGGGTTGAAGGAGATTCTCCGGCTGTTCACCTGGAAGACCCCGCAGCCGGAAGCAGTGGGGGAAATCACTGGGGCGTCCTGCTGCGATCCAAAGAAGACCTGTGGTGCGGCTTGTCCGAACCGCTGAAGAACGGAGCCAATGGGACTCGTCTTGCTTTACGCGTGCCCACCGATTTTTGCCTTGTGCAACGCCGCCGCTGGGTGCGTGTGCTGGCCACGGGCAGCATCGCCCGGTTGGAGGTACGCTCGTTCCCTCCGGGTGCGACGCCCTTTGAAGTGCAGGACCTCGTCGAACTCAATCTCAGCGGCGGCGGGGCCGCTGTGCGAACGGTGCCGGAATTGCCGCGCGGAACGGAGGTCGCCTTGGTTCTGCAGCTCGATGAGGCAGAGAAAATCGAGGTCTCGGCCCGCGTAACCCGCATCTGTCGGCCCTCGGCAGCGGAGCCGTATTCCGGACTGTCCTTCGTTGATCTATCCGAGACGATCCGCGAGAAGATTGCCCGCTTTGTTCACCGGATTCAACTGGACCGCAAGCGCGGCAAGGCCCACATCACAGGCGTGTGATCCAACGCACTCGGTGGCCCGGAAAAGCTCACTCTGCCGCTCACACTTCCGTCCCTTTAGCGCCTGCTGCATGTAGCAACACGTGTTTGGCGGCCACGGTGCGTCGCGCGGAACGACCAAGGGCGCCGGCGGTCTGGGCGCCGTTGATCTCACGGAACTGCCGGGCAACAGGGACGCTTGCGCTCGCGGTTCTGTCGGGTGTCGTCGGCGGATGATTCACTTCACAATTTGTGTCATCGAGGCGCCGCCCATGATGAGTCTGTGGAACTGGGCGATACAGGACTCGAACCTGTGACCTTTCGGGTGTGATCCGAACGCTCTAGCCAACTGAGCTAATCGCCCTGCGATTGACCATGTTAGTTATGCGATCCAGCCGAGAGCGTCAAGCTGCGCGCTGCCGCCGGTCGAGGGCTCAGGGCCTTCCCAAGTGCAGTTGGGCCAGCCTTCAATTTGTGAATTATTTTAAGCGGACCGCGCATGTGAGGTCGGTCCGATAAGCTCTGGGGCGCGCAACTCACGATGCACAAGAAGATTAGAGCGCACGGCGAGCGCCGCCGTATCATCTGTCCCCAAAGTAAGTTATCGCATTAGAACGCTTGCCAGGAGGCAGGTGCTTGCGTAGAATGACAGTGGTCGAGGAACGGAAGAAGGCAGCTGTGGCCCCTCCTGTTCCTATCGCAAACTCACGTCGTGGAGTTTCGGCTCCGCCAAAGGACAAGGAGAATTATGTCGCCAGGGACGCTGACAGCCTGGCCCATACGCGGTCGTCGCCCCGGCTATACCCTCGTGGAGTTGCTGGTCGTGATGGCGATTATCGCGCTGCTCGTGTCTTTGTTGATGACCGGGCTGCGCGGCGTAATGCGGCAAGCGAACTCGCTGGTCTGCATGTCTAACCTGCGCCAGATTGCCTTCGAGTTTCAGCGCGTGGCGGAGGATCCCACATCCCTGAAGCGCTGGGACCCTGATCACGCCGACCGATCCGGTTTTGGCCTGACGAGTTTCGTCGACAAAATCTACTCCGCGGGAAAGTATTTCCGCCCTACTAATTCTGGCGCGAGCGAATCTGTGAAAGAGTATTATCGCGGGCAGGAGACATTTCTTTGTCCGGCGGGCCCGTCGCGAATCCGCCTGACGGAAAACCGCAGAGTGCTCGATCCCAACGACCCGGCCATCATGTATCCCGAGGACGTGAGCTACGGGTTTAATGCACGTTTGCGGAAGATCTTTCGTTTCTCGCAGGAAGAAGACCGCTGGGAGGAGCGCTACGTAAAACTCAGCCTGAACATGTACAATTGGCCGGACGCTCCGAAAACGGCCTTGGTTTTCGATGTGGACGCGCGTGCGGCCGTGAAGGCCGGATCTACCCCCCACCTTATTGCTCCTCCAAACGAGCCGCCTTTCGATTCCGAGGAACCCAACGCCTCGCGCATTGGCTATGAGCCTGGAAGCGATTCCTCCGGTCTGATTCAGGGCCGCAAGTGGTTTCCCAGTCAGCGTCACCAGGGCAAGACGAATGTGGCGCTCCTTGATGGATCCGTTCGATCGATCAAGAACTTGCTGGCTGATTCTGAACGAATCAATTGGAAAGACGCCGTCTACGAGGGCCGGTGGGTCAATGGGCAGTACCAGTTGCCGCCCGGGCGGTCGTCCCGGATGATCAACCCGTTGTGGTCCGACAGCGCCCTCAGCGATGAGGAGGTCCACTGATTCGCCGTCCGCCCTCTTTCTGTTTCCGTATATTAGAATGACGCGGTGCGGCACACGCTGCAGAGTGGCCTTTCTTGCGTGCGTGGCAAGCTCGATCGGCGCACAATTGTAGTGCAGAACGATGCCGCCTCCAGCGGCATATTGCGGCGGTCTCGGGGTAGACCTACAATCAATACAAGCGACTCGGCCAACCATTTCGCGTGCCGTAACCTACTTTGCTGCGGCTTGGGGATGACCAATTGACGCTGCGCACCAAATTTGTTGTTGTGTTGTTCATGTTCTGCCTTGCGGCCTGCCTCAACATGGCTGCGGCGGTCTACTACAGTAAATTTCAATTGGCCAGGGCGACGGATGTGTTTGGCGAGCCGCTGGCATTCTACAGAGCCCGGGCCATCACCGATCTTGCCTTCGGATCCCTGATGGACCAGCGCGACGGCCTGCGGAGCTTGTTCCAGAAAGAACAGCCCAATGCGGCACGGGTCGAGCGAATTCGGGCTCGAGCCTACACGTTACAACACTTGTCTACGCGCCTTAGGGAGCCGGGTTTCCTGTTTGCGGATTCGACCAATATCGACCAGTTTGGCAGGGATCTGTCCGCGCACGCGTCCTCGGTGCTCGGTTATCTCGAGCAACGATCCGCTGGCGAAGCCGGCATTGAATTAAAGGGATTTGAAGAATCGTACAAATTCGAGCACGATTTGCTTACCCGCCGATTATTGGATCTGCAGACTGAGCTGCGCGATTCACCCAAGCGACAGGCCAACGTGGCGCGTGACGCCACCATGATGTACTTCGTCTTGTTCGGCGTCGTTCTTGCAGAGATCGCAGCGCTTGTGGTGACCTTCTGGTTTTTCATGAAGTGGATGTTGCGACCGATCCAGGCCATCCAGGGTGCTGCCGAGCAGATCGCGATCGGCAATCTGGCGTACCGGCTCGACGAGTCGGAGCAGGATGAACTCGGCGCCCTGGCCAAAGAAGTGAACCACATGGCGGCCTCGCTCGCAGCGGCCCAGAAGCAACTCAAACAAAAGGAACGTACGGCGGCCATGGGCGAAATGGTCTCGGTGGTCGCGCATAACATTCGCAATCCGGTTGCCGGTATCCGTGCGACGGCCCAAACGTGCCTTCGCGACTTCGAGCGGGGATCGGCCACCTATCGTCAGCAGGAGCGAATTATCAAAGCTGTTGATTCGCTGGAGCAGTGGCTCAAGGAGCTTGTGCATGTCAATCTGCCGATCGAGTTAACCCTTGAGGATACCGGCATTGATGAGTTGATCGGTGACCTCCAACAGGTCTTCATGCTGGCCAGCCAGCGCAAGAATGTGTCGATTGACTACGTCCCTTTGCGAGCGAACCTGCAGGTGCCCGTGGACCACCGGCATTTTGTACAAGCAATCGCGTCTATTTTGGACAACGCCATTCAGGCGTCGCCGACCGGGGCCGCGGTCGATATACGCACCGGTCATGCCGGCGAGTGTGGCGACCAATTCTTCATCGAGATTTCGGATTCGGGTCCGGGGATCGCCGAAAACATTCAAAAGAAGATCTTCGAGCCGCACTTCAGCACCAAGGCGGGAGGCACGGGCATCGGCTTGTCGATGGCCAAGAAGATCATCGAGGCCCATTCCGGGCGCCTGTTGTTGGTCGCGGGCAACGGGCAGGGTTCTACTACCACCGGGGCCACCTTCCGTATCGAGATTCCCATTCGCAACAAGGGCCTCGAGAAGGACGTCCCGCATGGCTAATTTGATCATCGTGGATGATGAACAAACTCTCCTGCACTCGCTGCAACTCGAGATGAAGCGCCTGGGCCACGATTGCCATGCGTTCGAGACGGCCGAGCAGGCCTTGCACCATCTGGAAGAAATGACGCCGGATCTGGCCTTGTTTGACATCCGGCTGCCCGATCTGGACGGCTTGGAATTGATCCGCCGGGTACGTTCGGAGGGTCAGGAATTCCCGATCATCGTCATGACGGGCTTCGCATCGATCTCCAATGCTGTATCGGCCATGAAAGAAGGGGCCAGCGATTACATGGTGAAGCCCTTCGATCTCGAGCAAGTAAGGCTGGTGGTTGATCGCGCACTGGAGAATGCGAATATCAAAGGTCGGCTCGAATTGCTCGAACGAACCCGCTCGCGGGAGGGTCAAGATAACAATCTCGTGGGTCAGAACGCGGGGTTCCTGCGTCTCTTGGAGGTGGCCCAGAGGGTCGCGGCGCCGGACGTGCAGCGCAGTGCCGACCTGCCGACGATCCTGCTCTTGGGCGAGACAGGAACGGGTAAGGATCTCTTTGCGCGGCTCATCCACCAACACAGTCCGGTTGTGGACGAGCCGTTCATCCAGTTGAACTGTGCGGCCTTGCCGCGCGAACTCATCGAGAGCGAATTGTTCGGTTTTGAGAAAGGTGCGTTCACCGACGCCAAGAGCAGCAAGAAGGGTCTTCTGGAGATTGCAGGCCAAGGAACAGTGTTCCTGGACGAGATTGGGGAATTGCCGATCGACCTCCAGGCCAAGTTGCTGTCCGCGCTGGAAAATCGGGGCTTTCGGCGAATCGGCGGAACCCGTTTGCGGACCCTTGACGCCCGCATCATTGCCGCGACCAACAGCGACCTCGTTGCCAAAATCAAGGATGGGTCGTTTCGTGATGATTTGTTCTATCGGTTGAATGTATTCACCATCTCCCTGCCCCCGTTGCGTGAACGCGTGGATGACATCGAGTTATTGGCCCGGCACTTCATGGCCCGGTTCGGACGCAAGTATCGTAAGCGGGTCCCAGAGCTCGGCAAACGGGCCTTGCTGCGACTCCAGCAGCACCATTGGCCCGGAAATGTGCGAGAGTTGTCGCACGTCATGGAAAACGTGACGCTGCTGAGTGACGGCGGCGTGATCCAAGCCCATCATCTTGGGCTGTCCACGGAGGGTTCCAGCGGGTCCGCGGGAGCAGAGCCGGCCAAGGCCGACTTCGATATCGCCGACCCCAACTGCACGCTGGCCAGTCTCGAGCGACGGGCCATCGACCAAGCCCTTGCCCACACGGAGGGGAATGTTTCAGAAGCCGCAAAGTTGCTGGGGCTCAGCCGCGGCGCCCTGCGTCGACGCCTGGAACCCAAGAAGATCGAAGAATAACGGCCAGTAACGGTGGCCTCCTCCGGCCAAATGGCCAAGATTGGCCATACTGAGATCCCACGCCAGAATGCGACACGGCGAATATTACGGAAATCAAAAATTCCGTAAGTCGTTTGGTACCACTATATTAGGAAAACTTAATGCCGTGCCGAGATTGAATCCGCCCACGTTCATGAGCACCTGGCACGCTAGTTGTGAGTTACCTTTTTGCAAGTTGATTCTGCTCGTAGTTCATCGCATTGCTGGACGCGAGTGAGACAGGTTTCCTAGAGCGATTCTTTATTGAAAAGGTAGGCCAAATCATGGTGACCACAATACAGCTGGATCCCGTTGAGATCAGGCCCTCTGTTCAGGGCAGTGGCGTTCGGCATTCTGCCGCGATCGTTTCGGACATTGCCGGCGCGGAGCAAGTGAACCCTCTCTGCCGACTGCTGGGCAAGGAAGGGTTTGCGGTCGATGTGCTGTCGACTGCAGAGCTGGCGGCTCGCCCTGCGCTTCCGAAGCGCTACGACGTCGCGGTTCTTGATTTGATCCGCTTCGACGGGCAAGGGGAACATGCCTGCGATTGGCTGCGGGCGCCCAACGAGTATCTTCCCATTATTGTGCTGTGCGAAGAAAACACGGTAACCGACCGCATCCGGGGATACGACAACGGTGTTGACGATTTCATCGGCAAGCCGTATTCGGCGCGGGAGGTGACCGCTCGTTTGCGATCGCTGATGCGCCGAAACAACAGTTTGTCGTCGCAACATGTGCTGCGCTATGATGATTTGACCATCGACCTTGCTTCACGTGTTGCTTATCGAGGCGACCGCTACATCGATTTGTCGCGCCGCGAGTTTGCACTATTGGTCTATTTCATGCGCAGCCCGGAGCGTGCGGTGAGTCGCTCGGAATTCCTCGAGCGCGTCTGGGGAAACTCGATGAACCAAGGGAAAAGCAACGTCGTTGACGTGTACATCAACTATCTACGCAACAAGACCGAGCAGGGCGGGCATCACCGCCTGATCCATACCGTCCGGGGCAAAGGCTACATGCTCCACCACCAGCGCGTGGCTTAGCACGCGTTCTTTGGAGCACCGGAGAATCTTGGGGCGGCCTTCAGCCGCAGCCAAAGGAGCCGGCAGCGAGTAGCAAACAGCCCGTTGAGGACGGATTCAGTGCGGAGAGGGATCGCCGAAGTTCGGTGCGCCAGACCCCAAACCGGCAAGTTCCAGTCCACGCCTCCAGCCGCCTTCTTTCTATTTCCTTCGCGTGACCCATTTCCGGCCGACGGGCAAGGGCCGGACTTTCTCGCCCACCCTTAGCGTAGAACTCACAAGCGTATAACTCATGTATTATATGGAACGGCAAACGGTTACGGCCACCACCCTGTCATTCTGCGATACAAAACGGTCAAAACGGTTAAGCATTCTCTTTTGGCGGTCGATATGTTAGCTTGCCGGACAGTTACGAGCTCTTAGAATCTGCGCAGTTGGGTTTTGTCTTCAATAATGAAAAACGCGCAATCAAATCGCCACCATTCCCTTGGAGGAAACGCTATGGATTATGATCGTTGTCTCAAGACTTGTTCGCTCGGTGCCTTCCTCGCGGTTCTTTCAGTAGTCGGCCTGAGCGGGTGTGGCGCGGCGGAAACTGCGGCGGTGTTCTCGGGCGGAGCAGCGACTGACAATCCGCTGGAAGGGGGCGTGATCAGCGATGATGGGCAGAACTTCACGCTGTCCACAGAAGGAGCTACGCTGTCCAAAGTTGAAATTTCCGGTGGTGCGGAAATAGGGTTTGATCGGGGGTTGACGGAAGCGTCGCAAGTGGCCGCGATCGACAGGATCGTGACCGCCGACGGCAATTCCGCAGAGTATGACGCGGAACGACAGACGCTCACCGTCAATGCCAATGTTGCGGGGCAGTCGATTTCCTTTACGACCGACACCGGCGACATCCTCGATGGCGTCTTCGGCAGCATCACGGCACGAGCGAGCAGTCAGGACAGCACAGATTGTGACACCATCGTGGCTTCGGTCAGCGCCTTCTGCGATTTATACATTGCAAACGTTGCCTCCGCGGAAGTGGAGATTATCGCCCTCGCGCTGCAAGTAGCAGAAGAAAACGGAATTCCGTCTTTGTTCTTCGGGGTCGTCGAGCAGCTCATCAAAGACTATTTCAACGTCGTCGATGACTTCTGCGTTGCGTGGGACGAACTGACCGGCGGAGCGGAACCGACGAATCCGTGTGATTCTGTCGGCTAGCTTGGCGTTCGATTCAGATTGATTCAAGACGGTTCCGCCGCGGCGCTCGGCGTCAGGGATGAACCGTCTTTCTTTTTGCGCCGATCTGGACTTCCGGACGCTGTGCAAGAAGCGAGGCGGGGGTACAATGACCGCCGGCAGGCGTCTCAACTCGGTGAGGACTTCGGAGTGGCTGCGGTCGTCAGAACATTCACAATTCCGCCTTCTCTGCATGATGAACAAACGGCGCGATTAAAAGACGCGATTTGTTCTCTGCCGGAAGAGCAGCGTCGTCTTGCAGCCAGCGCTCCAGCGGCAGCGGTCGCAAGCAGCGTCGCACTCCGCTCCGATGCTGTGGAAATCAAATACGAAATTGAGGATGCCCGGTCGGTCGCGGAGATCATTTCCGGCGGTCCCATCGAACTTGAGCAACTTCTGGATTGGGCGAGACAGTTATGCGCCGTATTTGCGGTGGCCTATCCTCAGGGTGAATCGGCGCTCCTGAGGCACGGCGGCTTGTGTCCGGATGCAGTGTGGGTCACTGCGGATCAGCAACTCCGCGTTCTGGATTTCGGCCTGGCCGAGAGTTACGCCGCTGCGGCGCAAGCCCTGGACGAATCCTGGCTGATGCAGGTGGCGGGCAACGTCGCTCCTGAATTGTGGAACACGCCCTCGCGCTACGGACAGCAGTCGGACATCTTCGCCGTCGGTGTGATGCTCTATGAGTTGGCGACCGGCAAGCATCCTTTCGGCGCCATCCGCGACGATCCGGAGGACTGCAAGTATCAGATCCTCGTGGAAGTGCCGGTTCCGCCCAGAACCCGTCACCCTTCGCTGGCTGAATGCGTCTCCGATGTGATCTACAAAGCCATCCGCAGTGAGCCGGAGAAGCGCTTCTCGACGTTCCGGGAGATGTGCGATGCGCTCGAGGCCTGTCGGCAACTGCTTGCGGCTGACGATCAGCCAGCCACGCAGCCCGCAGCGGCGCAACCCACAGTGAAAGAGGGTGCCACGCCCACCCGTGGGTCTGTGACCCCCGCCGCGGAAGCCCTGCCGCCGACAGCCTCCGAAGACCAAGAGCAGCGCAGGCAATACCTCGAGGACCAGGCCCGGCTTCGTGTCGAGCGGGAGCAAACCGAGGACCGTCAGCGCGAGCGCCGCGAACGGGCCCGACGGACGATGACGAAGATTCGGCGACATGCGTTGGCGCTGACTGTTTCGATTCTCGCTCTGGCGGTCGTCAGCGTCGGTTGGTACGTCGTCACACAGCGTTCCCGAGGC
>SMVB01147017.1_pt1 | contig 10287 bp, 9 predicted proteins | sample 2456461 | NCBI WGS metagenome assembly SMVB01 (sample SAMN11095934, study PRJNA526329) | marine sediment metagenome | biome: Marine sediment; feature: Surficial sediment; material: Deep marine sediment; isolation source: Hadal surficial sediment | place: Pacific Ocean | collected 2014-05 | depth 0-1...
CAGGTTCTGCAGTACGACGAAACCAAGCAGTTCCTTTTCAGCACCGACATAATAAATGTAGTCAGTGGCGCCAGCCTCGATGTGTTCAACCATCGCCTGCTCGCTGATATTGGTCGCCACCATGACGACCGGTAAAAGAGGAAACTGACGATGGATTTTGTTCAGCAGCAACAACGAGGATTGCCCGGGCTGTTTAGTCAACAGGATAAGGTCGGGGATATCTGAACGGGTGATGTCCAGCGCGTTGGGGTAATCAGTGATATTGACGGAGCCGAAATTACTCTCCGCGAGTCGAAGCTTCATTTCTTCAGCTTCTGCGGATCCAGAGATGATTAGCAACTGGTACTTATCGTTACCCACTTTGAACTTGTTGTATTTCTGCCAATTCCTCTACCTACGCTCCCAAAACCGACTGGAAACGGTGCAGACTTTAGCGCTAAACCTCTATAATTACAAACATTTACAGTACCTTCTTTAGATCACTAATGAAGGATCGGCTGCAAGTGGCCTATTAAAATTCATCATCGAACAAGTCTTCTAACTCACCATCTTTTTCAAGGTAGTTTCTGCGTTGCAAATAGGCTTCTCGATAGAAAATATACCGGTCGCCAAACACGACCTTGTCGGCAATCAGTAAGCCAGCTCGCTGATCGACCAACCTAAGGGCAATGATCATATTTCGATGACTCACCGGATAATAGTAACGAACCGGGTCGATTCTGAAGTCTACCAATCTGCCAAAAAGATCCCGAATACTACTGGGACCAAGCAACGGGATAACCAGGTAAGGCCCGCGAGGTACACCCCACGTGCCCAGGGTCTGGGAAAAGTCTTCGTTGTGATTAACCAGACCCATGCGGCTTGCCGGATCAAACAAACCACCCACGCCAACTGTCGAATTGACCAGGATCCGCCCGAGGTCATTCAGTGCGGCTTTGGGCTTTCCCTGCAGCAGGTTGTTCACGCTGTTGCGCACGTCCGCAAGGTTCCCAAAAAAGTTACCTATAGAAAATCTGACTGGTTCTGGGACTACTTTCACATAACCTCGGGCGATCGGCCTGATCAATTTCTGATCCGCAAAATTGTTGACGCCGTGGATTTTCCGATTGAGACCTTCGAACGGATCCTGGTCTTCTGCCCATACCGCACTACAAGAAAATGCAAAAAAACACAGAGTTAAGACAACGGTTAGCGGCCTTCTCAAGTTCGTACTACGCAATATCGACCTACTCAATATCGGAGTCCCATGACAGATTCCCACTCCCGGCCAAGGCGTTTTTCAGACACCGGCATGCTAGTCCCCAGGGACTGGGCGAACAAAGAAATTCGGTACTCCTCCAGCATCCAGCGGAATGTCGATAGGCTGTCCAGAGCGCCCTCCTCGGCCGCATCAAATCGATGCCACCATCCCTGGACTGCGGCCATGCTTGCCCGGTCTTTCTCGAGATTTCCTGCCAGCCGCTCGAGCCGATGGTTAATGGCCCGGAAATACCTGGGATACTGATGCAGCCATTCAAAAGGTATCCCGAATGGGAATCCCTGTGGGATGAGCCGATTGAGCTGATCATTAATGTCGGCCGCCACTTCAACATGCCTCAGGTCCTTTAACTTCTCCTCAATTTCAAGCGATAGTTGCAGCACCAGACCCGTCGTGCCCGCGATCTTTTCCAGTGCTGGAAATAATTCCGGTTTCCTGGCTAGCCGCTCTTCAAATTCCACGGCACTACGAACCAGCGGTAGATTGTCGATGAAGGTGTAATAAAAAGCGGCTTTGACGATGTGTTCTGTCAATTCAGCCCGGTTACCCCGGGTAGCGTAAAACAGTGAGAAATTTTCAAATCCAGGTATGTTTTTAGAAAGATATTTTCTCTGATCCTTTAGACGCAACAGGATAAGCCGAAGCAAACCCATAGCAGATAAGTGAATGGCTTTTTGGGGATGTTCCACCAGCGAAATAGAGACGGAATCAAGCTCGTCTATCAACGCCGGATACATCGTCACCGTCACCCCACCTTCCTTGAGTTCCACAGATTCAGGCAGATCCTCGAAACTCCATGTGACCAGGCCGTTCTGTTCAATTTCATGGCGCTGTCTATCATTGATCCTCGCCGCAACCAGGTCACTGAGCTGCGTAACCAGCAGGTTCAGATCACGCCCTCTGGCAACCAACTTGCCCTTGTCATCCACAACCCTGATATTGAGAGAAAGGTGATTTTCAAGGTTGTCCGGCTGGAAATCGGTGGCATTGACCTTGTAGCCCGTTAGTCGGAATAGTCTATCCGCCAGTGCCTGGGTAAGGGGCTGGCCCTCAAATTCAAGATCTTCCAGAACTCGCTCAACAGTGTCAGGTGCAGGCACAAAATTTTTACGAATGGACTTTGGCAGCGATTTGATCAGCGCCAGACACTTTTCCCTGAGCAAGCCCGGTACAATCCAATCCAGCTGCGCCGTCGGCACCTGGTTTAGCAGAACCAGTGGCACATCAACACTGACGCCATCGTCCTGGGTGCCAGGTTCAAATTTGTAGTCAAGCAACAAGCTGGCCGTGCCAACCTCCAGTCGATTGGGATAAAGCGATTCAGACAGCTGCGCCTCTCGTTGCATCAATTCATCTTTTGAAAGCGACAAATTCGCGGCGTTGGACGGATCGCCTTCAACAAAAGCTCGAAGATCCACCTCACTGGAAATGTTGGCCGGTAGATTGTGCTCGTAAAAATCAAATAGCGCTCTCGATTCGATCATGATGTCCCGTTTTCTGGCCTTTGACTCCATTCGTTCTATTTCACGTATCAATCTCTGGTTATGCCGGTAGAAATTCATTCGCGAACGCAGTTCACCTTGCACCAGGGCTTTCTCGATAAATATCTCCCGGGCATTGAATGGATCAACCGAACCAAAGTCGACCAGGCGATTGTCGACGATGACAATCCCATACAGGGTCACTTTCTCGGTGACGATAACCTGACCCCGCTGGGCGTCGAAATAGGGATCGTGATGAGTACGAGCCACCAAATGACCTGCCAGGGGCTCTATCCAGCGGCTTTCGATCTCGGCCACCGATCTGGCAAACAACCGGCTGGTTTCTACCAACTCAGCCGATAGAATCCACCGGGGTTTTCGGGAAAACTGCGACGAACCCGGAAAAATGAATTGCTTCCGGTTGCGGGCGCCCTGGTACTCGTGCTCGCCTGATTTCCGAGCAACCTGGCCCAATAATCCTGTCAACAGGGCACGATGGACAGCGCTGTATTCCGCGGGATTGCTGTTTATTCGCATTCCCTGCTCTCGGCAAATGAGCAACAGTTGCCGATGCATTTCACGCCATTCACGCATCCGGCTATACGAAAGAAAATTTTGTCTGCACATTTTGCGAAGCTGACTCTGACTAAGATCCTGTCTTTTTCGCTCGTAGTCTTCCCACAAAGTTGTCAGGGACAGGAAATCGGATTTCTCATGCCAATAGACTTTATGCGCCTTATCTGAAGCCTGTTGATGATCGAAGGGTCGCTCGCGCGGGTCCTGGACTGCCAGCGCACTGGTAATGATCAGTAGCTCATGCAGGCAACCCATTTGTGCTGCGGCAACTAACATGCGGGCAAACCTGAGATCAGTAGGAAAACGAGCGAGCTGTTTGCCTAATCTCGTGATGGCCCGGTTGGCATCCACTGCACCAAGTTCATGCAACAAGGCAAAGCCGTCGTTCACCTGTTTTTGATTCGGCCTCTCGATAAAAGGAAACCGGGCAATATCACCCAGTTTTAATTGCAGCATCTGCAAAATGACAGCTGCCAGGTTCGTTCGAAGAATTTCAGGTTCCGTGTATTGCGCCCGATCATTAAATTCATCTTCGGAGTACAACCTGAAACAGACACCGTCACTGAGCCTGCCGCAACGACCCATGCGCTGATTAGCGCTGGCCTGGGATACAGGTTCGATCGGCAACTGCTGCACTTTCGACCTTAGGCTATACCGGGATATCCTCGCCAGCCCCGGATCAATCACGTATTTGATCCCCGGGACTGTCAATGATGTTTCGGCAACATTGGTTGCCAGCACAATTCGCCGAAGTCCATGTGGCTGAAATACCTTGTTCTGTTCTGCCAGGCTGAGCCTTGAATACAGCGGCAGCAATTCAAATCCCTGTGGGCCCTTGTTTTTTATCTCCCTGGCGGTCTCCCGAATCTGTCGCTCTCCCGGCAAAAAAATCAACACATCGCCTTTGGGCAACTTCTCGATTTCCCGTAATACCTCCAGGATGGCATTGATCGTTCGCTCATCGGTATCATCTGCAGACTGCACATCGACAGGACGATAATGCAGGTCGACGGGGAAGCTTCGACCGATGACCTCAATGACCGGCGCCTGATCGAAGTGCCGGGAAAACCTGTCCACATCAATCGTTGCTGACGTGATAATAATTTTTAGATCCGGACGCCTGGGCAGAATGCGTTTGATGTAACCCAGCATGAAATCGATATTGAGGCTTCTTTCATGGGCCTCATCGATGATAATCGTGTCGTAACGCTCAAGAAACCGATCGCTTTGTGTCTCTGCCAACAGCACACCATCGGTCATGACTTTGACGAGGGTCGTTGATTTACTCTGGTCCTGAAACCTGACCTGGTAACCAACTTGTTCACCCACCGTGACAGACAGTTCCTCGGCGAGACGATGAGCAATCGTCCTTGCCGCGACTCGCCTTGGCTGAGTATGGCCAATCAAGCCAAACAAACCACGACCTGCGGCCAGGCAGATTTTTGGCAGCTGGGTGGTTTTTCCTGAGCCGGTTTCCCCCGCGACAATAATGACCTGATGCTGATTTATGGCGGAAGTGATCTCCTGGACACAGCGCGACACCGGCAGGGTTTCGGGATAAGTAACTTTCGGTACATCGGCTCGCCGCGCTTGTACCCTGCGCTTCGAGCTTTCTATGGCCTGTGCCAGCTTCAGGCGCGCTTTTTTCTTTCTAAGATCACGGCGCAGGCGAAATCGATCGATGAGCATGCACTCATCGATTTGTGCTGCAAGATCTTCATATGATGCCTGGGTCATGCGGGATACTTATGGTGCAGATGACCATTATACCCATGACCAGAATACCCTTGTTCAGAGTGCAAGGGACCCGACCGAATAGATTGCGTGTTATTTGGAGAGGTAGTTCATGCCTTGTTCAATACCTGAAATCGTCAGGGGATACATCTGGTCCTCGACCAGCTTCTGCGTCAATGCGACGGAGGTCGAATACTCCCAGGTATCGTGCGGAGTCGGATTGATCCAGATCACCTTGTCAAAAGTGTCGATCATCCTCTGGATCCAGATAGCGCCTGCTTCTTCATTCCAATGCTCGACCGAGCCCCCTGCGTGGGTGATTTCGTAGGGAGCCATGGTGGCATCGCCGACAAAGATAACCTTGTAGTCATGGGTATACATGTGAAGGATATCAAAGGTGTCTATCCGTTCACTCATACGACGATTGTGTTGTTTCCATAGGCCATCGTAGATGAAGTTGTGGAAATAGTAGGTTTCCAGGTGTTTGAACTCGGACCTGGCTGCCGAAAACAGTTCCTCGCAGACCTTGACGTGTGCATCCATGGAACCGCCATTGTCCAGCAGCAGTAACACCTTCACCGTGTTGCGGCGTTCCGGCCGCATGATGATATCCAGCAGACCGCCATTTTTAGCTGTCTTGTCGATGGTGTTGTTGATATCGAACTCGTCATCGGCACCCTGGCGGGCAAGCTTGCGCAGACGCCTTAGCGAGATCTTCATACCCCGTGTGCCGAGTTCTACATTGTCGTCATAGGCCTTGTAGTCACGACGGTCCCAGGTGCGCTTGCCTCGTTTTTTCTTACCGCGTTGCTTGCCTTGTTCGCCGCGACCATTTTCGCCCTTGCCTTCTTTATCTTTTTCCTTGCCCTCGCCTCTTGCTGCTTCCTCGACTTCGCGTTTAAACGCTTCAATCAATTTTTCCAGGCCACCCAGTGACTTGATCTTCTCCAACTCTTCGGGTGTTAAGCTCTTTTCAAACTCGCGGCGAAGGAATTCATCTGGAATCAGCGAGGCCAGCAGGCTGGATAGATCATCCAGCCCTTTGAAGTAGCTGCTAAATGCCCGATCGAATTTGTCATAGTGACGCTCATCCTTGACCAGCGCCATACGACTCAGATAGTAAAACTCATCGATATCCGCGTAGACCAGGCGAGCTTTCAGAACATCGAGTAAATGCAGCAATTCGGTGATAGACACCGGAATTCTTGCCTTCTTGAGCGTGAAAAAGAAATTGATCAGCATTTTTGGATATTACCCTTTGGTGGCTATTTCACTATCCTTATTGGTTGGCGCTGGTGACTGCCACTATTTACTGGCACCACTATGACTTTGCCTTCTGTTCATAAAGGCCAGTCGCTCGAGTAGTTGCACATCCTGTTCGTTCTTGACCAGCGCACCATAAAGCGGCGGAATCGCTTTTGACGTGTCCCGATTCGTCAAAATCTCGTCAGGAATATCATCAGCCATGAGCAGTTTCAACCAGTCAATGAGCTCTGAAGTTGATGGCTTTTTCTTCAAACCAGGCACCTTTCGCACATCAAAGAAAATCTCCATCGCTTCTTTGACCAGATCCTTTTTAATATTGGGATGATGGACATCAATAATGCTCTTCATGGTATCGCGGTCGGGAAACTGGATGTAATGAAAAAAGCATCGACGCAGGAATGCATCTGGCAGTTCTTTCTCATTGTTACTGGTAATAACGATGACCGGCCGATGTATTGCCTTAACGGTTTCACCCGTTTCGTAGACATGAAATTCCATTTGATCCAGTTCGAGCAACAGATCGTTCGGAAACTCGATATCGGCTTTATCGATCTCGTCAATCAACAGAACCACTTTCTTGTCAGCTGAAAATGCTTCCCAGAGTTTTCCCTTTTCGATGTAGTTATTGATGTCATGAACGCGCTCGTCACCCAGCTGGGAATCGCGCAGTCGCGAAACCGCATCATATTCATATAGACCCTGTTGCGCTTTGGTGGTTGATTTGATATGCCAGGAAAGCAGCTCCATGCCCAGCGAACCGGCAATTTCTTCGGCTAGCATGGTTTTTCCGGTTCCTGGTTCACCTTTAATCAGTAAAGGTCGTTCCAGTAAGACAGCGGCGTTAACAGCCATCTGTAGTTCTTCCGTGGCGATGTAAGTTGAAGTGCTCGAAAATTTCATTTAGAAAGCTTCCTAAAATTCAGGCGATAAAAGTCCGGCAATATAACGTCTGTCTGGACAATATGCCAGTCGTCTGCGCTCTGCGAATAAGTATTCCTCAGCCACTATTATGGCGCTTTTAATGACAATAACCGTCTGGTGATCAGTGCACCCAGCATTATCGCGGTCGCTATCAGCAGTGCCAACGACCCCGCCAGGCCATTATCAGTGCTGCCGAGCAGCAGATCCATAAGAACAACCACGATCGCCGGGGCAAAGTGTTCATGGGATTGACTGACATACCAGGGTGTATAAATCACGACAACAGCAACTCCGCGCAACAGGTCTCGCCACCCCGCATGTTTCAGATTCGATGTCAGCTTCAACCAGAACAGGTAGAACCCCAGCGAGGCGCCCAGATACACCATCCAGCCGAGTAGATACTCATACTGACCGATGAACTCATCCACTACTGTTCTACCCAGGTGATGATTTGTTCTTCATAACTATCGGGATGCACATGTTGTTCGGAAACACATTTACCTTTGACGGATATGCCCGCTTCATGGACTGTGTCTTTGGAACCGGAAACGAGTGGGTGCCACCATTCGAGGTCCCGACCTTGAGCGATCAATCGGTAGGCGCAGGTCGACGGCAGCCAGCTATAGTCCAGGGCACCGACCGGTGTTAACTGCACACAATCCGGCACCAGTCGCGTTCGATCAGCATATTCGGTGCAGGCGCAGACACTCTCATCCAGATACCGGCATACCACCGCCGTGTAATGCACCTCCTGGGAGTCTTCATCTTCGAGTTTATGTAGACAACATCGCGCACAACCATCGCACAGCGATTCCCACTCCTCCGTGGACATTTCAAACAGTGACTTTTCTTTCCAGAAATCAGCCATGAAATCGATCCTCAGCCGGTGGTAGTTGCAGGTGGTAACCATTCGCCTGGAGATTCGCTATGACGACCCGGGGATCTTCCTTCCCCAATCGCCTGTCTTCAGTCAGGATAAAGCTCAGCGTTTTTTCCATCTCTCCGAACTGTGTGATCAATTCTGCGGGCACACGGTCAAGGCCTTCCTCTGCTTTGACGTAAAGATAGTAGTTTTCCTTGCTTTCGCTTTTGTAAACATCACAGATGATTTTCATGAGTCTGCAAGCTCCACCAATAGGGCTTCACCGATCGCCGCTTCGCGCCAGCCACCGAGTTCACTGGGCAGGTAATACTTGCCTTGCACATCTTCTGACCGGATGAGCTTTTCCAGATGTCGTCGTTTGGTCAACAGTTCAGGCGCGACAGACAAGATTTTCGCCCTTTGCGCAACGACGTCCCGCAGCCGCTTTAATTTCTTGTTATTAATCGGGGCATCAGTCCGATCAACGAGTTCAGGGCATTCGTGCTCGGGTAACAGTTTCGCCTCTGATTGCAGAAACAGTATCTCATCACCGTACCTTCTTACCTGGCGCGGTGACATATTGGCTACATTTTGAAAAGCCTGCTTGTTATTGATGCCGTCTTTGACGATCGATATGAGTGATTTTTGGTCCACAATCCGGTTTTTCGGCACATTCTCTGATCTTGCGGTAACTTCGCGCCACGCGCACAAAATTTTCAACAGGTTCAGCTGCTGCCGATTTAATTGCCACAAGCCTCTGAATTTTTTGTAGCAGTCCTCCGGCGCCATCTGGGTCGGAATATCTTTTCCCAGACCTGCTGAATCCGCCTCAATCCACTGTAATTTTGGGCCACTGCTCAATTCAACACATTGCCCTTCATAGACCTGCAGCAGGTGAATGACATCGAGTGCAGCATAGTCCAATTGCTCCGAAGTCAAGGGTCTGGCCAGCCAGTCGGATCGCGTTTGATCTTTTGGCAGAGAGATAGACAGGTAATGTTCAACCAGTGCCTGATAACCAACCGAGAAGCCAACGCCCAGTGCTGCACCGGCAATTTGCGTGTCATAAACTGGTTGCGGTGTCACCCCTATCGAATGCTGGAAGACCTCCATATCTTCGGAACAGGCATGCAGCACTTTGAGCAATGACGAATCGGTCATGACCGGGATGAGCGCGTCGATATTTCCGATGGACACCGGGTCTATCAGGAAACATTGCTGGCCCGTGTAAATCTGGATCAATCCAACAATCGGGTAGTAGGTGTTAAATCGAGCAAACTCGGTATCCAGTGCGATTACCGAAACCTCGCGACAGGCGTCCACTACCGTGCGCAGCTGCTCGGCTTTATCTACGTAACTATAATCAACAGTTGTTATTTCAGACAATCGTACGGCCTTCTATTGCGTGTGACAAAGTGCCACCGTCCACGAACTCAAGCTCACCGCCGAGCGGTATACCCTGGGCGATTCTTGAGACAGTTACTGACAACGATTTCAACGCCTCAGCAATATAATAAGCAGTCGCTTCACCCTCGACAGTTGACGAAACAGCGATAATGACTTCATTGATCCCTGATTGGCATCGCTCGACCAGCTGTTCAACGCCAATTTCCTGGGGACCGCGACCTTCGATCGGCGACAAGGTCCCCATCAGGACAAAATACTGACCCCGGTAACTTGCCGATTGCTCAATGGCAATCACATCAGCCGGTGTTTCCACCACACACAGCACCGTTGATTCACGACCTTTGTCGCTGCAGATGCCGCACATCTCGGCTTCCGTCAGGTTGCGGCAGGTCCGACAGTTGCCGATTTTTTGCATCGCCTCGGTGAGTACCAAAGCCAGTCGCCGGCCGCCATCTCGGTCCCGTTCCAGCAGATACAACAACATTCGCTGGGCACTCTTTGGACCAACACCGGGTAGACAACGAAAAGCCTCGATAACCTGATCGAGCAATGACTCTTGTTTCATTAGGAAAACGGCAACTTGAACCCGGGGGGCAATGGTATTCCTGCCGTCAGCTCAGACATTTTTTCCTGCTGGTTTTTTTCAGCTCGCCTGACGGCATCATTCATTGCGGCGGCGATAAGATCTTCGAGAATCTCCTTTTCCTCGGTCAACAGACTATCGTCGATATGAACCTTCTTCACATCGTGTCTGCCTGTCATCAAAACCTTGACGAGTCCCG
>SMVB01098132.1_pt1 | contig 10285 bp, 8 predicted proteins | sample 2456461 | NCBI WGS metagenome assembly SMVB01 (sample SAMN11095934, study PRJNA526329) | marine sediment metagenome | biome: Marine sediment; feature: Surficial sediment; material: Deep marine sediment; isolation source: Hadal surficial sediment | place: Pacific Ocean | collected 2014-05 | depth 0-1...
AGGTTCACCCCTATCACGCGGTCCCAGCTCTCCGCCGAGGCTTCTGTGACGTCCACGTAGTTGCGGATAGCGGCATTGTTCACCAGCACGTCGATGCGACCGAATCGCAGCACCGTCTCGTCTATGAAACGCGCGGCGTCTGTCTCGATCGATACGTCAGCAGACACAAATAATGCCTCGGCGACCCCGAGCTGCTGCTCGAAGGCGCTGCCCTTTTCTGCATCGCGGTCGCAGAATACCACCTTTGCGCCTTCCTCCAGAAAGCGCTGCGCGGTGGCGGCGCCGATGCCGCCCGCGCCTCCGGTGATGGCGACCACCTTCCCTTTCATTCGCCCCATGTAACTCTTCCCTTCCTGAGTTTCCCATTCTCACTGCCTGACTGGGCAGTGGATCCAATCCAGCCCGATCGAGGGTAAAAGCTCATCTCCCATAGGGCTAGGGTCTGTCAACAGTCGGAAGGCGCATGGGAAGATCGGGCCAACCATGCCGCCAGGGACCTGGAAGCCTGGCCCTCGCCACGACCTCCCCCTGAAGGCCGTTACGTAACGGCCCTATTCGCCATAACGCGAGGATATCTGCGGCGGATGGGATTTTCAGAAGGCACAGCTATTTGTAGGCATAATAGATATTCGCCAGGTAGGTTTCCTGCCAATCATTTCGCCAACGGTCGGGCGTAGGCTCCAACCTTGCTGGTGGAAAGGCCGGCGCCAACCAGCGCCTCCACCATCTTGACCGCCACGGCGACGCCATCGATCACCGGCACCCCGGTCTCCTCGGTCAGCCAGGCGGTTAAATCGGCCATGCCCGCGCAGCCCAGAATCACGGCTTCGCAACGATCCTCGCGAATTGCGCGGGTAATCTCTTCCAGTAGCTTCTGGCGGGCGTTGCCTCCCGGCTCCTCGAGCGCCAGGACCGGTATGTCCGCGGCACGCACCCGCCGACAGCGCCTTTCCATGCCATAGCGCAGTGCCAAATCCTCGATCAGCGGCACCGTTCGGTCCAGCGTGGTCACCACGGAGAATCCAGTGGCGATCATGCTGGCGGCGTGCATCGCCGCTTCACAGATTCCGAGCACGGGTCCGGCAGCAATTTCACGGCAGGCGCCGAGTCCCACGTCATCAAAACAAGCGATGACGAATCCATCGGCGCCCGCCCGTTCCCCTTTCTCGACTTCCGCCAGCAACCCCGCGATGGACATCGCTTCATCATACTGCCCCTCGATACTGGCTGGGCCGGACGCCGGATGGGTGGCGACGATCTCTGTTCCCGGACTGGCGACAGAGCGCGCGCAGGCGTCGATCTTGTCGGTCATGGACTGAGTCGAGTTCGGATTGATCACATGGAGGCGCATCTTCGGTATAACCCCTGTTACAACTCGCCACCCAGATAAAGGGACTTGACCCGCTCGTCCTCCAGCAGCGCCGCCGACTCGCCGCTCAACGCCACCGAGCCCGTGGCGAGAGCATAGGCGCGGTGGGATATTCGCAAGGCCATGCGCGAGTTCTGCTCGACCAGCAAGACGCTCACCTTTTCGTCCCGATTGATGGCAACGATGGAGCGGGCGATGTCCTGAACCAGTTTCGGCGCCATGCCCAGAGAGGGTTCGTCCAACAGAAGAAGCCTCGGCTTGGCCATCAAGGCCCGGGCGATAACAAGCATTTGCTGCTCGCCGCCACTCAACGTGCCCGCCGATTGGGCATAACGCTCCTTCAACCTCGGGAACCGGCCGAGGACCATCTCCAAACTCGCGCTAATCCCTGCCTTGTCAGTTCGGGTAAAAGCGCCCATCAGAAGGTTGTCCTTGACCGACATATAAGGGAACACCCGCCGGCCCTCGGGCACCATGACGATGCCCATTTTCACGATCGCATCGGGGCCGTGATCTCGATCGATACGTCTTCCGTCGAAGAAAATCTCGCCCTGGCGGATCTTTTGTAGGCCCGTAATGGCCCGCAGGATCGACGACTTGCCGGCACCGTTCGCGCCGATCAGCGCGACGGTTTCGCCCTCATTGAGCTCGATCGACACGCATTTGAGGGCGTAGACGTGGTCGTAATACAGCTCGACATCGGTGAATCGCAGCAATTGGCTCATGGCTTACAGTCCGATCGATTCGTCTTCGCTGCCCAGGTAAGCTTCGATGACGCTCTCATTTTTCTGAATCTCCGCGGGCGTGCCCTCGGCGATCTTCTCCCCGAAGTTCAGCACCACGATTCGGTCTGATATTTTCATGACGGCGGACATGTCGTGCTCCACCAACAGCAACGTAACCCCGCGATCGCGTACCGAACGAACCATCTCGACGGCGCGCATGGTCTCGTCGTGGTTCATGCCGGCGAAAGGCTCGTCGAGCAGCAACACCGCAGGCTCGGTCGACAAGCCGATGGCGATACCCAGGGCTCGCAGGTGACCCTGCGGCAGATTGCTGGCGATCTCGTTTGCGATCTCACCGAGGCCGAGAAACTCCAGAATCCGGTCGGCGGAACGGCCGAACTCCCGCTCATCGCGTACCGCGACGGGGGAGCCGATGAAAAATCCGAAAAGGCTGGCCTTCGAGCGCAAGTGGTGGGCGATGATGACGTTTTCTCGAACCGTCATGCCCTTGAAGATGTTGGTTTCCTGAAAGGTTCGCACGATACCCTTTCGCGCCGTGATATGTGGGGCCAGATTCGATATGCGCTCGCCCCGAAATCGCACCTCGCCGCCGCTGGTCCGCAGAAACGAAGCGATCAGTTTGAACAGGGTGGACTTGCCCGCGCCGTTCGGTCCGATAACCGACAGGATCTCGAGCTCCCGGACCGAGAAAGTCACGTTGCTCACGGCCGTCAGGCCGCCGAACCGCTTGGTCAGATCGATGACTTGCAAGATGTCATTCACGGCCCGATGACCCCCAGCTGGGCCTCTTGAAACGCAGGCTCAACAGGCCGTTTGGGAGAGCCAGTATCAAGCCGATCAACACCGTCGAGAAAATAAGAAGCTGAAACCTGCCGGTTTCGAACAACAAATCCCAACCGAAATACAGTACGAAAGTGCCAAGGATCGGGCCGAACACATAGCCGAGGCCGCCCAGGAAACAGTTCAACATGAAATTGATGGAATCGACGATGGTGAAGCTGGATGGATAGACCGATTGCGAGATCGCTCCGAATATCGCCCCGCCGATACCGCCAAGAAACGACGAAATGACGTAGGCGATGATGCGCAGGTAGGAGATGTTGACGCCGATCGACGATGCCAGCTCCTCGTTCTGCTGAAGCGAGCGGCACAGCTTTCCGAGACGCGAATTGACCAGCCGGTAAAGGGCGGCAAAAGAGACGATCATCAGGATAACGGAAAGATAATAAAACGCCGGCCTCACATTGGAGAGCGTAGCGAAATCCGGAATCAGTGTGAGACCGAATATCTTCACGGACCCGGGCAAGGGAATATTGGTGATGCCCTTGGCGCCGTTGGTGATCGGCAGCGCCAACATCAACAGCCTGGCAACCTCGGTCAGCACCAACGTGACCATGGCGAAATAGACGCCGCGCAATCGCAGGATGGGGAGCCCGATCACCACGCTCGCCGCGGCGCAAAACAGGCCCGCGAGGGGAAGGGTCAACCAGAACGACACGCCGTATTTTACCACCAGGATGGCGGAGACATATCCACCCATCAGTGCGTAGGCGCCCTGGCCGATATTTATCCGGCCAATGTAGAAGGTCAGCCACACGCCGCCGCTGGCGATGCTGAGCAGCGCGACCGAGGTCAGCGTATAGTAGAGATCCCAACGTTCACTGACGGTGATGAACGCCGGAATGCCGACCAGGACCACGGCGAGAAACACCGCCGTCCCCACGATCTTGGTGGTTCGTGTCACGGCCCATCACCCCCAGGGCTTGCCCATCAGGCCTTGCGGCCGGATGCTCAGGAATACCATCAAGGAGGCGAAAATCACCAGGTAGGTGATATCACCATAGGAATGCAGGACCGTGAGGCCGACCGATTCCATCATCCCGAGGATGAATCCGCCGGCGATCGCGCCCGAAATGACGCCGGCACCGCCGATCATCACCATCATGAAGGCCTTGATGGAAATCGGCCCCCCGATGCCTGAATTGACGCCGGTAATGGTGACCAGAAGCCCGCCCACGACCCCGGCGAGCATGGCGCCCAACGCGAAGCCGATCATCGAGTAGCGCTCGACGTTGACCCCCATCAGTTGCGCCGCAACGCGATCCTGGGCCAGCGCCCGCATGGCTCGACCGGTCTTGCTGTATTGCATGTAGAGAACGAAGGTGACGATCGAGAGTATGGCGAGGAAGCCGATCAATATCCGATCGTAGGGCATGATCAGCCGGAAATCCCAGTTGAAAACGCCGTTGATGATTTTCGGCACGCCGCGCTGCTTTTCGCCGAAAATCAGCAGAATGACCGCATCCAGGAAGAATGCGAGGCCGGCCGCAAGTAGCATGGTGCTTTCTTCCCGGATGCTGCGCTTGATCACGGTCCGGAACAGGAACCGCTCAATAAAGGCGCCGATAACGGCGAGAGTTACCGCCGCTGCAAACAGGGCCACAACGAACGGCAGTTCCAGTCGACCGTATATCGTGTAGGTCACGAACCCGCCGATCACGTAGAGCTGGCCGTGGGCGAAGTTCAGGATATTCATGAGGGCGAAGATCAGGGTCAAACCCAGCGCAATCAGAGCGTACTGAGCACCGAGATAGAGCCCGTTGGCGATGACCTGTTCCATCGGGGTTTTCCCAGACAGGGCTGGACTCAGGGCCGTCGGCCCTGAGTCCCCCGAGTCAGTCGAGGAAAGCTACGGTCAATCAACTTCAGCAATGAACAGGGTTATGAATTTGCCGTCGCGATATTCGTTCACGACCATCGGCACGGACACTTGCCGCTTCTGACCAAACGATGTCATGCCGACATACTTCAGCACGGCGTCGCCCTTCATAAAGGGGTTCGGCGCCGAGAAGGTTTCCATGGTCTTCTTGAATTCGCTGACATCATTGATGGCCTTGGGGTTCGCTTTCAAGGTTTCGATGATGTACTCCAGGGCGTAGACCTTGGTGTTGGATTCATCGTTGTACTCGCCAAACATCTTGATATAGCGATCGATGAACTCCTCCATGGCCTTCGAGCGGATTTCCGGCGTCGAAGCGCCACCAACGGAAATAAACCCGTTGGCCAACTCGCCGGCACCCTCTTGCAAGACCTTCGCATCCTGGGCGGTTTCCGTCGAGATGAGCCCGGTATAGCCAAGCTCGCGGGCCGAACGAATCAGCAGCGGTGCGTTGCCCGGGTTCACGCCCGAGAGCACCAGAAGGTCCGGCTTGGTCCGCAGGACCGGCGTCAGAACTGGCACGAAATCGCGGGTGTCGCTCTGGTAGGTGTCTTTGTCGGCGACGACTTCCAGCCCCAGCGCCTTAGCCGCGACAACACCGCCGTCGCGCTGGCTCAACGGATCAGACTCATTGGCGGCGATAAAGGCGATCGTCTTGACGCCCCTCTCGTCCCGAAGGTACTTGTAGATCGCCGGGCCGGACTGATAGTTGGCGATCATCCCCAAGACGGCATTGGATGCCGGTTTCTGGTACAGGCTCTTAGGGAACGCGTAGGGAAAATACATGATGTTGTTTTTTTCCGCGACCGGGCGCACGGCCGCCGCGCCGTCATCGACGTTCGGGCCGACGACATAGTGAATACCTTCCTGCACCATTTTTTCCATGCCGGCGATGGCTCGTTTCGGGTCCTTCTGGTCGTCAAACGTGAGGATCGTGATTTGGTAGGTCTCATCACCGATTTTCACACCGCCGGTTTCGTTGATCCAGGCGGCGCGGGTCTGCATGGAACGCACATTAGAGGTTCCCCATGCCGCGGCGGGGCCACTGGTGACACCCACAAACCCGATCTTCAACTCCTTGGCGGACGCGCCGGCGATTGCCATTGAACTGGCGAGAGCAACGGCGATCGCCGAGATTGCGATTCGGCGAGAAAAGACATTCGCTTTAGACATATCGATGGCCTCCCATATTGCGAAACACCATTGCGTGACCTAGACACCGCAATGCATGTACCTTCACATGACGCCGAATCGGTTCATTTTGGAGGCGGGACGCCTCATTTTGATTCGACAATTTCGATGATAGAGAGAAATTGACAGATTGTCGAGGACCAGGCCCAACAGACGATCGTCAAACAACGGCTTGAGCCAGACGACACCGACTGTGACCCAGATACCAGCTTGATTTAGTGGAAGACCAAAAGTGTTAGGGTTTCCATAATTGGCCCGGGTTTCGGCGGCGCAGCCGGTTGTCGTTCGTTACAAAGGTCAGAAGGTACGACTGTATTTCCGGGGCGATGCCGCCTTCGCCTCACCGGAGATGTACGAATACCTCGAAGCCGAGGGCTTCCTCTATGCGATCCGGTTGTCGACCAACCAAGTTCTGCAGGAAAGCATCGCACATCTGCTGACCCGCCCCGTTGGCCGTCCGCCGAGTAATGTGCGGCGCTATTACACCAGCTTTAGCTATCAGGCTGGGAACTGGGACAGGAAGCGGCGCGCGGTGGCCAAGGTGGAATGGCATCCTGGCGAACTGGTTCCCCGTGTCGGCTTCATTGTCACCAACCTATCGCGCTCCGCCGAGCGTGTGGTCACATTCTACAATCAGCGCGGCAAAGCGGGGCAATACAACAAGGAAGGCAAGAACGCGATCAAATAGACGCGGCTGTCGTCCCGCAAGTTCTGCGACAATTCCGTCCGGCTCCAGCTTCATGCCCTGGCCTACAATCTCACTAATTTTATGCGGACGCTTTCGTTGCCGAAGGAGGTGGAACACTGGTCACTGACCACGCTACGGGAGAAGCCAGTCAAGATCGGCGCCGAAGTTGTCCGCTTTGCCAGGTATGTCACGTTCCAATTGGCCGAGGTTGCCGCGCCGAAGGAACTGTTCCCGAAAATCTTGAGTGTGATCGATGATCTACGGCGAAGACCCGCTCCGGCGTAGGTTGAGAAAATCGACGGCCAGGTGAAATCGACAGGAGGGGTATGTCTGGATGACAGAAAATATGGACAAATTGCCTTCCAATCGCGGGCCGATTTCTAAAATCATGCCATCGGATGGCTGCAAATGGGATACAGTTTCCTTGACGGTGGAACGGTAGTACGATTTCCACAAATTTGGATGGCATCTGGGAAATGTCGGTTCAAATATAGGAGGTCCGACCATGCGCGCAATCGTCGTCGACAAGCCTGGCGGCCTCGAGGCACTCGAGCTGCGCGAGGTTCCCGACCCCGAGATCGGCCCGGACGACGTGCTGATTGACATCGCCTACTGCGGCTGCAACTGGGCCGACACCCAGCGTCGTGCCGGAATCTATCCGCATCCGGTCGACTACCCGGACATCATCGGGAGCGAGGTCTCGGGCACCATCGCCGCGGTCGGCGACGCCGTTAAAGGCCTCGCCGTGGGCGATCGCGTCGCGGCGAGCGCCTGGAGCGGCGGTTACGCCGAGCGTTGCGCCGCGACGGCCGAGATGGTGATACCGTTGCCCGACGCGATGCCGCTCGACGTCGGCGCCGCGTTCCCGGTGCAGGCGCAGACCGCCTACCACATGCTGCATACGGTCTATGGCTTGAAGGCCGGCGACACAGTGCTGGTTCACGCGGCCGGCGGCGGCGTCGGCCTTATGGTCATCCAGCTGGCGGTCCACGCCGGTGCCAGGGTCATCGGCACAGTCGGCACGCCGGGCAAGGAGATCAGGGCCCTCGATTACGGCGCGCAGGTCGTCGTCAACCTGAACGAGGGCAATTTCGTCGCCGCCGCGCTCGAGATGACCGACGGCGTCGGCGTCGATCTCGCCATCGATTCGCTCGGCGCGTCGACGCTGGATCGCACCTTCGACGCGGTCCGCCTGCTCGGCCACGTCATCAACATCGGAGAGGCCGAGGGCGTGCCCTACAAGAATATCCGCGAGCGCATCCTGCTTCGCTCGCAGACATTCACGCGTTTCCACCTGGGCCATCTCTCGCAGCGGTCCGACCTGTGGCAAGCGGGCGCGCAGTACCTCCTGGCGGCAATTACCGACGGCTGGCTCGACATTCCGATCGTCGAACGTTTCCCGCTCGCCGACGCGCGCGGCATGCACGCCAGGCTCGAAGGCCGGGGCGTCGCAGGGAAGCTTCTGCTCGACGTCCGGGCGTAGCCGATCGGACCTTCGCGGCCTGTCCTTCGCAATAATTCATCGCAGTTGGATTCTTTCGATTCGAGCATTTGAAGCCATTTGGTTCGTGCCGGCTCAGACACCGAACTGGCCTTGCGGAAGCCCTCGATCCAGTTGTCGCAGTCTACCTGGCGGGCGCACATGCCTAACGTGGCGGACAGGAATTCTTTGAAAGCGTAGCCTTCCGGCTGCCCAGCTCAACAGAATGGACGAGGCCCAAGCCATGCGGCGGCATTAGGCGGCGGAGAGTGCAGCCAGCAAGTGGGTCGGTGGATCATGTCATCCCCCAATGCCGTCGATGACATTGTCGTATCGTCGCGCCAGGTACCCCGGTCGGCATTATCATTTTACATCTATAGAAGCATGTACGAGTTGGGGGCTTCTTTCTGAATTTGTATTAGTTACCCTCGGCATCGACGATGACGCCGAGCTTGCTGTCGATCAAATAGTTGGGGTGATAGGGGAAGATCGAGCATATCTTGCAAAAAGCTAGCGCCCGGTTTTACCACAATAGCGATGGCACCCCCTAAGGCGTGATTTCGAAAATAGTAGCGAAGCTACGCGTGTGCTCGATGGTCTCCGGTTTCGCATCAGATCCGAGATCCTGATAGACGGTGCCGATACCGGTTTCGTAATTCACCATCTGTGTCGGGTTAGGATCGGAGTTTAGGATCACGAATGTCGCCCCTGGTGGGGCCAGGATGTGCCGGTTCAAAGAGTGCCAGGTACCCCGCTTGTAGGAATAGCCCTTGGCCGGATCGATCAGGAAGGCGCGGACATCGGCCGGGTCGGGCACGTCCGTCGGATCCTCGGTCTTGGTGGGCGCGGCGACACAGACCACAGCCGGTGACCCGGATAACTGAATGAAGCTTTGGGTAACGCCCCAATGACGCTCCAGCTCGTTGAAGGTGAAACCGTCGTAGGGCTGCCAAATCACGTGCACCTTGGTTCGACCCTCGTACTTGTACCCGGTCGGCGAAGTGACGCGATGATCCCCGGGCCGATCCACCGCATCCCAAAGTTCGCCGAAGGGAGCGAAACTCTCTTCGGTCATCGGTTCGACCTTGAGTTCGAAAATGATACCCATCGCTGCGGACCTTTCACCGGGTTGTGTCACGATGACCAGGATGGGGGCCCTACCATGTCGGCGGCAAAAATGGCAGCAAGCCTGCATTCGACGCGCTTCTCGACCATGGGGCCGTATTCTCCCTAATGGGCAGTTTGGAAGGAATTCTATGCGCGGGCGAAGGTCAAGTCCATCGGTGCCAAATGTCCGTTCGGGGCCTTGGCTGTGTGGAAACGTTTGTTCAATTATCGCCGGAGATTTTTTTGACGGAGCCAGCCGGTAAATTGGGCATTCGCCGGTTTGGTGCTCGGAATCGCTTCTATGGTTGGGAAAGGGCCTTATGAGGGGCCTTTGAGCGGGGTTTCGACAACGACAAAGGGTCCTATCAGCCCGTTGACGAAGTCGGCCCCGTCTGATTCTCTGACACCCCGACCTGAAGGGGGATTCGCGGATGGCGATGGGACAGCAGAAGGATCGTCAGGGGGATCTGATGGTGAGCTGGTCGGAGATGCCGCGCTCGCCGGGTCATGTGTTTTACGACCGCCTGCAGTCGGTGCTGATCGAGGGCGGCTTCGACGCCTTCGCCGAGGCGGCCTGCCGACCCTGTTACGCGGCCCGGATGGGGGCGCCTTCGGTGCCGCCCGGGCGCTACTTCCGGATGCACCTGGTGGGCTACTTCGAGGGCATCTGCTCAGAGCGTGGCCTGGAGTGGCGCTGCTCGGATTCCCTGTCGCTACGGGAGTTCCTGTTGTTGGAGGGCCGAGAGCGTGTGCCGGACCATTCCTGGCTGTCGAAGACCCGCACGCGCCTGCCCCATGAAGTTCACACGGCGGTGTTTGACTGGGTTCTGGCGCTGATCGCTGAAGCCGGCCTGGTCAAGGGTGATCGCATTGGCGTCGATGCCTCGACCATGGAGGCCAACGCGGCGCTGCGCAACATCGTGCGGAGGGACACGGGCGAGGGCTACCGGGAGATGCTGGAGCACCTGGCCCGAGAGAGCGGCAT
>SMVB01341125.1_pt1 | contig 10284 bp, 12 predicted proteins | sample 2456461 | NCBI WGS metagenome assembly SMVB01 (sample SAMN11095934, study PRJNA526329) | marine sediment metagenome | biome: Marine sediment; feature: Surficial sediment; material: Deep marine sediment; isolation source: Hadal surficial sediment | place: Pacific Ocean | collected 2014-05 | depth...
GCACAGCTTCATGGGCCGCGCGATCATGGCCGTGGCGCAGGACCCCGTGGCGTTGCAATTGATGGGCGCCAAGCCGGTGCGCATCAAGCAGTTCGCCTTCGGCATCGCCATCGCGACGGCGGCGCTGGCCGGCGCCATGCTGATCGTGATCGGCCCGGTGGAGCCATCCATGGGCCGGCTTTATATCGGCCGGGTTTTCGCCATCGCGGTTCTCGCCGGCATGGGCAGCATCCCCGGCACCCTGGTGGCGGCGATCATCCTGGGCGTGGCCGAAAGCCTGACCGCGACCTTCTACGGACCGTCCTGGGCGCCGGCGGTGGCGTTCGGCATCCTGCTGGTCACGCTGGCGGTGCGCCCGGCCGGCCTGTTCGGGCGCTAGATAATGCGGCACAAGGGTTTCTGGTTCGGCGTGCTGGCGGTCGCCGCGCTGCTTGGCGTGGCGGCGCCCACCATGATTTCCAACGAATACTATTTCTTCGCCGGCTATGTGGTTCTGCAATTCGTGGTGCTGGCCACCGCGTGGAACATCCTGGGCGGCTATACGGGCTATGTGAACTTCGGCAGCGCGGCGTTCTTCGCCGTCGGCGCCTACAGCACGGTGGCGCTGATCAACGCGTTCGACCCGCCGATGATCGTGCTGATCCTGGCCGGCGCGCTGGCCTCGGGGCTGATCGGACTGGCCACCGGCTATCTGACCTTGAGGCTGCGCGGCGTGTATTTCGCCATCGCCACGTTGGCGCTGGCCATCGTGTTGGAAACCGTGGTCGCCAACTGGGACTATGTCGGCGGCGCTGGCGGCGCGTTCGTGCTCAGGCCCAAGGAATCGCCCGTGTTCGACAAATACATCCAGTACCTGTTCGTCGTCATGCTGGCTCTGGCGATCGTCGCGGTGGCGATCGCGCGCACCATCGAGGTGTCGCGGCTGGGACGCGGGCTGGCGGCGATCCGCGACGACGAGGAAGCCGCCGCCGGCGCGGGCGTGCCGACCCTGAAACTAAAGCTACTCGCCACCACCATCAGCGGCGCCCTGATGGGCGCGGCCGGGGCGCCTTATCCCTATTACGTCACCTATGTCGATCCCGCGTCGGCGTTCAATCTGAGCTACGCCGTGAACGCCGTCGCCATGCCGATGATCGGCGGCACCTTCACCTGGCTCGGACCGGTGGTCGGCGCGCTGCTGCTGGGCACCTTGCAACAGGTCGCCACGGTGACGATTTCGTCCGAACTGAACCTGCTGATGGTCGGGTTGGTGCTGGTCGCCTTCGTGATCCTCGCGCCCAACGGTATCGTCGGCCTGGTCAGGACGCTTTATGCGTGGGCGCGCCGGCAATGAACGAGACCCTGCTGCGCATCGAGAACCTCACCAAGCGGTTCGGCGGGTTCACGGCGTTGGACGGCGTGAGCCTGGACGTGCAAGCGGGCGAGCGCCTGGGCCTGATCGGCCCCAACGGGTCGGGCAAGACCACCTTGATAAGCTGCGTCGCCGGCACCTTGCCCACCGACGGGGGACGAATCGTCTTCAAGGGCACCGTGCTCGGCCGCATGCCGGCCTACCGGCGCACCCGGCGCGGCATCGCGCGCAGCTATCAGGTGCCCAAGCCGTTCACCAGCATGACCGTGCTGGAGAACGTCGTGGTGCCGTTGGAATACGCCGGCCGCGGACCTGGTGGCGATGTCGCGACGCGGGCGCTGGAAATCCTCGAATCGGTCGGCCTTGGCGACAAGGCGGGCGAAAATTCTCTCGCTCTCACGCAGATCGAACTGCGCAAGCTGGAGTTGGCCCGCGCCCTGGCCGCCGATCCCGAGTTGCTGATCGCCGACGAGGTCATGGCGGGTCTGTCCAACGCCGAGGTCGACGAGGTGCTGGACCTGCTGTTCGCCTTCAACGGGCGCGGCATCGCGGTGATCATGATCGAACATATCATGCGCGCGGTGATGCGGTTCTCGCAGCGCATCGTGGTACTCGACGCCGGCACCGTGATCGCCGAGGGCGCGCCCGACGAGATTCTCAAGAACCCGGACGTGGAAAGGGCGTATTTTGGCGAATAGGCTGACGGTCACGGACCTGCACGCGGGTTACGGCGCGGTGCGCGTGCTGCGCGGGGTCTCGCTGTCGGTCTCCGGCGGCGAAACCGTCGTCCTGCTGGGCACCAACGGCAACGGCAAAAGCACATTGCTCAAGTCCATCATGGGCCTGGTCCGCCCCACCGCCGGCGCCATCACCCTGGAGTTGGACGGCCGGACCCACGACCTGGTCGGCAAGACGCCGGACGAAATGGTCGGGCTCGGCGTGGTTCTGGTGCCCGAGGGACGGCGCCTGTTCCCGGCGCTGACGGTGGAGGAAAACCTTCTGCTCGGCGCCTACCGGCCGGCCGCGCGGGCGCAGATCGACACCAATCTGGCGTTCTGTTTCGAGGCCTTTCCCGTGCTCAAGGAACGCCGCCGCCAATTGGCGCGCAGCATGAGCGGCGGCGAGCAGCAGATGCTGGCCGTCGCGCGCGGCCTGATGTCGGCGCCGCGCATCCTGATCATCGACGAGCCGTCCGTGGGCCTGGCGCCGATCCTGGTGCGGCGCATGATGGACAAGATCCACGAGCTCAAGGAACAGCGCCACCTGACCGTGCTGATGGCCGAACAGAACTTCCACCAGGCGTCGCGCATCGCCGACCGCGGCTACGTCATCGTCAACGGCGAAATCGCCTTCGAGGGAAAAAGCGCCGCCGAGTTGGCCGACAACGAACTGGTCAAACAGTACTATCTGGGCGCGTAGGGTTCCGGCCGCCCATCACCCCACCCGTTTTGGCCGGCCTTGACCCGGCCATCCATGCGCACGGACCATCGCGCGGACCACGAGAAGTCCGTGTTCATGGATCACCGGGTCAAGCCCGGTGACGACGGCTGTGGTTGATGCCGGAAGCCTACGGCCGCCCGCCTAATCGTCGGGCCGGGGGCTGCGGTAAGCGCGCATCATGTCGCCCTTGAGAAGGTCGACTGGCGTGTGATCGACATAGACGACCTCGTAATCGCCGCCGCCGCTCTCGATCCGCAGAACCTGCTGCGTGTAGTCGGACCCCGTGTCCGTCAGCCGCTCGTATCTCTCCAGATCGAAGGGAATCTGGTAGATGCGCGGCGTGGTGTCCGCGCCCATCGCCTCGGCGAAAATATAGAGCATGTCATGGGCGTCGTTCAGCTTGGACGAGATGATCCGATAATCGCCGTCCGGCGGATAGGGGTTGGGGGCGCCCAGGGTCTGTAGTTGGCTAAGCAGGGGCAGCCACAGGGCGACGGCGGCGGCGGCCACGGCGAGCGGCCTCAGCCACCGCCATTTAAGAAAAACCGAAACCAGGATGACCAGCACGCAGCCGACCAGCCCGCCAAGCAGGACCAGGTAGCTCATGGCCGCGCGCCACGCTCAGTCATCGGAAAACACCCTTTCGAAGGTGAAATCGTAGAGCGGCTCGCTCCGTTTCGGTCCCGCGGCGATTTTGAGGGTCATCTCCTTGTAGATGCTTCGCTCCTCCGCCACTTTTTGCAGCTCAAGGGCGGTCGCCAGATCGAACGGCAGGCGGTAATGGCGCGGCACCGCCTCGCCCTCGGGCTGGACGAAGACATAGAAAGCGTCGTCGGCCTCGTCGATCTGCCATCCCAGAAGTTCGTACCGCCCCTCGGGCGGCCACGGACTGGGAAAGCCCAAGGTCTTGGGCGCCAGGAAAAACGGCAGCGCGACGGCAACCGTTCCGACCGCGACCACGGCGCCGCGCATCCACCATTGGCGCGTATCGTGGATGAACAGCATGGCGAACAAAAAGCACAGCGTCGCCGCGAACATCGCGTACAGGAGCAAAAACGTGATCAGGTCGGTCATCGCGCTCCTTGATATTAGCGCTTGGACAGGATCGACTTGTACAGGTTGTGGATGCTGTCCTCGATAAGCCTGCCGTCAAGGTCGAGCGAGAACCGTATCACGGTCACCTCTTCCTTGCGACGCTTCAGCAGGAACTCCTCTTCGAGGATGTCGCCGATGTCGCCCTTGCCGATGACCCGCACCTTGACCGGGACCGGCAGGGGCTCCTTGAAATTGTTGTAGAGATGGAGATTGATCACGTACTCGCCCGGGTCGAGGGAGCGGATCGACATCCATTCGTAATTCAGGTCCGAGGTGTCGTTGATCTTGCCGCGGTCGTCGCGCTCGAGGTTGAGCGACGGGCCGGCCTGGAATACGCCCCAGCCGACCGGAATCCCGTCCGGTCCCATGCCCCAGACGTCGATGTCGTAGGCGGTGCCCGAGGGCCACGTGACCTCGATCAGGATCTGGGTGCGCAGCGGCACCTCGTCGGGCTTCTTGATCGGGTTGATCAGGAAGGTGAGCAGGAAAATCACCACGATCAGGCTGAACACCATCAGGAACAGCATGTCGCGGAACGCCATTCCCGCCGGATCCTGCCCTTCGTCGAAGAATTCGAATGGGGTCATGGCGCTTCCGACCCGTCCAAAACGGACCTCAGGAGGGTCCGCGTGGCGCGGCGGCGCGCGTCATTCGGCCGCCGCCTTGGCGGTCGAGTCGCCGTCGCGGGCGTTGGCGAGATCGGGAATCAACTCCATGTCGGCGTACTCGACGATATCGGCCATCAGCCCGCCGATGGCGCGCACCAGCATCTGATAGTGAAGCTGCAGCCACAGCCCGCCGAGGACGCTGCCGACCAGCGTGGTGAACAAGGCCACCCCCATGCCGGTGACGATCTGGCCGAGCGCGCCCTGAATGCGCTGCAGGTTCTCGCCGCCGGCCAGGCTGTCGCCAAGGCCGCTCACGGCGATGACAAAGCCCACCACGGTGCCGATCAGGCCGAGCAGGATCAGCATGTTCGAGACGTAGTTGACGATCTGCACGGGCATCATAAGGCGCGTCCGCAGCACGCTCGCCAGCATATATTGATCGACCAACTGCCCCGCCATCTTGGCGCTTTTGCGCCGTATCTTGTCGAAATACTCGGCCGCCACGCCGCTCGCGCGGCCCTCCGCGAAGCACACGATCTCGCGGTTGATCGTGATCACGAAGTAAGAACTGATCACCCAGAACACCACGAACACGATGCCCATCACGAGGCTGAGATAGCTGGCGTCGCCCTCGATAATAAGCGCGATCCAGTCCTCCAGCCACGCCACGTATAGCAACAGCCCGGCGAAGGAATTGATCACCAGCCACTTGTAGAGAAGGATGTTCGGATTATTCATGCCGGATACGCCACGGTCCACCGCCTTGGATTCCGCCGCGATCAACGGAAATCTCCCGAAGGGGCAAAAACCTAGTGGCCACCCTGGCGCTTGTCAACTTGGGCCGCGCGCGTTTTGCGCGCCTTAGCTGGCGGTTCCCCCCACGCCACAACAGGGAGTCTCCTCGGCTCGGGCGGGTTTCATGTCGGGCACCGTATCGGCGCCGAACACCGCGATCTCGCCGGTGCCGTGGAACGCTTCCCAGCGCACCCCTTGCGGATCCTCGATCCAGGTCTTGTCCGACGTGGCGTAGCAGCACGCGGCGTCGCTCTGTTCGGCCACGGCGCGGCCGGCCGATCGCAGGCGGTCGGTCAGCGCGGCAAGCTCGCCCGCGTCCACCTGAATGCCCAGATGGTTGATTCCCGCCGTCCCACCACGGGCCGAAATGGCGAAATTGACGCACGGGTCGTCCAGCATCCACTTGGCGTAGTCGTCCTTCAAGACGCTGGGTTCGGCGTCGAACAGGGCGTTGTAGAAACCGATCGAGTCGTCCAGGTCGCGAACGATGATATGGACATGCATACGTTTCATGGGGTGGGGCTCCCGACATTGGCATTGGTTTTGGTGCAGCAATTGTCCATCAGATAGCCCAGCAGGCCGTCGATGGCGGCGAAATCGGCGGAATAGATCAACGAGCGGCCGTCCTTGCGGCGGCCGATCAGGCCGGCGGCGCGCAGTTCCTTGAGGTGAAATGACAAGGTCGCGGCCGGTACGCCGAGCGCCTCGGCGAGGCGTCCCGCCGGAAACCCACCCGGCCCCGCCTCCACCAGCAGGCGGAAGATATCCAGCCGGGTTTCCTGGGCCAGCGCCGACAGGGCGCCGATGACCTTGGTTTTTTCCATATTTCGATAATAATAGAAATATAATCAAAAACAAGCCCCAATTCCCTCGCCCGCCATTCGCTCGGCCTCCGGGCGGGATACGCGTGGCCTCTGGGCGGGATACGCGCGGACCACACCCCCCTCACTTTCCGTCATGGCCGGGCTCCGACCCAGCCATCCATGAACACGGACCGCGGTTCGTGATCATGGATTCGCGCCTCAAGCCCGCGAAAGACGGATGGGGTATGGCCCGGCTCGGCCCACCGCGCCGAAAGCGCGTTTTTTCGTAAGCGGTTGTCGCGGACGCGCGCGGACGGCATGATCGGCGCGGTTCGATAGAGGGGACGTTCGCGAGTCGATGTCGTTTGCGGTTGAATTATCCCGATCGGTGGCGCTCGCCATCGCGCTCGCCGTGTTGGCCGGGTGCGCCACCAAGCCCTATGTGGCGGCGCCCCTGGACGCGGCCGCCGTGGCGGCGTCGGTGAGCCAGCGCGGCTTGTCGGAACCGGGCTTACGCGACTTCATGGCCCGCCACGGCGACGCCGGCGCGACCTGGCCGCCGGCCCGCTGGGACCTCGCCGGGCTGACCCTGGCGGCGATCTATTTCCACCCCGACGTGGCGGTGGCGCGGGCGGAGTGGGACGTGGCGCGCGCCGCCGAGACGACTGCGGCGCGCCGTCTCAACCCCGGCGTTTTGCCTGAAATCGCCTATCACAGCGACCAGGACCCGGGCGAGGATGGGTTGTGGAGCCTGGGCTTCGCCATCGACATCCCCCTAGTCACGGGCGATGTCCGCGCGGCGCGGATGGAACGGGCGCGCGCGCTGAGCGAGGTCGCCCACCTGGCCATTGCCGCAGCCGCGTGGCGGGTGCGGGCGCGGCTTCGCGGGCGTTTCGTGGCTGCCACGGCGCGGAACGCGCGATCGCGGTCCTCGACGAAGTGGCGGTGGCGCGACGCGAGGAGACCGCGCTGTTCGAGACCCGCTATGCCATGGGCGAGGCAAGCGCGGCCGATCTGCACCGGGCGCGAACCCGGCTCGGCGAGGCTGAACTGGCCTTGACGGCGGCGGGCGGGCGCGTTCACACCGCGCGGGCCGAGCTTGCGGATGCCCTGGGGTTGCCGGTCGCGACCGTCGATCCGCTGGCGCTCGACTACGCCGCGCTCGATGCCTTGGGGCCCAGCGTCGCGGACGCCGCGGTCAGGCGCGCCGCCCTGCTCAACCGGCTCGACTTGCGCGCGACGCTGGCGCGATACGCCGCGGCCGAGGCCGCGCTCCGGGTCGAGATCGAGCGCCAATATCCCACTGTCACGCTCTCGCCGGGCTGGGCTTTCGACCAGGGCGATCTGGTGTGGAGCCTGGCATCGGACCTTCTCGCGCCCCTGTTCGACCGCAACCAGGGCCCCATCGCCGAGGCCGAGGCGCGCCGCGCCCTGGTCGCGACACGCTTCACCGCGTTGCAGACACGGGTGTTGTCCGAGTTGAGCCGGGCTGTCGCCCATCACCGCGCCCAGGCAAGCGCGTGGCGCACCGCCGAGGAGGTGCGCGTCGGCGCCGCCGAGCGCTTCGCCCAGGTGTCGCGTCAGCTCAGCCATGGCGAGAGTGGCCGCCTGGCCCTGGTCGAGGCGCGGCTGAGCTTGCTGGCCGCCGAGCTTGCCGTGCTGGAGCAGAGGCTTGGCTTGCTGCGCGCCTGGGGCGCGGTCGAGGACGCGGTCCAACGGCCGCTCGACGGCGCCCCCTTCCCGGCCGACCTTGAAGCGCCGGCGCGGTCGTCGTGAAGCGCATGGCGAAAACCTTTTTCGGTCTCGTCGCGATCGCGGCGGTCGCGCTCGCCGCCTGGGTCGCCGCCAACCTGGTGCTTGACGGCGATGGCGACGAGGGTTGGACCGCCGCCGTCATCGACGACGCGGGCAACGAAGTCGACGATGATAATGACGACGACGATGATGGGCGGCTTTCGGCCGTGACTATCGTCGGCGGCGCGCCGCGTCTGGTTCTCGACGCGGAAACGCAGCAACGCGCCGGTATCGTCACGCGGGCCGCGCGACCGGCGGCGCACGTCGCGCGCATCGCGGCCACGGCGTCCGTGCTCGATATCGCGCCGCTGATCGCCCTGCGCGACGGCTATATCGCGGCCGCCTACGACGCCGAGGTCGTCGGCGTGGAGACCGGCGCCCTGGAACAGGAATACCAGCGCCTGCGCGCGCTTTACGACGACGACGCCAATATCGCGCTGAAGATCGTGACGCGGGCCGAGGCGGCGTGGAGGATCGGCGAGGCGCGGCTGCGCCGAACGTGGGCCCGCATGCACGCCCTGCGCGACCGGGCGCGGCTCGAATGGGGCGCGGTGCTGGCCGACTGGGCGTTCGACGACAAGCCGGATATCAAGCCGCTGACCGACCGCTCCGAGGCGCTGCTTCTGGTCGCGTTGCCGCTGGGCCGGCGCCTGCCCCCGAACGCCGAAACGATCTCGATTTCGCATCACGGCGGCGGACTTGACGCGTTCCATATCTCGCCGGCGGTGGCCACCGACCCGCTGATGCCGGGCGAGACCCATTTTTTCCGTTGCGACGGCGACGGCCTGCGCGCCGGCATGCGCCTCGCCGCCTGGATCGCCGTGCCCGGCTCGGAACGGACCGGCGCGGCGGTGCCCGCCGACGCGGTTATATGGTCGCTGGGACAGGCGTGGATTTACGTCCAGGTGGCCGGCGACCAGTTCGAACGCCGCGTGGTTCCCACCGACGCCGAGATCGACGGCGGCTGGTTCGTGGAGCACGCGGTGGCGCCGGGCGAGAAATTGGTGGTGGCCGGCGCGCAGATGCTGTTCGCCGAGGAATTCCGCTGGCAAATCCGCGACGAGGACGACGATTAGGTTTTTTCGGCGCGGCGCCCCCTTTGTGATCACATGCGCGCTGGGCCACGGTCGCGGCCTGAAACGGTTTTCAATGCAATTGAAAACCGCTCCGAGGACTGGTCAGGAAACCGTCTCGGCGGCGACGAAATGGAAGCCGGGAATGACGCCGACCGGCGCGCCGACCGGCGGGATGAACACGTCGCGGAACCACTCTGGCGTGGCGAAATCGAGCTTGCGGAAGCCCCGCGAGGCGAGAAAATCATCGATGCGGTCCGGCGGCAGGCCGAACTTGAGCACCTCGCCGCCTGCCTTGAGTTCCGCGACGACATCGTCGAGATCGCCGCCTTCGTAAATCTCGCGGGCGAGAAACGTGAACAAGTAACGGCTTGCGACCGGCGCCTGGCCGCGCACGAAAGCGAACAGCCGGTCCACCTCGCGGTCGGTGAGATATTCCATCACCGCCTCGGCGACGAACACGGTGGGCAGGCCCGCGTCGAAACCGGCCGCCGCCAAACATTCCGCCACGTCGTCGCGTTCGAAATCGACCGGCACCAGGCGCGCGTTTGTCGCCACGTCGGTATTGTCCGCCAGCACCGCGCGGCGGAATTCGATCACTTCCGGCCGGTCGATCTCGAAAACGGGGATGGCGCCGAGCCGGTCCCTCAGCCGCATCGACAGCGTATCGCACCCGGCGCCGAAAATGACCAACTGGCGCATGCCGGCCGCCAGGGCCTCGGCCACGTGATCGCCGATCCAGCGTTTGCGGTAGACCACGTGGGTGATCAGGCCGTCTAAATCTTGTTCCCAATCGGCGATGAAGGCGGCGCGCGCCTCGGCGTCGTCGAGCCCGGCCAGCACGCCCGCCGCGTCCACTGAAATCGCCGTGGCGAACAGCTCCGCGTACGGGTCATGGAAAGTCCGGGCGTAAACCGGGTCCTTGGACACCACCGCGCACGCCGTGCAGACCAGCATCGCGCTCTTGCTGACCGGACTGTCGTCGGCCTGACCGATCCCTCTTACCGCCATCGCGTCGCTTTCCCCATCGTCAGTTGTTGCGCCAATCTTGTGGCCGGGAAAATTGTTGGGTCGATCGGCTCAAGCGGCGGGTTCCAGATCGTCAAGATCAACGTCGAGCGCGGCGGCGATCTTTCGGCGAAGATCGATGGAACCCCGCCGCCGGCCGGATTCGACGGAAGAAATCGTCTGCTTGGCCAGGCCGATTTTTTCCGCCAGCTTGGCTTTGCGTGAGTCCGCGGTAGCGCCGGTAAACGCCGATCGGGTTGTTGCCGGCGAACACCGCCTTGGCAACGTCGGCGGGAAGGAATTCCGTGTCGCGGGCC
>SMVB01351407.1_pt1 | contig 10284 bp, 5 predicted proteins | sample 2456461 | NCBI WGS metagenome assembly SMVB01 (sample SAMN11095934, study PRJNA526329) | marine sediment metagenome | biome: Marine sediment; feature: Surficial sediment; material: Deep marine sediment; isolation source: Hadal surficial sediment | place: Pacific Ocean | collected 2014-05 | depth 0-1...
CCCTACGGAGCCGGTGTGCGGGAGATCTGCGATCGGGCGGGCGTCTCGCCGGGGTTGTTGCGCCACTATTTCGACGGCAAGGACGCCCTGATCATCGAGGCGTATCGGACGCTCACGCGGGAATACCACGAAAACCTCCACCGCGTTCTGACGGGCCCCGCGGAATCCGCGGAACAAAGGCTGCGATCGTTCTTCGATGCCTACTTTTCCAGCCAGGTGACGGGAGAGGAGCGAGCCGGAACCTATGTCGCATACTGGACACTCGGCCGTACGGACCCGACGATCCAGCGGATTCAGCGATCGGCGTATCGAAGGTTGCGAAAGCAGCTCGCACCCATCTTGAATGAGTTGGCCGAGGATCACGGCGCCCAGATCGAGGCGGAGCGGCTCGCAACGAGCCTCATCGCGCTGCTCGACGGATTTTGGCTGGACATGTGCATCGATCCGATGCACTTCTCCCGAGGGAAGACCAGCGCCGCCTGCTGGGAGTGGCTCGAAACCTTCCTGCGCGGAAGTCCGCCGCGCTGAACCCACCCCCTGAGCGCCTCGTTCGCGCCGGTCCGTACGTCTGATCCTGTTCGCGCCGTTCGCCCGTTCGATTTGATTGCGCAGTTCAGTTCGCATGGTCCAATGCGCGCAATTCGACTCGTGCTGTTCAGTGCGCACCAGAAACCGCTCTCGACATGTCATCGAGTAGCGCCTGAGGCGAAACCGGGCGGCCGAGAAATGACTCGATGACTTCCTTCGAAGTCTTCTCGAGGCCAAACCGGTAGAGAGTCTCGCTGACGCGACCATACCACCCTGGAGCACCCTCGGCGTAGCTCCCGTATCGTTCGAGCAAGCGCGCACGTAAATCTGCATTCATGATCGCACCAGCCGCGTAGTTCATCATGTAGCCTGGGGAGTCGATCAGTTGGCCGCGAACCGCCCACCACGCCAAGCTCGGATGTGGAATGATGCGAAAGTACCTCTGACAAATCTCCCCCCACACCTCGTTTGGATCGCGTTCCGGCGCACGGTGCATGCGCACCTCGAACAGCGCCCAGGCGATATCCATCACGATCGAAGCGTACTTGGCAGCCACCGCATCCTCAATCGGAATAGAACTCCCTAGATAACGCTGTTGCCACACAGGCTCGTACATTTCCAGCGTGGCGATATCGGCGATGCCCTCGGTGAAGATGTCGCTGTCCGGCCAGTCGTTGAAAGCCGGGCGCGTACGAATCGCGGCGATGTGGATCGCGTGGCCCGTCTCATGCAGAAGCTCCAGGAGGTTATCGAGCCCACCCATTTGGTACGAGGCGAAGACCCACGGCTCGCCGAGCACCCAGATACCGCCCTCGAACCGAGGCCGGCGACCGAACGTCGTGAACGCGACGGGGTCCTTGCTAGGGCGGGGCTCGAGATCGTACTGCACCTGCAGCGCGACCGGGTCCGCACCCAGATCGCGGTAGAATCGGTCGTTGATCGAGCGCAGAGACTCGACGGGGATCGCGTCACGCAACGCCCGATTGCCGCGGCCGGCGTTGTACGCGAAGTCCCAGGGTTCGATTACCAAATTGGGGGTGATGTCCCGCCACTTTTGCAGCACCGCCACGAGCCACGACTCCATCACCTCCGGTTCGACGCCGATTCCTCGCACCGACTCACCGAGCACTTTGCCTTCGCGCTTCATGCGCGCTGCATTCAACCGGATGAGGGTTCGGTACGGACTCCTAGGTCCGTTGTCTCCGTTGACTGACTCCCAGATTGGCAGCATCGCCCTCCACAAGCCTTCGCGCCGCGACGGCTCCTCGGTCAATGGCAAACGGCCGAAGATCGTCAATCGGTCCATCGGCTCACCTTCAAACGAGAGCGTGTGGGCGGCTTCGGAAAAACAATTGTAGATCCGCTCGGAAAGCAACGCGTACCCGGTCTCCTCCATCGCGAACATTTCGGCATCGTACCGACAATCATCCTTCAGCCCCCTGTCCGCCTCCGAATCCGCCGAGCCCGAGTCGACTGACGAACCAGCATCCGCCGAATCCGCGTCGACGAACACCTCGGGCAAATAGCGTTCGAGAGCGTCCCGCATCGCATCCAGCGCTCGAAGATCTTCACCCAATGCAGGTGGATTCGGATCGCCAACCAGAGCCTGCTGTAGATCGGTTCGGGCCCCAGTGTAGGAGCCGATCAGATCAACCAGCGCCACGCCGCCGGTCGAGGTCGTCGCGCCGCGGCTGCGTGTGACGTCGATCTGGTCCCAAAGCGAACGCACCTGTTGAAAGACCTGCTCACTCGCTTCAACGGAGCGCGGCCAAGCATTCTCCCCGGATCGCTCGCGGCAGGATCCGAGCGCCGCACCGGCGAGACCAGCCGACAGCAGCGTGATCGCATACGCGGCCGGGCGAGACACTTTGCTCATGGCTTCCTCCTGACGCTGAGAAGGGAATCCTATACCGTCTGGTCGCGAACTCCGATCCATGCGTGCCGAGGCGGCCCGACTGGATCGAGCCCTCCGGATTGGGACCGATTTCATGCTGGCAGACAAGCTCGAGCACCCCCTCGCTCCCTTGGCGGAAAGCGGTCTACCGATCGCGGTGCGCGGATCGGGGTGCCGAATCTGGGATCGGGAGGGTCGCGAGTACATCGACGCATGCGGCGGTGCGATGGTGATGAGCCTCGGCCACTGCCACCCGCGCTTGGTCGAAGCCGCCAAGCGCCAACTCGACCGGCTGACGTTCAGCTACCGATTTTCGTTTGCCAACGAGCCGATGGCGGACCTGTCGGAATTGATCCGAGAAATCGCACCGATGGAACGCGCGTCGGCGTTCTTCAACTCCTCGGGTTCAGAGTCGGTCGAATCTGCGATCCATATGGCGATCCTTTATTGGCAGTATCTCGGCAAGCCGAACAAGTTCGAATTGATTTCGCGCTATCCGAGCTATCACGGATCGACGCTAGGCGCGCTCGGCCTATCGGGTTCACGTTGGCGAAAGGGATTCGAATTGCTGCTCCAAGAGAACGCGATCGCCCAGGTTCCGGGAGCCGACATTCGCGCGCGGCGTAGCGAAGAAGAGGAGCTCCGCTTCGGTCTCGAACAGATCGAAGATGCGATCGTCTCGCGAGGGCCTGATCACGTCGCCGCGATCTTTCTGGAACCCATCACGGGCGCAAGCGCCGCCGCCGTCGTGCCACCCGAGGGCTACATCGACGGCCTGAGGGAGCTGTGCGATCGCTACGACGTGCTGATGATCTGCGACGAGACCATCACGGGCTTCGGCCGCACCGGTGAATGGTGGGGATCGAGCCACTGGGCGGGAAAGCCCGACATCGTCACCTTCGCCAAGGGAGTGACGAGCGGCATCACACCATTTTCCGGGATGGTGGTGGCCAAGAATGTCGCGGACGTATTTCTCACCAGGCCCGAGGGCTTTCCATTGGGGCACACATTCTCCGGAAACCCGCTCGGCTGCGCGATTGCCGCAGAAGCAATCCGGACGATTCGCGACGAGGATCTCATCGCACGCGGGCGCAAACTCGGCGAGCGCTTGCGCGCGGGAATGGAAACCATCGCGGCAGCGTCGCCTCACATCGGGCAGGTTCGCGGCAAAGGCCTGCTTCAGGGGATGGAGTTGGTGTGCGACCGCGATTCACTCGAGCCACTGGCGGACGCCTCGAACCGCCTCGCCAGCTTCGCAAAACAGCGTGGGCTGATGATCTACCCCTGCCCGACCCCGCTGGGTCATCGCACGATCGAAGCCATCCTGCTCGCACCGCCGCTGATCGTCGACGAGGCCGACATCGATGAGATCCTCGCGAGGCTCGCAGCCTCCCTGCGCGAACTCGACGCGTCTCCGAACGCCGAATCCGGGTAGGGAGAGGCGCCAAATGCCGTCCAACGAGAACCAACACACCGCTCTCTTTCCGTGTCTCGCGATTCTGGTTGGATTTTCGGCCTGCACCCTACCCGATTCCACTGAGCACGCAGATCTCGTTTTGCACGGCGGCATCGTGGTCACCGTCGATCCTGCTGCTCCGCGCGCGGAAGCCATTGCAATCCGCGGTTTCGAGATCATCGCAGTGGGCAGCAATCGGAAAATCGATGCCTACATCGGCCCCGAAACGAATCTGGTGGAGCTCGAAGGGCGTCTGGCGATCCCCGGATTCATCGATGGGCACGCTCATTTTCTGAGTCTCGGTCAGGCAAAGATGATCCTCGACCTTACACAGGCCGCGACCTGGGCCGAGATCGTCGAGCAGGTGGCTGCAGCGGCTCGACAGGCAGCGCCCGGCGACTGGATTTTCGGCAGCGGTTGGCATCAGGAAAAATGGACGGAAGTGCCCGAACCCAATCTGGACGGCGCACCGCTGCACGATCGGCTCTCTTCGGTGTCTCCTGACAACCCGGTGCATCTCGCTCACGCGAGCGGCCACGCGACCTTCGTCAACGCGGCGGCGATGAAACTCGCGGGAATCAACTCCAGTACCCCCGACCCCTCAGGTGGCACGATCGTCAGGGATTCCGAGGGCCACCCCACGGGCATGCTGCGAGAGAGCGCCGAAGCGCTGGTTCGCGAGGCGATCCATCGAGAAAATCCCAAACAATCGGAGCAAGAGCGCGAAGCTGAACTCCGTCACCAAATGGAACTCGCGGGTAGGGAAGCGCTATCGAAAGGGATCACCTCGATTCACGATGCGGGAGCAAGCTTCGACGATATCGACCGCTTCAAGCACTGGGCGGATGAGGGCGCGCTGCCCGTTCGCCTGTACGTGATGGTGGCGCTCGAGGAAGCCAACGAGGTGCTTGACGAACGGCTTTCCAACTACCGGATCATCCCCGAGGGCAACGACTTCCTCGCCGTGCGTTCGATCAAGCGGATGGTCGACGGCGGCCTCGGTGCCCATGGCGCATGGCTGCTCGCGCCCTATACCGACATGCCCGAGACCGCCGGATTGGTGTTGGACGCGCCCGAAGACATCGAGGAGACGGGCCGGATCGCGATCCGGCACGGCTTCCAGCTCAACACCCACGCTATCGGCGATCGAGGCAATCGCGAAATTCTCGACGTCTACGAGCGGCTCTTCGCCGCCAACCCCTCTGCGCGGAATCTGCGCTGGCGAATCGAGCACGCTCAACACCTCGATCCTGCCGATGTCCCGCGTTTCGCAGAACTCGGTGTGATCGCGTCGATGCAGGGTATTCACGCCACATCGGACGGACCGTGGTTACCGAAGCGCCTCGGCCAAAAACGCGCTGGAGAAATCTCCTATGTATGGCGAAGCCTGATCGATTCAGGTGCCGTCGTCACCAATGGAACCGATGCGCCGGTGGAAGACATCGACCCGATCGCGAGCTTCCATGCCTCGATCGCGCGCCAAATGGCGAACGGCGAGTATTTCCATCCCGAACAATCTATGACGCGAGCGGAAGCCCTACGCTCCTACACGATCGACAACGCCTACGCCGCGTTCGAAGAGCACCTCAAGGGATCGATCACTCCCGGAAAGCTCGCCGACATCACCGTCATCTCCAAAGACATCATGACGATTCCACTCGACGAAATCCCAACCGCGAAGGTCGATTACACGATCATCGGCGGAAAGATTGCGTACTCCCGAGCAGCCCACTAGAAACTCGATCCCATTCCAGAACAACGGGGAGGCGAGAGGCACCCGTTCAAAACCGGATCAGCGCGCGACCTGTTCGCGATAGATCGCACGCGCGTCAGTGAATAACTTCATGACCACCGACTTCTCCTCCGGAGTGTTGTAGCCATCGTGAGCGCTTGCTGTCTCGATCAGGCGATCGATCCATGCGACGAAAAAACCCGCATCGTCGGGCGAGCGCGTGGGCTCTCCGCCCACCGTGACATAGATCGGGCTCGTCGTCGCAAATGGGAGATAATCGCGCACGGGGTGGGTCGCCTTGGAGTTCCAGGCGCGTAGCAGGTACCAGCCGGAACGCGTCACCTCGATCTTCCGCTCGACGAGAGCCGAAGTTCCGCCGGGTTCGAGCTTCAGTGAAGCGACGACCTCGCCATTGCCGATCACCTCGAAGTGGTCGAGCGGGACGATCGAGCGCAATGAGGCGCGCAGCCCAATCTCGTGTGAGCCCGTCGGAAGCTCGAGCGTGTCGCCAATCTCTTTGCCGCCGAGCGTAAAGCCCAGCAGCGGTCCATTGGTGGCAAACGTCTTTCCCGCAACGAGCGCATCGAGAAAACCGCGGTGTTCGAGCGGCGGCGCCAGCTTCACATAGACCCGATTCATCCCCACCGGGCCGCGTAACGACGCGTAGTTCGCCATGGCATCGGTACCCGCACCCGCCGGAATCCGAAATCCGCAATTCAGGAGCCGATACCAGACGGCCTGGGTCGCGAACGGGTCCACATTGAAACCCACTGCCTCGTAGTAGTCGACCTTTCCGAGTGCCACGTCGACGGGAATCTCGTGGGTGAGTTTCTGTTCGGTGTCGAAAGGGTCCGGGACGCTGTCGAACGGGTGGACGTAACCGGTCACGCCTCCCTGGGCGTGCGCGAGGTCGAGAATCAGCGCGTTCGGCGGGTAGAGGCTCCTCGCCGCGGTGCTCGCGTAGGCCGCGTAATCGGGTAGCAGGATGTTCTTTCGAAGCCCGAGCAAGCCGAGATGCCCCCACACGCTCGTATGGAATTCCTGGGCGTGATTGATCACAACGCGCCCAGCTGGAAACTCATCCGGACTCCCGTCGAAGTAGTCGATGTCGGGAATGCGCTGCTCTTTGTTGACGATCAGGTTTTCGACGAGATGCAGATCTTCGGCGAACGCCTGAAACGCGAGCCGCTCCGGGTCCATCCGATAGGCGCCCGCGTAGTTCATGTGCACGTGGAGGTCACCGCTCCACCATCCCTCCGACGCGAGATCCGCAATCCGCTCGAGCGGTACGTTGGCCTTGGCTCTGGAATCGCTCTCGATCGTTACCTTGAGACGAACGGGGCGAAACTCGATGCCACGGATGACTTCGATTTCGACTTCTCCGACGGGCAGTACGAGTTCGGCTTCTCCCAGGGTGTGGAAGTACTGGTATTCGAACCGGCGCTTCGAGCGATCGAAGCCATCGTCGGCGTGCCAGAGCGCATCGTTCGGCGCATATCCGCGCCCCCCCGCGTCCGTCACCGACACCCGCGCTGGAACGAGGTAAGTCGTCGCTTCGTCGATGATGCGAATTCGCAGGCGCCCGGTCGGCTGCCGGTACTTCCGGCGCAGGGCCCGAAGCTCCTCACGTCGGCCGCCGGGGATCTCCTGGACCCAGAGCGAAGTGTTGCCGCCCTCGTTCGAGATGTAGGCGATCTTCTTTCCATCGGGAGACCATCGGGCTGCGGTGACATCGTGGTCCCCATAGGTGAGCGGAAAAACATCTCCGCCCTCATCCGTCATGATCCAGAGTTGGTGCCATTGCCGACCGAGGTAGGAGGAGTAGATGACCCGGCGACCGTCAGGTGACCAGTCGGGGCGCGCCTTCCAGGCGGTCTCCTCGTATCGGATCTCGCGCGGCTCGGCACCCGGCTTCGCGAGCATCCGCCAGAACCCGCCGGTCCCCGAGACGCGCCCGCGGTTGGAGACGAAAATGATCTCTGTTCCATCGGGCGACCAGGTTGGCGAAAGATAGTGGTCGAACGCACTGTAGTAGTAGCGAGGCCGCGCGCTCTTGCGGTCCTCGGTAATCCGCCGGAGTGCGCCCGGCAGGGCGTCGCGCAATTCCATGGTAAAAAGGTGCCAGCGCCGCTCGAACTGGGTGGAAACAAAGACCAGGCGTTTACCGTCCGGAGAGAAACGGGGTTCGAGATTCACCGCGCCATTGCGGGTGAGCGGCCGCGACTCGAGCGAGTCGAGATCGAGCCAGCGGAGTTCCATCGCATCGTTTCGATAGGAGACGTAGACGATCGATCGGCCGTCCGGTGACCAGTCGGGTTGATAATCATAAGCGCTGTCCGCCGTGAGCTGTTCTGCTTCCTCGCTACCGAGCTGCTGCCGCCACAACTGACCTTGCATCGAGTAGACGAGCGCGGAGCCGTCCGGCGACCACGCCACAGCGCTCGGCCCGGTGGTCGGCTGCGGGACATACATCTCCCGGTAGTAGTAACTGTGAGGCACCCCAATCTGATTGAGGACCGGCTCGCGACCGGCCGCTTGGACGAGACTGGGAGACAAGAACCAAAGAATGAGGGCGGAAATCAATCGGGACGGGACTCGATTACCTGTTAGCATCTGCGAGAAACCTCAACGGGATGGGCGTGAGTGATCGATCGATAAAGGAGCCGGCCCTCTGGCAGGCCGCGGTTCCCATTGCTGCACTGATCCTCTTCTTGCTGGTTCAGATTCGCATCTTTGATGGAACCCCGCATCTGCCCCTGATCCTCGCGAGCATCGTCGCCGCGGTGGTGGGATTGAGCCTCGGTTACGCATGGGGCGAAATCGAACGCGGGATCGTGGAGGGCATCGCGGTCGCGCTGAAGGCCATCTTGATCTTGATGGTGGTCGGGATGCTGATCGGCACCTGGATCGCCAGCGGCGTCGTCCCGCTACTGATCGATTACGGTCTGCAATTGCTCAGCCCGAGCTACTTCCTGCTTGCAGCCTGTTTGATCTGCTCGGTGGTATCGATCGCGACCGGCAGTTCGTGGACGACCGCAGGCACCGTGGGTGTGGCGTTGATCGGCGTTGGCGAGGGCCTCGGGGTTTCGCTCCCGATGACCGCCGGCGCAATCATTTCTGGCGCCTACTTCGGCGACAAGATGTCTCCACTTTCGGATTCGACGAACCTCGCGCCAGCCGTCGCGGGATCCGAGTTGTTCGAACACATCCGCTACATGATGTACACCACGATGCCCGCGTATCTCGTGGCACTGGTCCTCTACGGCATCATCGGCTTGACGACGGGCGGCGGTTCGATCGATGACTCTCAGGTGGGTGAGATTCGCTCCGCGTTGGCGGCCAGTTTCAATCTCAGCCCGATCCTTCTGCTGGCGCCGATCTCGGTCATCGCGGCCGTAGCCTTCCGCGTGCCCGCACTGCCCGCGTTGATCGGCGGAGCACTGTTGGGCGGATTGTTGGCACTCTGGATTCAGGGAGCGGATTTGGGCGAAATCTGCGCGGTCGCGCAGAACGGATTCAAGGCCGACACGGGGTCCCCCACGGTGGATGAATTGCTATCGCGCGGTGGCCTGGAGAGCATGATGAGCACCATCGCGCTGGTTCTCTGTGCGTTGACGTTTGGCGGCATCATGGAGCGCACGGGTTTATTGAACGCGCTCGCGAATGCGATCTTGAAGTTGGCGCACTCCACCGGATCTCTGGTGCTGGCAACGGTCGGTTCGTGCGTGGGAACGAACATTGTTGCACCCGACCAGTATCTATCGATCGTCATTCCAGGGAGGATGTATCGGGAGGCCTTCCGATCGCGCAACCTCCACGCGAAGAACCTCTCGAGAACCGTCGAAGATTCTGGAACCCTGAGTTCCCCGTTGGTTCCGTGGAACACCTGCGGAGCCTTCATGTCGACTACGTTGATGGTACCGACGGCCGCCTACCTCCCCTACGCGTTCCTGAATCTGCTAACGCCGGTGGTAGCGGTGATCATCGCCTATACGGGATTTCGGATTGCACACCTGTCCGAAAACCCGCCAGACGCACCGCCGGAATAGACCGAAGCGGACCCGCCCCAAACAGCAGCACCGTTGATCGACGCGCCCGGTTGCCGAACCGATGCAGCGGCTACTCTTCGATCACGCAGCGACTCTGTTCCCGCATGAACTGCATCACGTAGTAGGGACCGCAGCCGCCCTTCCCGCTCGAACCCGAAGCCTTCCAGCCGGTGAACGGCTGCGCGCCCGGCCAGGCGCCGGTCGTCGCGCCGCTTCGCTTGTTGACGTAGGTAACTCCCACTTCGATTTCGTCGAAGAACTTCTCGACCTCTGCCTTGTCCTTCGAGAAGAAGCCCGCCGTCAAGCCATACTCAACCTTGTTGGCCTCTTCGATCGCCTGCTCGAGCGAGTCGATCTCGCCGATCGCGAGAACCGGAACGAAGAATTCTTCGCTGAAAACAGCACTGGTAAGCGGCGCCTTGACGATGGTGGGCTCCACGTAATAACCCTTCGCGAGGGCTCCCGTGTCCATCCGGTTGCCACCGTTGAGGATCGTGCCATCCTTCTTTGCGATTTCAACCGCGCGCTCGTAGGTCGCGACCGCTCTCTCGTTGATGACGGGACCAAAATACACGTCCCGCTCGGTCGGGTCGCCGATCGAGATTGCTTTGGTCTTCTCGATCAA